>JAEEGJ010013217.1_pt1 | contig 20121 bp, 13 predicted proteins | sample 8958761 | NCBI WGS metagenome assembly JAEEGJ01 (sample SAMN16246546, study PRJNA631951) | gut metagenome | biome: gut microbiome; feature: rumen; material: RS-attached | host: Bos | place: Iran: Karaj | collected 2018-10 | reverse complement strand
TACTGACCTATGATAAGGATGCTTTCTCCCTTATGCTTGGACAGCAATGCCTCAACGATATCCTCTTTTGCGTGATTAGTGCTTGCAATCCGATATTTCTCACGTTTCTGGGCAATAGCATAGGGGAGTTCAAGGTCTGCCGTCAGAGGAACGCGGACCTCGATGCAGTAGGCGCTTGCAATCCAGCCTGCCTGCGACAGGTCAGTCCATGGGATGTCGAATCTCTTAGGACCTACAAGGCTGAAGACATCCTCCTCCCGGCCGTCCTCCCTGATAAGGGTTGCGGTAAGGCCGGCCCTGTAGACGGACTGAAGCTCGGCTGTGATCTTGAAAACGGGAGCCGGGAGCATATGGACCTCATCATAGATCACAAGACCCCAGTTGCCGTTCTGGATCAGCTTCATGTGCTCGAAGTCATCTTCCTTGCTCTGGCGGTATGTCAGAACCTGATACGTGCATACCGTAATCGGTTTTATCTCTTTCTTCTCTCCGGAGTACTCGCCGATCATGTCCTCGCTTATGTCTGTCTTGGCTTTAAGCTCGCTGATCCACTGGTGTACCGCCACAACGTTCGGGCACAGTATAAGTGTTCTTGTCTGGAGCTCTGACATGATCCCCATTCCCACAACGGTCTTTCCGCTTCCGCAAGGCATGACGATTGTGCCGAATCCGGTTCCGGGGCCCATGTCGCCCAGAATTGACTTGAGGGCTAGTTTCTGATAGTCGCGCATCTCGATCTTCAGGTTCATCGGAACATGCTCCGATTTCTGAAGCGGGATTCTGTCGTCCACCGGATAGCCGAGTCTGATAAGCTCAAGCTTGGCCGTGCCACGGTCGTACTTGCGGATCTCGAAGACAAGCGGGTCCGCTGTCTTCAGGACGGTTTTTGCCAGACTGCTGTTTGATGCGATTGCCTTTGCGATGAACGGGTCTGTGACTTCCAGCCTGTAGCGGTCCTCTGTTCCCGGATGCAGGATGAGCTTCCCGAAGCGGGAGGAGACATCCTCAATGAATCTGGCCACGTTCTGGGGTATCTGGAACCTGGACCACCTTTCAAGGCGCTCAAGGATCTCTGCCGTGCTCAGGCCCGCGCTGGTGGCATTCCATAGGGAGATGGGGCTTATGTAATAGGTATGAACATGCTCCGGAGCCTTCACCAGCTCGCTGAATGCTATTATCTGGTCCCTGCAGCTGTTTGCGGCCTCAGAGTGGACATCAAGCATGAGTGTCCTGTCACTCTGGATGATCAGCGGCTTGTCCTGGATCTCGGCGTTGTTCATCAGCATCCCCCTGCGCGAAATGACGTATCCGACAATTATAGCACAGATAGGGTGTTTTATTCAAAAAAAGTCGAAAAAAGAGGTCAGTCCTCGAATGGTGCTTCCGGTTCGGATATCCTGCGGACCCTGATGGTGGAGACAGGACCGTGGGAGTAGAGGTCCCTGTTCAGGAAGCGGGCTTTCTCTGCCGCCTCCAGGGAGAGTGTCTTTTTGACCGCATGGCTGACCGTGGGACGTCTGTCAGCATTAATCCTGTACTTGGGTGCAGTGCGCTTCTTGATGAACTCGGCCTCATTGAGGGCCTTGCGGTCCTCCGCGATTATTCGGTTGGGCTTTGTCCTCTGGGCGAATGCTATGATGGTGATCAGCCAGATTACGGAGACCGCAAAGAGGAAGATCGACATGTAGGATGCCACACGGGAGAGTGTCTCACCTGCGATGTTTGAGGCTGTTGCGAGCAGACATACGGCAGATCCGACCAGAAGCGCGAGACTGAGCATCATGGGAATAAGCCACACAGGACCCCTCTTGGAGGCGGTGAGCCTGATGCAGAAAAGCACACAGAAGAAGTCAAGTACAACTGTAGCAAGCGGATAGATATAGTCAGTCATTATTCAGCACACTTATGGAAGTTATCCTGCTATAATGATATCATACACGTGAAATTGAGGAAATAGCCATGCCGTTCAAAAATGAGCTGCCAGACAGCATTCTCACATCCAGGGTAAGATCCAGAACCGGCGGAGATGTCCGCTCACCTTATTACAGGGACACCACAGCCATCATCCACAGCTCTCCGTTCAGACGCCTGAAGCACAAGACACAGGTCTTCTTTGCTCCGAGCAATGATCATATATGCACGAGGATGGAGCATGTGCTTCATGTCGCTTCCATCGCCACAGCAATCTGCAGGGCTATGGGCCTGAACGATGAGATGGCCTGGGCAATCGGAGTCGGACACGATCTGGGGCATACTCCGTTCGGCCACATAGGGGAGTACATCCTCTCTGACCTGATGGTCCGGAAGGGGTTCGACCCGTTCCAGCATGAGGTCAACGGACTTCGTGTCGTGGATTTCCTCTCACACCTGAATCTGACATATGCCGTCAGGGACGGAATCATCAGCCATTGCGGCGAGCATTTCATCAGGACCATCTCCCCGGACTTCAAAGTGAAGGACCTTGACTCCATAAAGTCAAAGAACGGGATCAGGCCGGCCACATGGGAAGGCTGTGTGGTGAGGTTCTCCGACCAGATCGCATATCTCGGAAGGGATTTCGAGGATGCTGCCAGACTTGGGATTGTATCCTGGAATGACGTGCCGAAGATCTGCACCAAGGTGCTGGGCACCACAAACGGGGAGATCATCAACACCTTGGTTGAGGACATAATCAGCAATTCGGAGAAAGAGGGGTGCATCGCATTCAGCGAGGATGTCTATGAGGCAGTCAGGGTGATGAAGGACTTCAACTACAAGAACATCTATCTCTCTCCGATGCTTGCAGGCTATGAGAAGTATTTCAGGAGACTGATCAACCTCATCTATGATTACCTGAGTGAGCTCTTGGACAAGTACGGGTTTGACAAGGACCTTTATCTCAAGGAAGGAAACATGCTCAGCGCAGGTTTCTACAACTATGTGATAGAGAAGAAAGACGCCTATCTTGAGCATGACGGGAACCTTGACAGGATTGTATTTGACTACATCTCAGGCATGAGCGACAACTTCTGCATTGACTGCGGAAATGAGATCCTTAAGCCGGAACACCTGAACGAGTCCATTGAGAGGTCCCTTACAGGAAAGTGGTTTGACGCTGTAAGATGAGAGCCTGATCAATCAGAAAAGTTCATGAATTTCATGGATTGTTCTGAATTTGGGAAATCATAGTGTTATTTGGTTCTCTGCAGGTCCTGAAGGACTCGGTATGCCTCAAAGCTGTCTGTGCGCTTGATCACAAAGGAAAGCTCCTCAACTGTAGAGAAGATCTCAAGCACGTTTATGCTGCTCCAGGCAAGGCGTCTTGCAGACTCGTAGACAATGCCCGGATTCTGGATCTCAGGTGATCCCCAGACCATTGAGATGGCAGCCATGTCAGTCTGCTTATAGAGCAGGGTGCTTCCTTTTGTCATGCTCTCGATGTCCTGCAGCAGGGCCTCGGATACCCCGATCGTCACCGTGTTGGCGCTGGTGAGGACATTGAGGAAACAGTTGGCTCCGTTTCTCGCGGCTATCTTGTAAAGCATGCCGATCTGCTGGACAAGCTCCGGTGTCTTGACGAAATCAAGGTAAGCTATGTTGGTGTGCACGACCAGGGTGTACTTGAGGTTCTCCACAGACGGATGAGCATTAACTTTCTGCAGGTCAACGCCGTAACGTCTGAGCGCCATGATTATGGCCGTCTCCTTGACGTCTTTTCCGCATGCCTGGGACACCTCATCACATATGCTCTGGGCAAAATTAGAGTAATTCAGAAACCCTTTTCTGAGCACATCCCTCAGAAACGGGGTCTTGTCAACAATCTCCCTGACTTTCCTGCTTACTGACTCAGCCATTGTCTCCTCCGTTAGATTTCAGCTGTCAATTGTTATTATAATAACAGAAGTCCGCTAAATGCAACAACTTTCACTTCTATTTTTACTGTTTCTAGTGTTATTTGGATGTCTTCCATAAGAAATTACCAAAAATGTAGACACTAGATTAATTCTAGTGTATTATGTCTGAACCGAGGAGAAAAAGAACACTATGAGATGCCCGGCATGCGGAGATATGGAGGACAAGGTCCTGGAGACAAGGACAACCGGTAACGGCAGCGCCATGAGAAGGCGCCGTGTATGCCTCAAATGCGGTTACAGGTTCACAAGCTATGAGCGTGTTGAGGACAAGCCGATCACTGTCATCAAACGCAATGGAGATTACCAGAACTTTGACATCTCCAAGATTGAGAGGGGTATCCGCATCTGCACTGACAAGCGGAACATCAACTCGGAGGTGATTGAGAATCTCATCAGCGATATAGAGGAGGCCATCAAGATACAGGCCGGTCCCAAGCATGAGATCACAAGTGCGGCGATAGGTGAGGAGACTCTCAAGCAGCTTTACAAGGTCGACAAAGTGGCATACATACGCTTCGCGTCCGTCTACCGTGCCTTCGACAACGTAGAGCAGTTCATCCAGGAGATCGAGTCACTGGCCAAGCAGGCCCAGTCCTGATCTTCCTTTCATCAATATAACCTGAAGTTCTCCTGCATCCAGCTTATGCAGCCCTGGTTTCCGACCAGTGTGGGCATGCGGATCTGTTTCCTCTCCAGGAGAAGAACATCATCATATTCAATCTCGCTTCCGTCGAAATACCTGATGGTCAGGCCGCTCTTTGCGATCACGCCGTGTGCCGCGGCGACATCCCATGCATAGCAGAGGGGGTTTGTGGTGCAGTCAAGGTTCGAGAATGCGACCGGTGCCACCATGTGGAGTATGCTGCTTCCGAACGCGCGGATCTTCCCATGATACTTGCTGATGTCCATTGCCTCCATGGTGTTCGATCCGATAATCATCTGTCTAGGTACATCATAGTGCTGTGGGGCCTTGTGCTCCTTGCCGTTCATGAACAGCCTCTCATCGCCCGGCATTGTGCAGAAGAATAGGTCCTGTGCTCCGACTCCGAAGCGCGGGGCATGGATGATTGCGCCGCAGGGCTTTCTCTTCGAGTCCAGTATTCCAAGGGCCACGCACCAGGACGGAAGCCCCTGGCTGTAGGCATCGGTTCCGTCAATCGGATCAAGGACAAATGTGTATCTGGCACCTTCGCGGAACGATTTCAGGTCTATCTCCTCCGTGATGATGTTGCAGTCTGGGTAGAGTGACCTGATACGCCCGAGAATCGCATCTGAAACGGCTAGATCGGTCTCCGTGAGGATTGATCCGTCACTCTTGAGGGACCTGTGGATGTGGCTCTGGTTCAATCGTGCTGCCTCTCCGCACTGGCGGATTGCGCTGCAGAGGCTGAAGAAGGCCTTTCTCTCATCATTGTCCGGCTCAAACCCGTAACGGGCAGAGGGTTTCTCGTCCTCTATGACTATCCTTGTGATTCTTGCGTCATCCTTTGAAAGTGAGGTCTCCTGCATATGCACTCCTTGAACTCATTTGTCTGTTGTGGTACTTTTTCACCGATGCAGACGCTGCAATCCTACATCAAAAAAAGCGATGCCTTCAAGGCATTCGCCAAAAACAAGAAAGACAACATTCTGGTGGAGGGCCTGGACGGATTTCCACTGTTTCAGTGCGCCCATATGATGGCCGCATCAGTGTCTGGGATAACCTGGCTCATATGTCCGACAGAGGAGATCGCAAGGGTCCTGTACACCAATTCCGAGATGGTGCAGGGTCTGCCGGTGATGCTTCTTCCTGCGTCAGGACGCGTCCTTTACTCCGAATGGGAAGGCTCCACCAAGGAGTATGAGCAGATCCGCTGCCTCGGGGCAGTGGCAAGCTCACAAAAGGCGCTTGTCGTCACATCAATTAGGGCAATCTGCTCGCCTGTGCCAAAGAAGGGCGCGATCGATGCCTCCAACATGACATTCAAGGTGGGGCAGGAGCTGGATACAATGCTTGTAGCCAAGCGCCTTACTGAGGGCAATTACTTCCGCAACGCAAACACCACTATGCCCGGTGAGTTCACCATCCGCGGTGAGGTCCTTGACATCTTCCCTTACGGGGCTGATCTTCCGGTGCGCATCTACCTTGACTGGGACAAGATCGAGCGTATCTGCAGGTTCGAGCCGCTGTCCCAGCAGGTGACAAAACAGCTCGGGCATGTGAGCCTCCAGATCATGCAGGGTGCGGACGGATCCTCTGTTGTGCCTGGCGGAATAAGCGAGTATTTCGGTAGCGATGACTATTTCATCTTCCTCGGGGACAAGAGGCTTGAGAGCAGTTTCAGCAGCATGCAGATGGAGGCCAAGACCCTTTACAGGCGCGCTTATCAAGAGAACCGCGATGCCGTGAAACCGCAGGATATGCTGTTTAATTTTGAGGATTTCTTTAAAAATAGGACATCGAGTATGACTGTCCTTGACATCTCAGGACAGATTCCCGGCGCATTCAGGTTTGACATTGACGGGCCCAGATCCTATTTCGGAAACTTCACATTCTTCAAGCAGGACCTGGACGGTCTTGTGGGAGACAACTGGGAGATTGAGATATGCGTCTCCACCGTGGTGCAGAAGCAGCGTCTTGAGACCATGCTCAGTGACTATGACGGAATCAGGTACACTGTCTGCTCCCTATCCGGCGGCTTCTCCATCAGGAGCTCAAGGTTCATCGTCTTCTGTGAGAATGAGATCTTCGGGCGCAAGAAGCAGGTCATAAAGACACTCCAGCATACACAGACATCGGTGCTGGACAGCTTTGTCGAGCTACATGAAGGCGATTATGTCGTCCACGTCAATTACGGTATTGGTATCTTCCTGAAGATTGACCGTGTGCGTGAGCGAGACTACATAAAGATCCAGTTCGCAGACAAGGAGAACCTCTACGTCCCGATCGAGCAGGCCAACCTGATACAGCGTTACATAGGATCTGCCGGAGAGGCCCCGCACATAGACAAGCTCGGCTCCGCAGGTTGGGAGAACAAGAAGGCAAAGGCACGTAAGAGCGCAGAGAACCTTGCCTCCAAGCTCATAGCCCTTTACGCCAGACGAAAGAACAGTCAGGGTTTTGCCTTTGACAGGGACAATGACTGGCAGCTGCGCTTCGAGGCTGAGTTCGAGTATGAGGAGACCGAGGACCAGCTGACATGCATCCAGGACATAAAGGATGACATGGAGAGCCCTCATGTGATGGACCGCCTCATCTGCGGAGATGTAGGCTACGGCAAGACTGAGATTGCATTCCGTGCTGCGTTCAAGGCGGTGATGAGCGGCAAGCAGGTGGCCTTCCTGGCTCCTACGACGATCCTTGCGGAGCAGCATTACAGCAACTTCAAGCAGCGCCTCCATGATTTCCCGCTCAAGACAGGACTTCTGAGCCGCATGGTCGCGCCGAAGGAGCAGAAGAAAGTCCTTGCAGCCCTTGCGGACGGACAGCTTGACGTCCTGTTCGGAACACATAAGATCATCCAGAAGGATGTGATCTTCAAGAACCTGGGTCTTCTTATCGTGGATGAGGAGCAGCGTTTCGGAGTCAAGGATAAGGACAGGATCAAGGAGATAAAGAACAATGTCGATTGCCTTAGTCTGTCTGCAACTCCGATTCCCAGAACACTTTACATGTCACTTCTTCAGATAAGGGACATGAGCCTCCTCACCACGCCTCCGATCTCCCGCAAGCCGATTCGGACCGTCATCGACCGCTATGACCTGGATACCGTGGAGAAGGCCATCCGCTTTGAGGTGGCCCGTCATGGTCAGGTCTTCTACCTCCACAACAGGATAGAGACGCTGGAGGAGGTGGCCACCATGCTACGCACCCGCATGCCCGACATCATCTTCGACACGGCGAACGGCCAGATGAGGCCCGATGCCCTTGAGGACACGATGAGGCGTTTTGTGTATGAGGGAATCCAGGTCCTGATCTCCACAACAATCATCGAGAACGGAATAGACATCCCCAATGTCAACACGATTATCATCGACAGGGCAGATCTTTACGGTGTCTCACAGCTTTACCAGCTGAAGGGAAGGGTGGGACGCTCGGACAGGGAGGCCTTTGCTTATCTGTTCTATCCTGCCGACAGGACATTGTCAGAGGTTGCGATCAAGAGGCTGCAGACCATAAGCGAGAACACGGACCTGGGAAGCGGCTTCAAGGTCGCGATGAAGGACATGGAGCTCAGAGGGGCGGGAAACCTTCTGGGAAGGGAGCAGAGCGGCTTCATGTCCGCTGTCGGACTTGACATGTACATCAGGCTCCTGGACGAGGAGATCGCCAAGATCCAGAAGACCAACGAGAAGCCTGAGACAGAGGTGTTCCTTGAACTTGATTACAGCGGCTATATCCCGGACTCCTATATCTCCGATCCGACTGTCAAACTTGAGATATACAAGAAGATCGCGGGAACAAGGACCAGGGAGCAGCTTGAGCGCCTGAACGCAGAGATAAACGACCGCTTCGGAACCATGCCGGAGCAGATGTCCAACCTCCTGTACATCTCTGAGCTGAGGATTGTCTGCCGCATGCTGGACATCTACCATATGAAGGAGCGTAACGGAAACGTCACCGTCGAGTTCTCCAGGATCGCATCCATCAGCATTGACAAGCTGATCAACCTGATAAAGACTTCGAACGGCGCCGTGACAATTGATCCGAACCGCCCGTACATAATGAACATGAAGACAGAGGCCATCTCCCTCAAGGACAAGGCACTGTTCATACTTGAGAAACTGCAGAGGATACTGCCATGAGTGAAGAGAACCTTGCTCCTGCCACGGAGGAGCTGACAGAAGAGGAGAAGGGAATATTCGACCTTTATCCTGAGCTTGCCAGAGTCGAGAGAAGGCAGGAGAACGGCTGGAGGGAGATCAAGAGCTTCGTCCTCAGGGGACAGAAGCTGAAGGACTTCCAGATACAGGCCCTGAGGGACCACTACCATGATTATGCGGTGGTCTATTATGAGAATAAGACTCTTGATTTTGCAAGTATATTCGGAAATCAGAACCCTGTTGTGATAGAGATCGGATTCGGGATGGGGGAGAGCACCCTTAAGATCGCAAAGGCTAATCCGAACATCAACTACCTTGGCATAGAGGTGTTCCTGTACGGCTTCTCTAAGCTCCTGGCCAATGCGGCGAAGGAGAATCTGTCCAACCTAAGGCTCATGCGCTTTGATGCCGTCCAGGTGCTTCAGGACATGGTTTCCGACAATTCCGTTGACGGCTTTCATGTGTTCTTCCCTGATCCTTGGCCAAAGAAGCGACACCACAAGAAACGCCTGATCCAGAAACCTTTCGCTGAGCTTCTGACATCAAAGCTCAGAAAGGGCGGCTACATCTACTGCGTCACTGACTGGGAGGATTACGCCAACCAGATGCTCGCTGTCCTGGGCTCCGTCGAAGGTCTTGTGAACCCGTACGGCGGCTTTGCGCCGGAGAGGCCCTGGAGACCAGAGACTGGCTTTGAGAGAAAAGGCCTGGAGAAGGACTACAAGATCAATGAGGTCTGGGTGGAGAAGGCCTGACCCGTTTTCAATGAAAAAAACAGGGGCTGACGCAGTTAAGCGACAGCCCCTTTCTTTACCGGATATCTTCCGATTACTTGTTTGCTTCCTCAGCTGCGGCTGCTTCCTTGGATGCCTTGATGACGTCCTCGGCAAGCTTTCCGGCGAGTGTCTCGTAGTGGTCGAACTCGAGCTCGAATGAACCTGTACCGGAGGTCATTGACTTGAGGTCGATTGCGTAGTTGAGAAGCTCTGCCTGCGGGACTTCTGCGTTGACCTGAACCATGTTTCCACCGAGATCTTCCTGTCCGAGAACTCTTCCGCGCTTGGATGAGAGGTCAGAGAGGATGTCTCCGAGGTACTGGTTGTCGACGTAGACCGAAAGCTTTGCAAACGGCTCGAGGAGAACAGGACCGGCCTTCTCGATGGCGAGCTTCATTGCGCCCTTGGCAGCAAGTCTGAATGCCATTTCTGAGGAGTCAACCGGGTGCTCCTTACCATCGACAAGAGTTACACCGATATCGACCATCGGATATCCGGCGAGGAAGCCTTCTTCCATCTGGTCATGCAGTCCTTTCTCGATTCCGGGGACATAACCCTTGGAAACCGAACCGCCCTTGACGATGTTATCGAATGTGTAGTACTGGCCGCGCTCGGTCGGTGCGATCTCAATGAGAACCTTTCCGTACTGGCCGTGTCCGCCTGACTGCTTCTTGTGTGCATACTCGACGATTCCGCTCTTCTTGGTGATTGTCTCACGGTAAGCGACGCGCGGGAGCTTGGTGTTGATCTGGATCTTCTGCTTCTCCTTGATCTTGTCAAGAATCATGCCGATATGAAGCTCTCCCATTCCGGAGACTGTTGTCTGCTTTGTCTCCTCGTTGTAACCGACCTGGAATGTGAGATCCTCCTCGGTGATCCTGTGCAGTGAGTCGTTCATCTTGTCCTCTGACTTCTTGTCAGCTGCGGAGATGGCAAGTGAGTAAATCGGGTTGGGCAGTCTGAGCGGCTTGAAGGTGTACTTCTGATCCGGACCTGCAACAAGTGTGCAGTTTGTGGCTGCGACGTTGCTCTTCGCGATGATTCCGATGTCTCCAGGAACAAGGGCGTCGGTCTCGACAAGCTTCTTTCCGATTGCATGGTAGACCTTGCCCGGCTTCTCCTTCTTTCCGAGTGCCGGATTGAAGAGGTCTGACTCACCTGTGATTGTTCCGTTGATGACCTTCAGGTATGAGAGCTTTCCGGAGAACTGGTCGATTGCTGTCTTGAAGCAGAAGGCTGCTGTTGCGCCAGGACCGACTGTGATCTGCTCCTCAGAGCCGTCTTCCTTGATGATCTCGTCCTTTGCTCCCTCCGGGGAAGGTGCGATGTCTGCGATGAAGTCGAGAAGGTTTGTGATACCTGCGTTGTTGGCTGTGCTTCCGCAGAAGACAGGGACCAGGACGTTGTTCTTCAGACCTTCCTTGAGACCCTCGTGGATCTCCTCCGGCTCAAGTGTCATCTCCTCGAGGTACTTCTCCATGAGCTCCTCGGTACCCTCAGCTGCGGCCTCGATCAGGCTCTCGCGGTACTGCTCGACCTCATCGTTGTACTCTGCGGGGATGGCTCCTTCCTTCTCCTTCTGTCCGGCCTGGAAGAAATATGCCTTGTTCTCGATCAGGTTGATGACACCCTTGAAGCCTGTGCCCTCTCCCATGGGGATTGTGACAGGAACGAATGTTGTCTTGAACTCTTCCTTGAGGTGGCTGAATGTTGCGCCGTAATCGACTCTCTCACGCTCCATCTTGTTGAGGAAGACCATTCTGGGCTTCTGTCTCTGGTTGAGGTTCCTCCAGAGCTTGATTGTCTCGATCTGTGCTCCGTCACGGGCATCAACGACCATGAGAGCGCTCTCACATGTCCTGAAACCGCATGTGACCTCTCCGACGAAGTCCGCGGTACCCGGAGTATCGATGAAGTTGAGGGATTTGCCCTGCCATGAGACGTTTGCGAGTGCTGCATGGATTGAGATCTTGCGTGCGACCTCTTCCTCTGTGTAGTCACTTGTTGTCTTACCTGAGTCAACTGTCTCAGGTCTTGAGATCACATTGCTGTAGTACAGGAACTGCTCGAAAAGAGAAGTCTTTCCGGTTCCGTTGTGGCCAGCGATTGCGACGTTTCTGATGTCTTTCGTTGAAAGAGCCATAATTCCCTCCTAGAACATTGGCAATATTTGCAAAACTTTTTGTTTCAAATGATTGAAAGGCCGTCCCGAAGGACAACCTTTCATACTATATATGATTCTGAGAAAAAATAGAAGTATGTAATGCGATTAGTGCGCAACTAGGGCATTTAGGGCTTTCAGGGCATCTAAAGCATCTAGGGCATCTATCTACATCTAGGCTATCTGCCGGTCTTGGGGGCGTAGTGGCTGAACTCCATGCTGAACGTTCCGCGGCCCTGTGTGGAGGATCTGAGGGCAGTGGAGTATCCGAAGAGCTGGGCCAGCGGAGCCTCCGCGTTGATGTGGTCCGCAGATGTCTTGCTCTCCATGCTGGAGACGATTCCGCCTCTCTGTGTGAGGCTGGAGATTGTGTCTCCGACATACTGGGAGGGGACGATCAGCGTGACGTTCATGATGGGCTCCATCAGAACAGGGCCTGCCTCCTGGGCTGCGGCGTCAAAGCACATTGCCGCGCATGCCTCGAAGGCGAACTCGGTGGCAGTCAGCTCGCTGTATCTGACATCGGTGAGCTCCACCTTCATGTCGCATACCTCATAGCCGTACTTGATGCCGCTCCTGAAGGAGTTCTCCACACCGCGCTGGATGGCATCGAACATCTCAGGCGGCATGACCTTGGAGGAGACGAGGTTCTCGTAGCTTGTCCCGCTCTTGGGCGGCTGGGGAGTGAGCCTGAGGGTGACCGTGGCGCTGTTCTCCTTTCCTGCGAGGACCTTGCTGAACGTGTAGCTCTTCTCCACGGTGCTCGTGATGCTCTCGCGGTAGGTGACCTGCGGCTTTCCGATGTTGCAGTCGACCTTGAACTCCTTGGTGATTCTTGTGACAAGGACGTCAAGATGGAGCTCTCCCATTCCGCTTATGACAAGCTGTCCGGTCTCCTCGTTGTCCTTGTATGTGAAAGTCGGATCCTCCATCGAGAGGATCTCAAGTGCCTTCTTCAGCTTTGCGCTCTCTGTGGCGTTTGCAGGCTCGATGGCGATTGAGATGACAGGGACGGGGAAGCTCATCTTCTCCAGGAGTATCTGGGCTCCCTCTGAGCCGATCGTGTCTCCGGTCTGGGCGAGCTTGAAGCCTACAATGACTCCGATGTCACCCGCCTGGAGCTCCTGAAGCTCCTCGGGCCTGTTGGCATGCATCCTCAGAAGCCTGTTGATGCGCTCACGCTTCTTCTTTGAGATGTTCAGCACGGCTGTGCTCTTTCTCAGCACTCCTGAGTAGACCCTGACAAACGCAAGAGGACCTGCCTCACGGTCGTACTGGATCTTGAAGACAAGGGCAAGTGGCGGGGCCTTGGGGTCATTCTTGACCTGGACCTCCTCCTCACGGTCCTTCTTCACGTGAAGGCCGGTAGCTGGCGGAATGTCGTCAGGGGAGGGCAGGAGGTCGACAATGCCGTCAAGAAGGCACTGCACGCCGATATCCTTCAGCGATGATCCGCAGAAGATCGGAAGCAGGCTCCTGTCAAGGGTGCACTGTCTCAGGACCTTGATGATCAGGTCCTCAGGAATGTCCTCGCCTGAGAAATAAAGCTCGGTGATCTCGTCAGAGTAGTTTGAGACGCTGTCCAGGAGCTTCTCCCTCCAGGTCTGTGCCTCGTCCTCCATGTCGGAGGGGATGTCAGAGTAGCTGTATTCGAAACCGGAGGTCTCCGGGTCGAAGGTGACCATCTTCATCTTCAAAAGGTCAATTACACCTTCAAACTTGCTTTCTTTCCCAACTGGGATGAATAGTGGAACCGGTACCTCTTTCAGTTTTGTCTGGATATCTTCAATCGCAGCATAGAAATCCGCACCGAGTCTGTCCATCTTGTTGATGAACGCGATTCTCGGGACCTTGTAGGTGTTCGCCTGTCTCCATACTGTTTCGCTCTGGGGCTCTACGCCTCCTACGGCGCAGAAGACACCGACAGCTCCGTCAAGGACCCTGAGCGATCTCTCGACCTCGGCCGTGAAATCCACGTGGCCCGGAGTGTCTATTATGTTGATCTTGACACCCTTCCAGTAGCAGGTGGTTGCGGCGCTGGTGATGGTTATTCCTCTGTCCTGCTCCTGCTCCATCCAGTCCATTGTGGCTTCGCCGTTATCTACCTCTCCGATTCGGTGGTTCTCTCCTGTGTAGAAGAGGATTCTCTCCGTCGTTGTGGTCTTTCCGGCATCGATATGTGCGATGATTCCAATGTTTCTCGTTTTCTCTGACGTCATGTGCAAAATCCTAGCACAAATCAATTTCTTTGTTAATTGAAATCTGTTGACATCATAGGCTCCTTTTGCTAATCTCGATTTGTTGTGAGACCGGGCCAATAGCTCAGTAGGTAGAGCAACGCCCTTTTAAGGCGTGGGTCGTTGGTTCAAGCCCAACTTGGCTCATGTATTCACAGCCAGATGTCGCTCTCGTCTAGTGGTTAGGACAACGGGTTTTCATCCCGTCAACACGAGTTCGATCCTCGTGAGCGATGACAAGGACCGTTACAGTGTGACGGTCCTTATTTTTTTACAACAATCCTTGTTTCGTGTTATCATTAAACTAAACACAGGAATGCCCGGATTCCCCGGGTTCCGGCATTAGGAGACATTAAATGAAAAAACTGGCACTGCTGCTTGTGATGCTCATGATTGCCGCAATGGCACTTGTCGCACTCGATTTCAGGTCCGTCGATGACCTTTATGACTCAGGCTCTGACAACAAGAAGGTCTACGCCACGCTCCAGACCATGCTCAAGGACGCTAAGTCCGGAGAGGAGAAGGCTGAGGTTCTCTGGAGACTCTCACGTGTGTGCGTCGACCTTGGCGACAAGATGGATGAGAAGGACAAGAACGGTAAGTTCGCGATCTACACCGAGGGTGAGAACTATGCCCTCCAGTCAATCGAGGCAAAACCCAACTATCTGGCATATCTCTGGAAGTGCGCCAATATCGGCCGTTACGGCCAGACAAAGGGCGTCATGGACTCACTGGGAAAGGTCAAGCCGATGAAGGCTGACCTCAGGGTCATCACCGATGACTTCAAGGTCCTTGACTCCTCAGAGGCATGGTACACTCTTGCGGTTCTGAATGACGCCGTTCCGGGAATCCTGGGCGGAGATTCTGATGCCGCGATAAGTTACATGAGAGCGGCATGTGACACCATCCCCGCAAAGTACATCTACGGCGGAACTTACAAGGCCCTTGCTGAGATGCTCTATAAGCGAGACTGGTCTGCAAGCAAGAGAGCCAAGGAGCTTCCGAAGATGCAGAAGAAGTGGGACAAGGAGACAAAGAGCAACTTTGACAAGTACGCCTATTATGAGGGCTCCAAGGGCGCTGACGCCATGCCGATCTGGACAAAGACCAAGCTCTCGGCGATGAGTGACAGGCAGGAGGCACTTGTGATCCTCAAGTATGCCCAGGCCGTCTACAACTCAAGGCCCAGCCACACCAAAGGTGATGATAAGAACTACGCCGAGATCCAGGATCTGATCAACGAGTGGTCAAAGTAAGACTTATCCTCTTTTGAGACATCCGGGACTGCTGCATGATTGCGGCAGTCCCTTTCTGTCTTCTGGTATGATCTTACTCGACTTCCTTCTTGAACTCCTCAAGGAATTTCACCATGAAATCATGCCGCTCAACGGCCATCTGCTTTGCCTTGGGTGTGTTCATCAGGTCCTTCAGGAGAAGAAGCTTCTCATCGAATCTCGCGATCGAGTCCTCATAGGAACGGCCTTCGTGAGAGAATACCCTGGCAATTCCGATCGCACCTATTGAATCAAGCCTGACAGCGTCCTGCACGATCTGTCCTTCAAGGGTGTCCGGACTTTTACCGTTGTTCCTGCTGAAAGATATCTCGTTTATTGCACGGCAGATCTTGTCGGTCGTGACCTTGTCTACATGCTCTCCGTCGAGGAAGTATCTTGCATTCGCGTTGTTCTTTGTGTCGAACAGCTTGTAGTCATCGACATCGTGCAGCAATGCTGCAAGTGAGACAATGTCCATGTCGCATGAGGGGTATTCCTTTGCGATCTTCATGGCGTTCTTATAGACTCTCATGGTGTGGGCCTCATCATGACGTCCGCTGAAGCCCGCGAAAATGATCCTCACATACCCGAATGCGTCCTTGACCACATCTTCATATTTCATTTCAATCCTCCAAATTATGCAGGGGTGCTGTTTTCTCCTGTTATCTCATTGTCCGGGACACTCTCTGATTGCCAGTATATCCCGGACAGAATCTCATGACCACCGGATGAAAATCATAGCAGGTGGAAATTCACTACAAGGCCCGAGAACACAATGGACACTGTGGCACAGAGCTTGATCAGGATGTTGAGCGATGGTCCCGATGTGTCCTTGAACGGGTCTCCGATTGTGTCGCCTACGACGCTGGCCTTGTGGGAAGCCGAGCCTTTTCCTCCGAAATGTCCGTCCTCGATGAATTTCTTGGCGTTGTCCCATGCACCGCCTGCATTGGACATGAATACTGCCATCGCGAAACCGGAGACGGAGACTCCACCGAGCATTCCCACAACACCTGTCGGTCCCAGGACAAAGCCTGTGGCTATGGGAACCACTATCGCAAGCGAGGCGGGAAGGATCATCTCATGCAGGGCGCCCTGGGTGCAGAGGGAGACGCATGCGGAATAGTCCGGCTCCGCCTTTCCCGAAAGCAGTCCCTTGATCTCATGGAACTGTCTTCTGACCTCTTTCACGACAGATTTTGCCGCGTTCTCCACAGCTCTCATGGTGAGGGCGGAGAAAACGAACGTGAGCATCACGCCGATGAACATTCCCACCAGGACGTTCGGGCTGACAAGACTGAAATTGAGGACCTCGATGGTGTTCTCCTGAACGATGTTGACATACGAGACAAGCAGTGCAAGCGACGTCAGGGATGCCGATCCTATCGCAAAGCCCTTGCCTGTGGCTGCGGTGGTGTTTCCGAGGGAGTCCAGGGCATCGGTACGTTCACGCACCTTCTCCGGAAGCCCGCTCATCTCCGCTATTCCGCCTGCGTTGTCTGCAACCGGACCGTAGGCATCGGTTGCCAGAGTGATTCCCAAAGTCGAGAGCATTCCAACTCCGGCAATTCCTATCCCGTATAGGCCCTTGTTGAATGCGGCGGTGAAGATTCCGCTCGAATTGACAATGACGGAAGACCCGCCTGCCGCATAATAGCTTACGATGATGGCGACGGCGACGATTATCACGGATGTCAGTGTGGAGGTCATCCCCAGCGACATTCCTCCTATGATCAGAGGCGCCTCACCTGACATTGAGATCTCAGCCAGCCTCTTGGTCGGATTGTATGTGTCAGAGGTGAAATACTCAGTGAAGTATCCTATGAGGACACCCCCGAGCAGACCGCAGAGGATGGAGATGTAAACACCGCTGTCACCGATGAGCCAGAACGTAAGTGGCGCTGCGACCACTGCACTGAGTATCGCGGAAGTGTATGTCCCGGTCCTCAGGCTTGCCAGAAGGTTTTTCTGGGTTGCATTCTCCTTGGTTCTCACCAGAAGGGAACCCAGGACGGAGCAGACAACTCCGCTGACACAGAGGAGAAGGGGAAGGAGCATCCCGTTGAAGCCGTAGCCTCCTATGGCGCTCAGGGCAAAGCATGCCAGGATCGAGCCAACATATGATTCATACAGGTCCGCGCCCATTCCGGCGACATCACCGACATTATCACCGACATTATCAGCTATTGTAGCTGGGTTTCTGGGATCATCCTCCGGAATTCCCGCCTCAACCTTTCCGACAAGATCGGCTCCTACATCAGCAGCCTTCGTGTAAATTCCTCCGCCGACTCTTGCAAACAGCGCCATGAAGGAGGCTCCCATTCCGTTCATCACCATGATGTTGCCCAGAGCCGTAGGATCCTGGACTCCGAAGAACCTGTAGAGGATGAAGAACCATAAGGTGATGTCAAGCAGGCCCAGGGCCACGACGGTGAAGCCCATCACGGAACCTGCGGAGAAAGCAACCCTGAGACCCCTGTTCAGGCTCTCAGAAGCGGCCTGTGTCGTCCTTGCATTCGCATGGGTGGCGATCTTCATGCCGATGAAACCTGCGAGCATCGACCATACTCCACCTGTAAGGAAGGCAAAGGGGGTGAACTTGGAGAGGAATCTTCCATGAGAGAAGATGGCCACGCAGAATATGATCGCGAATACAATCACGAATGCGATGAGCACTGTGGAATACTGGCGTTTGAGGTAGGCGTTCGCACCTGTCCTTATCGCACCAGCTATTTTTCTCATCAGATCATTTCCCTCACTGAAAGAGAAAACCTTCTTTACCTGATATAAGGCAAACAATCCTGCAATTGCCGCCCCGATGAATCCTATTCCGAACAATTTCAGCATTCAGAACCTCCTCTTTCGGACATGTACGCCTTATCTGCATTTTTTACGCAAACGTTTGCGAAAGCCTGTTATAATACATATACAACACTTTCGCGGAGAACGCAAACGTTTTCGTAATTTTTTTTCGGCTCTGGTGCTCATCTCAGGGATCTCCAGTAGTAGTCCCCAAGCCCGTAACGGCGGAGCTCAGAGGCCTGGGCGAAGTCCTCCTCGGTGACAGTCGGGCGGTCATCGTAGTCGGCGATGCTGCGGGCAAGTGCGATTGTGCCGATCTGGCTCCTGGAGCTCATCTGGCTGCTGCCTGAGATCCTGTTGAAGAGACTGATCTCGTCCCTCAGCAGCAGGAGTGCGGAGGTGCTGTAATGGATCTGCCCGTTGTAGTCTACATTTTCTATATATTTATACCGCCCGCGCTGGCGCTCTGCCGCCTGAAGTGATTTCCCGATGTAGTAGGCATCGTCCTTTGCTGTGTCCAGGGCGGATGTGAGCATGTTGTCGGGGCTGCTGACGGGAAGCCGGATGTCAAAGCGTTCAATCATCTGCCTTCCGACGTGGCCCCAGTGGGATGTTATCTTCTGTGCCGTGCAGGTGCAGATGGCGTTGTGGTCTCCCATTGAGCCGCAAGGGCAGGGGTTCAGGTTGGCTGTGAGCAGGAAGCGCGAGGGGTAGGTGATGACCTCGCCGCTTCGGGAGCTCTGGGTGTAGCCTTTGTCGTAGGCGTCCTTGACTGTCTCCAGGAGTTTGGGGGTGAACTTGTTGATCTCGTCCAGGACAAGGGTCCCCATGTGTGAGAGGGCGCCTTCTCCCGGAGATTTCGGGGTTCTGCCGGAGACGAACTGGGTCTGGGTGCAGTCGTGGCTCAGGATTCGCATGCGGCTGCGGAGACCCAGGTTCCTGGAGATGTCGTTCTGGTCCGCACATCCGAGTATCCTGGAGACCTCCTCCTGCTCCCTTTCCGTGTAGTCCGGCATGAGCAGGTGGATACGGCTGCAGAGCATTGTCTTGCCTACGCCCGGAGGTCCGAACAGGAGCGTGCTGTGAAATCCGCTTGCGGCCATTGTCAGGATCTCTTTCTCCCTCTCAAGGCCGATTACGTCCTTGAATATTGTCCTCTGCTTGTCCGTGTGTGCGGCCTCTGTTATCGGGAACTCGATTGTGCCGCACATGATGTCGCAGCAGATTCCGAATACCTGCGGCAGGTTATATGCCTCAATGACGGTTATCCCGTCCTCTGCCTGTCTTCTGTCCTGCTCGGCTTCCGGAATGCGGACGGGGAGGATGCAGATGCCGCATCCGCATGCGGCAGCAGCCTGCAGTGCGCCGATTGACTGAGGGGACTGGAGGACAGTACCGTCCAATGACAGTTCTCCCGCGATCATGATGTTTATTGTTCCGCCGCCCTGGTCTGGGTACGGGTGACTTGTCCCGCCGTTCTGGCCTCTGGTCTGGCTGCAGAGGATGGCGCATGCGAGCGGCAGGTCAAGCAGGGTGCTGTCCTTTGACTGGCTTGCAGGACTGAGGTTGACGAGGATCCTGCTTTGCGGGAACTTGAAGCCGCAGCTTCTGAGGGCGCATCTGACTCTCTCGCGCGCCTCCTTCACGCTTGCGCCGGGAAGTCCGGTGATATCAAAGCCCGGAAATCCGTTTCTGATGCTGCATTCGACCATGATGCTCTGGCCGGTGTAGCCCTTGTCGATGTAACCGAAGATTCTGATGTTGCTTGGCATGTTCTGTCTCCTTTTTTTGTTTCTGAAGACATATACGAAAAAAGTGCAGGAAATATTTCAGGTTTTCCGGAAAAACACACAAAAAAAACGATTCTTTTTTTTCGGTTTAGTTTATTTTCTTGTCTGTGAAGGAGAAGGAGGCTGCGATGCGCATTTTGTTGCGAATTTTTTAAAAAGTTGTTGACAATCAAATGCCTTTGTGGTAGCTTACATGACGCACGCCAAAAGGCGGGCAAGATAAAGTTCTTTACAAGCATAGCGAAGGAAAGAGGAATTAAGGAAGCTTTGAGGGCTTCCAGTCAATTCAAAGATTCGGACAGAAGATAACGTACAGTTGTTCGGAGAGCATCCGGGAGGATGCGGAGTTGACAGGAGAGAACGGGATAAATCAATGTCCGGTCTT
>JAEEGJ010013216.1_pt1 | contig 20121 bp, 15 predicted proteins | sample 8958761 | NCBI WGS metagenome assembly JAEEGJ01 (sample SAMN16246546, study PRJNA631951) | gut metagenome | biome: gut microbiome; feature: rumen; material: RS-attached | host: Bos | place: Iran: Karaj | collected 2018-10 | reverse complement strand
AATTGTTATAGCCATTGACCAAGGCTTTCTCTTCTTCGGTCAAAGCGTCGTAGGCGGCTCTGGCCTCGTCGATCTTGCCTTTGGATTCGCTGGTGTTCTCGACCTTGCCGATATTGTTGATGAGGGTAACGGTCTCATGAACGTTGTCATAGACTTCGCGGTCATGGGTCAAGGTCGTGTAATTGATGACAAGCTCTTTTTGATCGCTCGTTAAGGCGGCATAAGCTTCCTCGGCGGTTTCGATCTTGGCTTTAGAGTCGTTTTCTCCTCCGTCATAAGTGACGTCATCGATGATGTCGATAAGTTCGATGACCTCTCTGGCCGCGGCGTTGTCAATCATCTTCTTCTCGTAATTGAAGTCGGTCGCGCCTTGGAGGACGGCTAACTGTTCTGGGGTGAGGGCTTCATAGGAAGCCATCGCCGCATCGACGGCGTCGTAATAGGTGCTAGATTCCGCTGGGGCAGGGAGGTTGGCGATGGTCGTTGCCATCGAATCGACGGCGTCATAGAGGGCTTTGTCGCTATTAAGCAAGGCCTTGAGGTCGTCGTCGACCATGCCTCTTTCGAAATCATTTAAAGTATTGTGGAAGTAATCGTAGGCTTCCTGGATGGCTTCTTCGGAGTCTGGATAGACCACGTCTCCGATGGCATTGATGAGCTGCTCGGTAACAGCGGCTTTGGCCTCACTTAAGGCAAGCTTCATGTCCGCCACTTTCGAGGCGACATCCTCTGCGGTGATGTTGTCTTCGGTGATGGCTTCGGCTTCGAAGGTCGCTCTGACGTTCTCAAGATCCTCTTTGATTGAGGCGAATCTGTCATCGAGGGTCTCTAAATAATCCTCAACGGTTTCGTTTTCCGCGATGGCTTCGCTTCTATCGACTCTGCTGATGGTGATTGTAACGACATCCTCTAATGATGGGGCGTATGGGTTATGGTTGCTGTCTCCGCTTGATTTATAGAAGACGTAGTACGTTCCGACGACCTTTCCAGTAGGAATATCTTCACTCCAATCGCTGTCACCTGGGATAACGGTGTTATCCTGGCTGACGGCATAGAGCATGTTTCCGTAATCGACATCGGCTTCGACGACGAGTTCCTGGTCTTCGCCGGTGTATTCAAGGCCTTCGACGACGCTTGGGGTCGGATCTATGACGGAGTCGGCTTTTTCGATGGTGAAAGTCTTCGATCCATAAGTTGTGGTATAACCTTCTTTCACGACTTTGCAGTAGACGGTATATGTGCCAGCGGCATCATATTTGAAGTTGTTTAAGTCGGTATCCGTGCAGGAATCTTCGCTTAAGCCGTAATAGATGGTCGCATCGGTGATTTCTTCCTCTGTAACCGCGTCAAACGGGGTAACGACGACGTAATGCATATCGCCATCCCAGGTTCCACTGAAGAGAGGATCCATGGCGAGATCGATATTGATGTCGATGGTCCAGTGCGCGACATAAGACCTATCTCCAATTGAGTTAGGTGGCACGGAGACGGTTTTGCTCTTGCCTTCGATATCGGTTCCACTCCAACCGTCGAAGGTGTAATTCTCTTTGGTTGGGGTTGGCAAGGAGAAGGAGCTGTTCACGATATTGTAAGAGCTTCTGTAGCCAGACATTGTTCCGCCGTCAAGGTCATAGGAGACGGTGTAATTGATGATGTCCCATCTGGCGTAAAGGGTGATGTTCGAGGTGTATTGGGTCGCGCCGATGGTGGTAATAGGCTGGCCATCGCAATACATATCGGTGAACCAGCCGCCGAATTCGTATCCTCTCCTAGAGGCCGATTTCAAAGTGGTTGCTGTGCCGTAGGTGTGGGTTGTTGGATAACCGCTTGCGTGGGTTCCGGTGAAGTTTCCGCCACCTTGGTCTTTATAGGTGATGGTGTATTTGGCCGGCGACCAGTTGGCGGTATAGGTCCTATTGTTAATGGAGCCTTGGGCAATCGTAAGGGATTTGACTTTGGCGCTTCCTAAGCCGGTTCCGCTCCAACCATCGAACACATAACCTGTTTTTGTTGGGTTGGAGATGATGAAGGAGTTTGTGGTGACGTTAAAGGTGCCTGGGTGAGTCGACCCGTGTGTGCCTCCATTGAGGTTGTAAGTGATCGTGTAAGTGACCAAATTGGCGTTTTGGGTGCCAAAAGATGCGCCCGATTCCCCTACCGTTCTGCTTCCAACGCGATAAGCGCTCGTGCTTGAATCGACCAAAGTCCATCCGCTTGGGGCGCTATATCCTGGTTTGAGCTTGACGAATCCGTAGACCGTCTTGCCAAGGTCGAATGCAGTTCCGCTGGCGCTTCCGCTCGTGGCACTCGCATTTTCCGAAAGATAGACGCTATTGATGCCGGTTCCCGCCGTGATGGTAACAGGCTGAGCGGTTACGACCTTATAAAGCCTCATCTCAGAGAAATAAGAATCAAAGACGTATTGGGTGTTGCGCTTATTCGTGTAAGTTCCTTGGCTAAATTGGATTTTTCCAGTGAAAGTGGTGTAACTTGCGCCCGCTTTCGTAGTGAACGTATAAGTAGTTTTTGATCCGGATTGTGATGAAGTAGTAGCGCAATACTGTCTGTTGGGTATGTCATCATAGTTTCCTCTGACGGAAAAAGACTGAGCGCAGTCATTCGGGTTGGCGTCGACTTCGATTTTAGCGATCTCGACATCGCTTGGGACAACGTAATAGATATAAATATTGTTGCACCCGGTCGTCTCATTGACGGCTAAATGGAGGGCGCCGTTTTCGAAAGTTGTCACATTTCCATCGCCCTGTTTGTAATAGTTCCACCAGAAGCCGTTGATTTTATTCGATTCATCAACGTCAGCGGTCATGCTGGCAGAAGCCGTCAAGGTTGCATAGAGTGCTTGCCCTGCGTCGGCACCTCTTTTAGGTTCGACACGAACAAGTGGACTTTCGGTTGTTTTGCGGTTCTTCAAAGCGTTTTTTCCGCTTAAACCCAAAAGACCGCCGAGGCCTAAAACGGCGGCGAGCGCAAACGAGAGACCTTTGATCAGAGATTTCTTCATATTCAATCCTTTCTACCGGAAAAGCGCATACGTTTTCCAAATAAAAATTCAAAGTACCTCTATCTTAGAGACGTTCGTGCAATAAAAGTGCCACACATTTCTTCGCAAATTCATGCCTTATATCTTCGATATAAAAACACTATATTTTATCCAATTTACTTATAGATTCTTGTTTTGTACAACAAAACAGTTTTTTCTTAACAACTACGTTTTCGATAATTTGTGAAAGGCACAAAAAAACGGCAGGTACGCTGCCGTTAATTCTCATTCTGGGGCGGAATAGGAGATTTGAACTCCCGAATGACCGGTTCACAGCCGGTTGTGTTAGACCACTTCACCAATTCCGCCGTGCCGTATTAGTTTAGCCACATTGTCTATCCTTAGCAAGGAAGAAATCACTATCTTTTTCCTTTCTTTTAAAAAGGGCTTTTTCACTGCCCCTCTTGAAAAGAGAGGGAAAAAGAGGAAAATATAGCCCCATGGTTATTAGAGACAGACTCATCGCACTTATATACCGTATCGTTGCCCTCATCATCGGGATAGCGACCTTGGCCATCCAGCTGAACACCAACGTCCCAAACAATTTCTGGGCAGGCTTTGGCAACTACGCGACGATCGTCACTCTATTTTCAAGCATCATCATCCTTTCCGAGATCATCGCCAATGCGATAGGAATGAGGGAAAAGAGAAACACCATCGCCCCTGGCGTCGTTCCTTTCCTTTTCCATGGTGCGTTAGCCCTTTCTGTCTCGCTTGCGGTGACCCACCCGTTCTATTGCTATTTCGTCGGTGTCAATTACATGAAGCCGGACACTTTCGTCTATTCGCTTCTCTCTTTCATCGTCTTCCCTGCCTTCGTCCTTCTTGATTGGATCCTTTTCGGCGAAAAAGGAACCGTCAAATGGTCATACGGCATGTTCCCGTTATTCTTCCCGATTTTCTATTTCCTTTTCTCAGTGATGAGAAAGCTTCTTGTCAGCGGTTCCACTTATTCCACTCTTGTGTTCGATCCGAACACCTTCCTTATGTCCTCGCATCTGCCTGACGCGTTCTCAGCTGGAAACGGCTGGGCTGGCGTCTTCATCTCCATCCTTTCCCTCTTCGCCATCATCGTTCTTGTTGACTTCGCCCTTATCCTCATCAATAACCTCTTCGCGAAACGTTATGTCCGCGAAAGCAGCTATTAGGCTTTAGCCATAACGAATCTTGTGGTCCTCGAGATGAGGGCCATTTTCTTTTCGTCGAGAAGGATGATGTCCTCAAGGTTAAGCTGCTTTGCGAAAGAAAGGACAAGGCAGGCTTTCTTGAACGAGGAATTGTTCACGAGATATTCCTTTATGTAATAAAGCCTCTTGTTTTTCGTATCGATGCCGACATAAAGAGGATTCTTCATGATGTGGGCGGACTCCTCCACTTTCTTGAGGTAACCGCTTGGCCACCTTGAGGCGAACTCCCTTAGCTTTGCCTCGCTGATATAGCAAAAGATGTTCTCCCCGAAATCGTATCCGAGGGCTTTTTCGACTTTGATGTTGATGCGACCGATTCGTACTGGATCTTTATCCATATTCGTTCCTCCCACTTACATATAGAGAGGAAGAGGCTCATTTTCCGAAAAATCCCGCTATAATTTGAGGGATGGAAAAGTATAGCAAGAACAACGATACCTCTTACGCGTTAGGGACAACCCTCACGATTGAGATGCTGAAACGCAAAAAATCCGTGGCAAAACGCGTGTATATTAACCCAAAACAGAAAAGGGACGAGACTTTTGACAAGCTCGTTTCTTTAGCAAGGGAAGCGAAGATTCCCGTCATTTTGAATAACGAGAAGATCTTCACCGCCCTCTCTGGCAAGGACAATGTCATGGCCATTGGGGAATTCAGCAAATTCGAATCCAAGCTAGACGAGAATAAGAATCATCTTGTTTTGGTGAATCCTTCCAACATGGGAAACCTTGGAACCATCTTCAGGTCAGGTGCTGCGTTCGAGATAGGCGGACTTGCCATCATCAAACCGGCTGCCGATTGCTTCGACCCTAAGTGCGTCCGTTCCTCGATGGGCGCGATCTTCTCCCTTCCTTTCCGCTATTATTCCTCTTTTGAGGAATACGAGAAGGAATTCCCTAACCACCACCTCTATCCATTCATGCTTCAGGCGAAGAAAGAATTAAGGGAAGCCGAAAAGAAAGAACCTTATTCTTTGGTCTATGGCAACGAAGCCACCGGACTCCCTGCCGAGTTCTTAAAAAAGGGCGATCCTTTGATAATCGCCCAATCAAGTGAGATTGATTCTCTGAACCTCGATAACGCCGTATCGATCGGTCTATATTATTTCAAAAACAACTAGTCGATATTCTTTAGATTGAGATATCTATGCCAGAGGACGGCTAAGGAAGATGCCATGTTGACGTCTTCGATGACGACGTCTCCTGGGACATTGATATGAATAGGAGCAAAGTTCCAGATGGCTCTGGCTCCGGATTCCACTGCGTAATCGCAGACTTTTTGGGCGACGTTCGCCGGAACGGTGAGGATGACGATGTGCGCCTTATATTCCTTGATGTAGTTAGGAAGCTCCTTCATGTCGAGGATCTTTTTGCCGTTGGTCTCGGTTCCGATTTTGCTCGGATCGGCATCGAAACCGGCGGTGATGGTGATGCCCATCTCCTCGAAGGAAGGGAAATTCATGAGGGCGTTGCCAAGATGGCCTGCGCCGATAAGGAGAGCGTTCGCCAAGGAGCTATATCCAAGGAAGTTCTCAAGGGTCTCGATGAGTTTCTCGATGCTTCTGCCCTTCTTTGGGCGTCCCGCTTCATTGCTCACGAGCTGAAGGTCTTTTCTGATCTGCTCTTCGCTATAGCCAAGTTCTTTGGCGATAAGAGGCGAGGAAACGGAGGTATACCCCTGCTCCTTAAGCTGGCGTAAATACTTAAGGTAAATCGGGTATCTTTGGAGTTGGTTTTTGGAATATCTTTTCATAAGTGGTTTACCGATTTACCGATTATACTTTCCAAAATTCCCTTTGTAAATAAAAAGGCTCACCGATTTACCGATTTGGTGAGCCTGTCTTTATTTGCAGTATTCAGGAAGTTCTTCGATGACGCCTTTTTTGAGGAGTTTCTTGAAGATCTTTCTTGCCATCCGTTTGTCTTTGCCAACCGGATAAAGGGTTGGGAAGTCCTCCCCTTTCTCAAGGTCTTCTTTGGCGAGATTCAGCATCTCTTCCATGGAATCGACCATGCGAGGGAGAGCGAACTCTTTTGAGAACTCAAGATAGAGGTTAGAGAGCTTTCTCTTCTCCATGCGGTTCTCATACATGAATTCGATGCGATGGCAAAGGCTATCTGCATCGCCGGATTTGAAGACGCATTCCTTGTCGTTGAGGGAGAAGGATTTTGTCGCGGATTCGTCGGAATCGCTGACGACTGGGACAGCACCACAGGCAAAGGCCTCGATGCAGGAGATGCCTTCGATCTCATAGGTGCTGGCGTGCACGTAGAGGTCAGTGTAGTTAAGGACCTCACGAAGCTCTTCTGGCTTGCAGAACTTGATGATGAGAGGGTTTGCGAGCTTGACTTTTTTCGCGAGCCTCTCGTACTTTCTCTTATTCTGACCAGCTCCGCAGAGGATGATCTGGATGTATTCGTTGTAGCGGGATTTGGCGACCGCTTTGATGATGAGGTCCTGCCTCTTCTCGTTGGCGAGCCTTCCCACCATCGTGACGACGAATTTGCCCTGAAGCTCTTCAGGTTTTTTGATTTCGATTGGGTGGAAGAAATCAGAAACGCCGTTAGAGATAACGTGGTACTCGTTTTTGAGATAGCCATGGTTCTTTAAGGTCGTGGCGATCATCTCAGATGGGCAATGGATTCGCTTCGTCTTCTTATAGATGTAATTGTTGAAGCTCTTATAGAGAATGTTGTTTGGCCAGGCTTTGGTTCCGAATCCAAGCGCGCTCGTGATGTTCTGTGGCTGCATATGGAAAGCGCCTGTCACAGGTTTATGGAGGGCTTGGGCGATAAGCCTTGTTTTGTTGGCTAATTTGAATGGGAGGAAATAATGGACGATGTCGCACCACTCCACCGCTTTGTAGATGATTTCGTAATCAAGGTGAGCAAAGTTGAAGCCTTCTTTCTCAATGAGCCCTTGGAAAATAGGGAAATGGAAATTCTTAAGGCCGATATAGTTAGGGTCATCCTTGGTGTTTTCGTCACCGACCCCGATGATTTTTACTTCATGTCCACGCTTGCGGAGCTCATTCGCGAACCTAACGCACGTTGCGCTTGTGCCGTTAGTCATCTTGTTCGCGCACTCTAAAACAAAAAGGACTTTCATAAGGGGTATGGTACTACTTTTTGAACAAAAAAGATAGCCTTGTTCTAAGAGAACACAATACCTGTCCAAAATGCCTGCAAAAACAATAAAAAGCCCCTTTTTGCTGGGGCTTTTTAGTTTCTGAAATAACCTTAGAATTTCTCGTCGAACTCATCGTCCATGGCGACCGAACGGCCACATTTCGGACAACGCTCAACAGTGCCTTTGTAGTATGATGCACCACAGTGTTTACACTGCTTCATGACAATCGATTCAGGGTTCTCGATCTTCTGGGCTTTGGAGTAGTTCTTCGCGTTGACTTGGCCAACGATGGTGATGGCAAGCATCGCGCCGACGAAGAGTTCCCAAACGACGGTGAAGGCAACCATCTCAGGATCGATGTAGAAAGAGTCCTTGAGGAGAAGAGGGTTGATGGCGTTAAATGCCTTAATGAAGGAATCGGCAACGCTATCTTCGCCCATTAAGGAGTGATACAGGGTTTCGTTGAACTTGCCGGTGATGCTTCCGAAGAGAATCTGGTCGGTATCGTCGCCTTGGACGCCCTCGAAGCCCCAGTTTTCCTTTGGCGATCCGCTGTCTGTGGCATAGGCGATAACCCAGTGTTTCTCGTCATTGCAGACTTTGAAATAACTAGAGTAGGCATAATCCTCAAGATCATAGCTCGCGTAATAATCTTCCCCAAAGAACCATGTCGGTTTGTCATCGGTTAGGTGTCCATTGTTGACGGTATAGATAGCCGGAACGACATGGGAGATGCTCTTGAAATCATTAAGAACTTCCATAAGTCTTGTTTGATCTGAAGAAGTGAAGACTTTGGCTTTATCTTCGATAACGATGTTGTTGTTATAAGGAAGGGTGATTTTCTCTGGGTGTTTGGCGCCGGTCGCAAACATCATGACCAGAGGTGCGAGAGCGAAAACGCCTAAGAGGAAAAAGGAAAATACTCCAGCCCCTTTGGGCATGGTCGTGATATCGCTCGTGCTATAGACGATATGCGGGACTCCGCGGCTTGTGTAATAAAGCCAAGCTGTGGCTCCAGGGAAATGATGTCTGGAAATCGTGATTCCGCTATGGGCACCACCGCGTCCATAATGATGGCCGCTGAATCCGCCTCCGTGGAAACCTCCGCCGTGGAAGCCTCCTCCTGATGAATGTGGCATAAGTGTTCGATTGTTCCTTTGAGCCTCTTTGAAGGCTTCTAGAAGATTATAAATCTTAGGCTAGATTTTTGAACACATTATCGTGATTTTTCTAAGGAGGCCGGTTGAGCCGTTTTACTATTTTTTGTAGTTGTGCCTGCGCGTGCGAGAGGCTAAAATTGGTTATATGCTTTTAACCATTATTCATGGGCTAGTCTCACTAGGCATCAGCGCTTGGTTTGGCTATCTCTTCTATACGAACCTCGGTCCTTGGTACGCTTTGATCGCCATCCCTTTGACCGTACCGATCTTTTATATCCTCTATCTCCTTCTTTTGACCATCCTTTTCCTTTACGCGATGCTCATCAAAAACAAGAAGGCCCCGGAGAACCCAAGCAGGTTCTATCTCTGGCTCGTCCGTCAGAATGACTTCCTTCTCATGAGCGTCCTCCGCGTCAAGATCGTCATGCGCGGAAAAGAGCTTCTCCCAAAGGGACAGCGTTTCCTTATCGTCACTAACCACCGCTCCAACTTCGACCAGATGGTCATGATCAAGGCGCTCAAGGAAAAGCCGATGATCTATATCTCCAAACCTGACAACTTCAAGATGCCGATTGCCGGCCCATTCATCAAGGCCGCGGGATTCATCCCGATTGACAGAGAGAATGCCGCCGAAGGCATCAAGAGCATCTACAAAGCCATTGACCTCATCAAAGAGGACAAAGCCTCGATCGCCATTTCCCCAGAAGGAACTAGAAACAAAGGCGAAGACATCCTTCTCCCATTCCATCCAGGTTCTTTCCAGGCTGCCGTCCAAAGCGGTTGCCCAATCGTCATCGCCTCTCTTAACGGCACTGCCCAGATCCATAAGAGAGCCCCATGGAGAAAAACGAAGGTCTACTTCAACATCCTCCGCACTCTCTATCCAGAGGACTATGCGAATATGTCCACGGTCGATATCGCCAAATTGTCTATGAATCTTATCACAGAAAAGCTTAATGAGGAGGGTTTGATTCTATGAAAAACTATTTGCTTTTCAATCCTTACGCCGACGGCGGAAAGGGAAAAGAGAACGCTGAGGCGCTTCTTCCGGAAGTTGCCAAACGTTTCGAAAATCCTGAGACTCTTTCGATGGTCGAACTTAACATCGAGGAATTCTTCAAGGGTATTAGCAAGGACGACAACGTCGTCATGTTAGGCGGAGATGGCACTCTCAACCACTTCATCAACCGCGTTGATGTCGAGAATCTCCCATGCAACTTCTATCTCTACCCAAGCGGAACCGGAAACGACTTCCTTAATGACATCAAAGAAGGCGACAAGGCCAATGAGCCATATTACCTTCTCAACCCATATCTCAAGAAACTTCCTATCGTTGAGATCGAAGGCAAGAAATACCGCTTCATCAACGGCATCGGATACGGCATTGATGGTCAGTGCTGCGTCGTCGCCGAGGAAAAGAAGAAAAAAGGCGAGAAAGTCGACTATGGCAAAATCACCGTCGGTCTTCTCTTCAAAGGATTCACCCCAAGGAACGCCACCATCAAAGTCGACGATGGCGAAGAGATTCACCTTAAGAAAGTCTATATCTGCAGCACCATGCATGGCCGCTACTATGGCGGAGGCATGAACGTCGCCCCAGACCAGAAGCGTAACTCCGGTATGCTTACCCTTGCCACCATCTTCGGCAAAGGAAAGCTTGGAACCCTTCTCCTCTTCCCAACCCTCTTCAAGGGCACCCACGTCAAGAAGTATCCAAAGAACGTCAAGGTCATCCCTGGCAAACGCTTCGAGGTCTCTTATGATGTCCCATGCGCCCTTCAGATCGATGGTGAGGTCGTTGACGGCGTCAAGAAGTTCACCGCTTACATCCCTGAATAAGCGATAAAGAAAAAAACAAAAGCCCCTGCAAAACGGGGCTTTTTTCTTTTGGGTAGACTTTTTATGAGGCTTTGTTGAAATAATGCCCTCTTGCATTCTCGCACATGATGTCGAGCGCCGCATTCACCCTATTTATGTCAATGTTCTGGTATTCGCCGTTGACCTTAGGGAAGGAGACTCCATCGCCCACTGCTTTGACATTCCAGTCAAGCCAAACGGGGCCAGGGGCGATGCTCTCGTATTCTTCGTGATAGATGCTTGCTTCCTCGCTTGTGGCATCGACCGAATCTCCCGTTGGGTAAACGGCAACCAAAGCGTATCCGTTAATCGCATCAAGATTGTCTTTCGGATGCGAAATCAGGCGGATGAAGGCTTCGCCCGGGTTCCTGCACGCCTTTTCCGGGATGTAAGCATTCATAGTCCATTCGCCATCCACACCTGGAAACTTTCTCCCATCGAGAAGGATGTCGTTCGACCAATCATTGTAAGCGTGCCCAGCCATTCTCGATTCCGGTCCCTTTACGCCCACAGTGATGTCCTCTTGACCAACGACTTCGACGTCGACCCAGCTGTCTCCGAAACGAAGGCCTATGGATGGTCCCCAAAGCCCACTGTGTCCGTTTGGCTGCAATATGGTGACCCGGTAGTCGAATCGGTTAACGGTAATGAAATCGGCGCTTTCCCGTTGATATGTTGAGGTCGGGTCGGACCCAAAATCGAACGAGCTGCTGACAAGGGCCTCTGAGGACCCGGTGGACTCAAAAATTGATTTCTCAGGTTCTGTTCCGATGACGCAAGACGTCAAAAGCAACGGCAACAACAGCAGAGACAATTTGCTCTTCTTCATAAACCGGTCGCCTCCTTTCCGTCTTCTAGGAATCTAATGGGCTCAATACCAATTATCGACCCCCCCAAATAAATTCCAATATCTATTTTTCGGCGAGCCAAAATCAAGAGAGGCTGTGGTTGGATTCTCAAACCAATAGTCTCTTTCTTTGGCCATCAATAATTATCGACATAAAAAAGAGCCACCTTTCGGCAGCTCTTTATTGTTTGTTTGATTAAGCAGCGTGGTAGCCAGGGATGAAGATCTCACGGATGTGCTCGAGAGTCTCTTCTTCGATGCCTTTGCTCATAAGATGGTTCTTCATCTTTTCGGCTAAGGAATCGCCTTCTAAGGCTTTGGTGGCATTCATCCAGCCATCGAATTCGACGGTGTGGTCGACGTCTCTTTCGCCAGCGAATCTGGTGAAGGAGTAGTCACGGCCGCAGTCTTCTTCGCTAGCGCCAAGAAGGGCAAGAAGGAAGAAGCAAACGATGCCGGTTCTGTCGGCGCCGTTAGCGCAGTGGAGGGCGATTGGCTTCGTATCGGCTTCGGCTATCTTCTCGAAGATGCCTTTGTAGACATCAGCGAATCCGGAGAAACGGGTGCTCTCAGTGCCGGACGGGATGGAGCCTTTGTAGACTTCAAGCTCCCAATCGTCGCTGGAGGCTGGGGATTTGCCATTGAGTCTATCAACGGTGCCAGAGTCTCTCATATCGATATCGACTTTGATGCCGAGTTCTTTGATGAGCTCTTTGCCCTCGGCAGTGATGTTTTTGGCGTTGGCAGCACTGGGCTTGTTGAATTCGCCGCAGCGGTAGTAAAGACCCTGTTTGATGTAGCCGCCTTCGACTAAGGAAGTTTTCCAACCACCGATATCACGGAAGTTGACGACACCACCGACTTCGATGTTTCTTGGAGCGATCAAAGCAGAAGCTTTGGTCTTGATTTGAGCTTCGGCAAGAGCCTCGCTGCTGGTAGCAGCTCTGTAGTAATAATAGGTGCCGATCTCAGCGCTCTTGTAAGCGTAGCTCTTCTCGGTGGAAGTGTAGATCTTGGAACCTTCCATGTTCGCATTCTTGGAGATTTCGATGTAGTAGGTTTCGGCATCATCGAGTTCTTCAAGGTCGAAGATGAGTCCTCTTGGGGAGGAAAGATTGCCTGGGTTCTGTCCGCTGGCGTTGGTCTTTGGGACATAGGTCTTGATGGAGCCCCACTCGTCGCAGAGATACTGATACTGGAGTTCGGAGTGGATGTCGTTCTCTGGCTGATTGTCTTTGTCAAGTGAGTCAGGAGCGGTGATTGAAGAAAGGGCCGCGACGGACGATTCTTCTGGGGTGCTCTCACCGGCGGTGTTGGATTTGGCGACTGGCGTTACGCATGAGCCAAGGAGCAACGCGGAGAGCATTGAAAGTAAAAGAACGTGTTTTTTCATAAATACCTCGTTGTTTATTAATCATAAGTTTAGACATGGTGTATGTCTAGGCAAAAATGATTGGATCATTTCAGAGTTCATTACATTTTGAAAATAAATAATCAAAGATTATTTTTTTCATACTGAATGTATTATTCAGAATGCGTCAGTAAAACCCCCTATTTATCGATGAATGATGTAACCGCTATCAAGATAAAAAGGCGCAAATACTCGATGGTTTAAGTAAAAATTTAGCGATTTCACCCCTCTTTCGCAAAATTGCCTTGCAACCCGGTAAGCCTTTCAATAGTATAATCTTTATCCTAATAACGCGCGAAAAGACCAGTTTTTGGCTTTTTGAGGGGCTTTGCGTAGGGAAAGCATGCCAGCAATAGGCGTTATTAAATTCCCATAAAGAAAGGAAAGCAACCAATCGGTTGCAAAATGACATTTCTATGAAGAAAAAAGTCTTTACCCTCATGGGCGCATTAGTCGCTCTCGGTCTCGCTGCTTGCCAGACCCCAACTGCTGATGAGAGCTCCGCTGCCCCAGCAGCCTCAGCCTCCTCCACCACCTCTGTCGCTGCCTCTTCCAAGGCCACCTCTTCCTCCTCGAAGAAGGCTTCCAGCTCCACCGGTCCAAAGACCGATGCTACCGGCCACCTCTGGGCTGCCGACACCGATGTCGCCGCTGATGCCGAATCCGGCTCCGTCGCCTACAAGAAGGCTCTCACCACCACTCCAGAAACCGATAAGGCCATCCGTCTTAAAGTCAACCAGTCCGTCGTTACTTTGAACCAAGGATCCACCAGAAAGTCTGGCACCCCAGACGGCTACATCAAGGTCACCAGCGACGACATGGGCTGGTCCTTCAAGCTCAAGCTCGACAAAGCCTACACTGGCAAACTCTTCCTCTATGGCGTCATGGATGGCTGGTCCAGCAACACCGGATGCGGCTTCTTCAACAATGGCAGCACCCAGAACACCAAGGTCGAAGTCAATGATGTCGAGGTCGATATCTCCGCTCAGCAGAGCAAGACCTATTTGGATTACTTCGGTTCCGGCGAAGGCGCTGGTGAAGGTCTTTCCCCAGAAGGCTATGCCCCAATCGGTGACGTCAGCCTCAACGCTGGTGTCAACACCATCAAGTACACCCGTCTTAAGACCCTCAACATGCTCGTCAAGGACGTTGTCTTTGTCGTCACTGAGGCCACTGCCGCTGCCTAATCAGCAGATCGCTAGTTCTCTAAGGTCATCCGAAAGGATGGCCTTTTTTCATTTGGGATGTGCTATCATACTTAGCATGAAAAACCGCAGCACTCTCATATTTTTACCAATGCTCTCCGTCCTTCTTGTTGGATGCAAGGGAGCGGAGCCCCTCACCCTAGAAGAGAGACTCCACAATGCCTACCTTGATTCGATTGAGTCGAAAGAAGAGAATATCCGTCCTCTTGTAAACCTGACCAAAGAGGACAAGAACGTCTCCTGGAAGGATGACAAAGCCCTTCTATTCACACTCCACCGCTACCCATCCTCTTATCCAGAAGGGGAAGAGATAACGATCACCTGGTCGGAGTCATGGCTCTGCTCAGTTAAAGAGATGGAGAACTGGTATGTCACGAATAAAGAGAACATCAAAGAGCCTCTCTTAAGAGTCAAACAGGTTCTCGGAATGAGCCATGAAAGCAAGAACACCTATATCAGCTCAATGTGGATTGACCCATCATATGTGAAACGCCCTGCTTATGTCACAGACGTCACCAAGCCGATGGATATCAAGTTCGCAGAAGATGAGACTGAGGAATATAAGAGTTGGTTCTCTAGCCAATACTATTACTCATATGACGTGAGCAAACTCCCATGGACGAGACTTGGTTACACATATGATTGGAGCGAAGAAGCCAAGGACAGATATGGCTTAAGCGAATTCATTGCCTTCAAGGATTCGAAAGCGACGGTCGACAAGACTCTCCTCGTGGAAGATTTCCTCAAAACATTCGACAAATAAAATGAAAAGCCCCCGCAAAAAGGGGCTTTTTTTATTAGATAAACCAAGGAGAGGGTTTTGCAAACATTTGGAGGGGGTGCCTCTCCCTAGAATGATCTCTAGAGTTTGAACCCGATGGCCTCTTGCCTCTCGTTGACGAACTTGGCGTATAGGCCATTATGCTTCATAAGCTCGTCATGGGTTCCTTCATCAACGATCTTGCCATCATCGAGGACGAGGATGTCGTCAGCGTTCCTGACGGTCTTAAGACGATGGGCGATCATAAGGATCGTCTTGTCTTTGGTCAGTTCATTGAAGGCTTCGATGATGAGGTTCTCATTCTCAGGGTCGATGTTCGCGGTCGCCTCATCGAGGATGATGATTGGGGCGTCCTTGAGGATGGCTCTAGCAATCGAGAGCCTCTGTCTTTCTCCACCGGATAAGGAGGAACCACCTTCGGTGAGGACGGTATCGTAACCCTCAGGGAGAGACATGATGAAGTCGTGGCACTTAGCCTTCTTGCAAGCTTCGATCATTTCTTCGTCGGTCGCATCGGACTTACCGATCTTGATGTTGTTCCTGATCGTATCGCTGAAGAGATAGACGTTTTGGAAGACGAAGGAGAAATTGCGCATCAAGGAATCGATGTTGTAGTCCTTGATGTTCCTTCCGCCTAAGTAAATGGAACCTTTATTGACGTCGAAGAAACGGGAGATGAGCTTGGCCAAAGTGCTCTTTCCACTGCCAGAAGGGCCAACCAGAGCAACCTTCGTATTCTCTTTGATGTCGAAGGAGACATCTTTTATGATCTCTTTCTCTTCGTAGGAGAAGGAGATGTTTTTGACGGAGATATCGTGGTTACCAGGTCTGATGAAATCGCCTTTGGTGTTCATGATTGGCTCAGCGAGGATCTTGTTTCCTTTGTCGACGCAGACCTCAACGTTCTTTAGAAGCGAGGAATAGCCACAGGCTCTCGCTAAACCATTGAAGACGAGGAAGGAAGCGATGATGGTGACGATGACGACTGGTAAGGTCATCTGGCCATTGAGATATAAGAAGATGGAAAGGAGTCCCATTGCGACGGTACCAAGTTTCATGAAGATGCCTTCGTAGATGTCGAATTGGGAGAAATTGAGTTCCATCCTCGTATTGATCTTCCTATGTTTCTCGATGGAGTCATAGATTTTGGAAGAGGCTTGTTTCACAAGGTTATAGTTCTTGACCTCGGTGATGCCTTCGCAGTACTCAAGGACATCCTCAACGAGGTTTTCGTCGGCTTTGTCCTTGATTGGGGCGAGTTTTCTGCCGATAGCCTGGTGGGCCATCTGGACAAGGAGGAAGCAGATGAAGACGCCAAGGACGATAAGTCCCATCCTCCAGTCGAAGAAGAACATCAAAGCCATGATAAGAAGGCTATCGAGAACGCCGTCGGTCACCATCATGATGACACGGGTGGCGATGTCGTTAAGATTCTCCATCGTGTTTGTGGCCACGCTCGTGATAAAACCAAGGGAGTTCTTGTTGTAATAACCCATCGGCATGTATCTAAGATGCTCTGCTATCTCTAGGCGTTTGTTCGCGCCTGTCGTGTAGCCGGCGATGCACTGAAGCATCGTCATCGCGTATTTGCATATGATCATCACGACGATGCCACCGGCAAGGAGGCCAAAGGCAAGCCAGATGCGAGCTGCATCTAAAGCATTGTTGAAGAAGCCATCGAGAATTAGATAGACCGAGGCGATCTTCATGACGTCGCTTAAGGCATAGATGATGCCTAGGAAGATTGCGATATAAAGGTATTTACGATTCTTTTCGCTCGTAAATTTGATGAATTTTCTGATTGCGCGGATCATGCTGCCACCTCATCTCTGTATGAAATGTGGCTTTCCCACATCTTCTTGTATAAGCCGTTTTTCTTTAATAGGTCTTTGTGTGTGCCCTCTTCCTCGATCTTGCCATCATTCACAACGACGATCTTGTCGGCGTTGGTGATGGTCGAAAGGCGATGCGCGATGACGATGAGGGTTTTGTCTTTCGTCAAAGCGGAGATGGCCTTTTCGATGACGACCTCATTCTCAGGGTCGGTGTAGGCGGTCGCTTCGTCGAGGATGACGATTGGGGCGTTCTTGAGCATCGCTCTAGCGATGGTGATTCTTTGTCTTTCGCCGCCAGAGAGGTGTCCTCCCTTGCTTCCCACCACCGTGTCATAACCATGTTCGAGATTCATGATGAAGTCGTGACATCCGCATTTCTTGCAGATATCCATGACCTCTTCATCGGTCGCATTTGGTTTAGCGAGGCGGATGTTTTCCATAATGGAAAGGTTGAACAGGTAGTTGCTTTGTCCAACGTAGGAAATGTAGCTGTTGTATTGAGTGAGAGGGATATCTTTGATGTTGACGCCTCCGATGCTAACTTCGCCGGAATTAACGTCGTAATAAGAGGCGATGAGTTTGGCGATGGTTGATTTGCCAGCGCCAGAAGGGCCAACGAGAGCGACGAATTCGTTCTCTTTGACATCGAGGTTGACGCCTTCGAGGACGTTTTTGTCGGTATAACCAAAGGTTGCGTTCTTTAAACTGATCGAATAGCCATACATCGGTTTGGTGATTTTCTCTGGCCTCACAAGCTCTTTGTTGTTGAGGATGATTTGGCATTCACCGACGATCTGGCCAATCTTGGCGAGGTCATCCGAATAGCTCATCGAGGTGATGAGAGGTGAAAGGATAGCGATCGAGACAACGACCGAAACGATGAAGGTAGTGACATCCACTGCCCCGTTCATGAGCATGTAGCCTCCGATCGGGACGATGCCAAGAAGGACCGATGGGGCGATGACAATGCCTAGGACGAACCAGATGTTGCATCTTTTTTGCCAGTCGATGAAGCAATAAGCCCCATCGTGAGCGGCAACTTTGAACTTCTCATAGGAGTCTTTCTCTTTGCCGAAGATCTTGATGACCTCGATGCCGTTGATGTAATCGACGGCGGTATCGTTGAGGATTTTGGTCTTATTGATGACGTTGGCGAAGGACTCCTTGCCTCCGATGAACATAAAGCTCACGAAGAAGAAACCGATAGCCACGCTGATGAGAGCGGCAAACCCTAAGCGGTAATCATTAACAAAGAGATAGACCGCAAGGGCGATGGCGCCGACAAGGCTTGAGGAAACCTCTGGGATGACGTGGGCCATTGTCGTCTCAACTGAGTCGACACGCTCAACGATGATGTTCTTAAGAGAACCTAAAGCGATGTTCTCGATATCGCCTAAGCTCATCTTGGAGAGTTTTGTGAGCATGTCTTTGCGGATATTCGCTAAGGAAGCGAACGTCGCCGCATGGGACAAAGAAGTCGAGATCATCTTGAGGACAAGCGATGCAGCGAGGAATCCGAAGATGATGGCGAACTGCATGAAATAGAAATTCATGTCGCTGTTGCCTCCGATTATCGCGTTGATGATGCCTGGCAACAGGAAGAAAGGCACCAACTCGCAAGCCACCTTCAATAGCGCAATAAGGACGGAGAAGAGGAAGAACCACTTCTTCCCTTTCGCATACTTGAAGATGAAGCTCCAGTAATGTGTATTAGTTTTATTCATTTGTGCTAAAACCTCATTGTTAGTGGTAACTAACTTTTAGGACTATAGCACTCAGGAGTTAGTCATGGCAAACAATATTGTAAGAAAAAAGCGCTATTCAGCGATTTACCGATTAGCGCTTTGTTTTTAGTTCGAATTATTAGGCACCACTCCTTATAGAAGGGTTGTTTACTTTGTTAACGAATAATGGGAATCCATCCTTCAAACAGATTGCGTAGAATGGGCGATTAACGTTGATTAGGATTGGGTTTTTGCTAGGCATGGATCCAGAACCGCTGCCAGCAACGGTCACGCTTTGTCCATAGACGCCTTTGTCGCATAACTCAAAATCCGTAGACTGAAAGGCTCGGAAATATGGGCCAACTCCGAGATAGCTATTCCTCAACAACTTGGAATAAAGCTTTTCGTTCCCAGTCATATGATCCAAGAAAGCACTTCTGACATCGAAGGAATAATTGCTGAGATGGAAATATGGAATATAGCCGTAAGCCCTCCCGGAGGCGATTCTTCTATTCAGGGCTATTTCGTTATAAGCCTCGAGGAGAGGAACCGATTCGAGTGAGACGCCTTCGTTAGGAAGAACGACCATGAGGTCGGTGCAATAAATCCTGAAAGAGAAAGCCAAGTATGTCTCTCCCTCAAAATATTTGACGCCGACCGGTTTCTCTTCGGTTCCATAATAGCCTGTATCGACGCTGATCGCTCTTCCATCGACGACGAATGGGTTTTTACTGGTCTCATAGGTTTGCATGGCTAGATCCATCATCGTGAGAGCACCATAGGTGAGCACACCATCACCTGGCATATCCACATCAGGGATAGGGATGGTGAGGTCCACTGCGTCTTTGAAATATTGCTGAGCCTGCTGGCAGTGTTCTCCAAGACGGGCTACGCTCGTGGCGATATAGGCATCCTCGACTTGTTGCCGTTTCGCATCATCGAAGGCGTATGTGCCGCCAACTTGCTGATGGAGGACACCGCTCTTGAAAGAGCACCAGTTATACTCCGCTCCCGTTGTTTGATTCTTCGTGCCATAAGAGGAGTTCCAATTCTCTAAGAGAGCTTTTGTGTCGTCTTTGGCATCGACCAAACCATAAGCATTCAGATCAAAGCCATCGGATACGGCCGCCAAAGCGGAAGCGCAAAGAAGGTAGGAGGCAGGCGAGATGGTGAAATTCTTGTTTTTAGAATCAGTCAGATAAGGACAAAGGTTCTCAAGGGCTTTTGGGCCGGTTCTGCTGACGATTTTGCTGTCCATTTCTGGAACATAGTTGAGTTTTGGGGCGCCAACAAGAGTGACATTTGGGGTGACGTTTGGGTCGGTTGGGTATGAAGTCTGAGGGGTGGCTGAGGAAAGCTCCACCGGAATCTCTTCATTGCCTCTATTAAGGGCGACAGGGATGACGATGGCACCAACCACGGAGGCGGCAAGCAAGAGCGAGCCTAAAGGAGCGGCGATCTTCGCCCAGGATGGGAAAAATCTCTGAGGTTCGGCTACAGGATATGGGTTCGGCACGATGGAATTGAGGTTCTCCATGCCGTGTTTCTTCATGCGTTTTTCGAAATTCATAGGAGTCCTTTCTGCAGCTTCTCTTTGGCGGAGGCATAGATTCTCCTCGCAGTGGATTCGGCGATACCCGTCTCTTCCACTATTTCTGGCCAAGTATATGAGAAGACCGCTTTAAGATAGACAACGATGGTCTCCTTGTTGGTTAGGAGAGGCTCAATCAAAGTGAGGACGCCGTTGCAACGGTCTTCTTCTCCATACATCCTGTCGATGATTTCGGATGATGGAACGTCGCTCTTCTTTTTGAGGAAATTGAGGGCACTATTCCTAGCGATCGTGGAAAGAAACGCCTTGATCTTGCTAGGATCCTTCATCTCGGAGCGGTGTTCGATCGCCTTCATGAAGGACTCACTCAAAAGA
>JAEEGJ010013215.1_pt1 | contig 20122 bp, 18 predicted proteins | sample 8958761 | NCBI WGS metagenome assembly JAEEGJ01 (sample SAMN16246546, study PRJNA631951) | gut metagenome | biome: gut microbiome; feature: rumen; material: RS-attached | host: Bos | place: Iran: Karaj | collected 2018-10 | reverse complement strand
GAAGGCATCTCAAAGTTGGGCGAGATTGTCGACCTCGGCGAAGAGTATGGTATCATCAAGAAGAGCGGTTCGTGGTACTCTTACGACGATTCCAAACTGGCGCAGGGTCGCGATGCGGTAAAGAACCTGTTGAAGGACAATCCTGAACTCAGCGAGGAGCTCGAAGCGAAGATCATGGAAAAGATCAAATAGCAATAAGAAATCCCAGCCGGTCGGCTGGGATTTCTTATTGCTTTATAGTGGTGTTCCTTCTTTACGCTGCCATTCGTTATTGGCCTTTGCGCTTGTTGCAGCTTTGCGACGCGCCTTCGCCTTCTTGCTGTTGTTCTCAGCAGGAGTCGTATAGCTCTCCACACGTCCGTTACGTCCGAAGGTCACTGTCAGGAAGCCCTTAGAGCGCTGATAGAGCCACATGTAGCGTCCGTCGTTAGCAGATTCCTTACGAGTAGGCTCCTCACCCATTGCCAATATTACCTCGTCCTCGCTCATGCCCACGATGACACGACCCTGCTGGATGGCTGCACGCGCTGCCTGAGAGGTCTCACGGGCCTGACCCTCACCCATTGCGAAGAGGTAGCCGAAGTACTCATCCTCCTTGGCACGGGCATTAGCCTTACCCACAGGATTGATGAATGTCACATCCTTATAGAACACACGGCGTGACTCAATCTCTGTCAGTGTCAGTGTGACGAACTCCGTGTTTGGCTGCGCCAGTGTGTTGTCAACACGGAATGACATCATCTTTGGAATCGTCACAAAACGCTCCTTACCGTCACCCTTGGTAATCATCTCCGTCTTATACTTATTGTGGATCACCTGACCGATATAGGTCTTGAAGTCTTTGTTCACTTTCATCACAGCGTCCTGAATCTCGAAGGCACCATAGAAGGTATGCTTCAGAGAGTCCATGATAAACTCATCGTCACGCATACCGCAGTTGGTCTTCGACATCGCCACCACCTGATAATACTCGTTGCCAAGCTCATCCTCAACGATAATCTTAACCGGGAAGCTACGCGTACCGACACCAACGGCAGTAACCGTCACCTCTTTGTTCATCGGCTGCAGCGTCTCACGGAATCCGTCACCGTCAGCCTCCGTGTCTACACGATACACGCGGGTCTTGGTAAACAGTTTCTTGCCTAAGAGCTGCTCGCGGGCGATGTCAACGTCACCAAGGAATGCCAGCGTGGGCACACCCAACTTGCCGTAGCAATAGTCATCGAAAGAGCCGCTGGGAATCTCGTAGTAGTACATACGATTGTTATCCTGGCAAAGGAAATTGATATGATCACGGCCATCTATGTCTGTCTCGTGACCTTTGTAGATCATGATCTTATGACGCAGCTTCATAGAGCTTACACCCTTGTCAGTCTCAGCATCGACGAAGGTCTTCATCACCATATCAAACTCATCAGGAATCACCATGAACTTCATCCCCTCCTGCCAGTCGCACAGACTGTAGAATTTGAAGTTCTGACCAACAAAATCGACTGCTGTCTCTTCTTCCTGTTCTTCTGCCTCTACCTGCTCCAACTCAGCTTTATGCTTGGCTCCCCGCGTTTTCACGATATAGGAGTTTTCCTGAGCGTAGGCCACCAGCAGGATAAAAGCCATACAGGTCGTTAAAAGAGTTCTTTTCATGACTATCGACAGTTTTTTATATTATTCTGTGTGCAAAGATAGCACAATTCCATAAAACTCCCAAATTATTTATGCCAAAATGACGTGACAGACGGAAAAATTTCCGAAATTCGCCATTTTGGCACATGGTTTGCACAAGGGTTTCTGACAATTTTGAATTAATAACAAATAAAAATATAGTAATTATGGGAAAGATTATTGGAATTGATTTAGGAACTACCAACAGCTGCGTTGCCGTATTCGAGGGTAACGAGCCAGTAGTAATCGCCAACAGCGAGGGTAAGCGTACTACACCTTCTGTCGTTGGTTTTGTAGAGAACGGTGAGAGAAAGATCGGTGATCCTGCCAAGCGTCAGGCCATCACAAACCCGAAGAACACCGTTTACAGTATCAAGCGTTTCATGGGTGAGAACTGGCAGCAGACCGAGAAAGAGATCGCCCGCGTACCTTATTCAGTCGTGAACGAGGGTGGCTATCCCCGTGTAGACATCAACGGTCGCAAATATACGCCTCAGGAGATCAGTGCAATGGTGCTGCAGAAGATGAAGAAGACTGCCGAGGACTATCTCGGACAGGAGGTGACAGAGGCTGTGATCACAGTGCCTGCCTACTTCTCTGACTCACAGCGTCAGGCTACCAAGGAGGCTGGACAGATTGCCGGTCTCGATGTGAAGCGTATCGTCAACGAGCCTACTGCCGCAGCTCTGGCTTACGGTGTGGACAAGGCTAACAAGGATATGAAGATTGCCGTATTCGACCTCGGTGGTGGTACTTTCGATATCTCTATCCTGGAGTTCGGTGGTGGCGTATTCGAAGTGCTCTCTACCAATGGTGATACCCACCTCGGTGGTGATGACTTCGACCAGGTAATCATCGACTGGCTCGTTCAGGAATTCAAGAACGACGAGGGTGCTGATCTGAAGAGCGACCCGATGGCTATGCAGCGTCTGAAGGAGGCTGCCGAAAAGGCCAAGATCGAGTTGTCAAGCTCTACCTCTACAGAGATCAACCTGCCTTACATCATGCCTGTAGCAGGTGTACCTAAGCACTTGGTGAAGACCTTGACACGTGCTAAGTTCGAGCAGCTGGCTCACGATCTGATCCAGGCTTGTCTGGCTCCATGTCAGAAGGCAATCGCTGATGCCCACCTGACGACAGCCGACATCGACGAGGTGATCCTCGTAGGTGGTTCAAGCCGTATTCCTGCTGTGCAGACACTCGTTAAGAACTACTTCGGCAAAGAGCCTTCAAAGGGTGTGAACCCCGATGAGGTGGTAGCCGTAGGTGCTTCTATCCAGGGTGCTATCCTGAACAAGGAAGGTGGTGTAGGCGACATCGTACTGCTCGACGTAACCCCGCTGACACTGGGTATCGAGACCATGGGTGGTGTGATGACCAAGCTGATTGAGGCCAACACGACCATTCCTTGCAAGAAGAGCGAGGTATTCTCTACCGCAGCTGACAATCAGACAGAGGTAACCATCCACGTTCTGCAGGGTGAGCGCCCGATGGCAGCTCAGAACAAGAGTATTGGTCAGTTCAACCTCACAGGTATTGCTCCTGCCCGTCGTGGTATTCCACAGATTGAGGTGACCTTCGACATCGATGCCAACGGTATCCTGAAGGTTTCTGCCAAGGATAAGGCTACAGGTAAGGAGCAGGCCATCCGTATCGAGGCTTCATCTGGTCTGTCACAGGACGAGATCAACCGCATGAAGGCCGAGGCTGAGCAGAATGCTGAGAACGATAAGAAGGAGCGCGAGCGCATTGATAAGTTGAACCAGGCAGACTCTATGATCTTCCAGACCGAGAACCAGCTGAACGAACTTGGCGACAAGATTCCTGCACAGCACAAGCCCGCCATCGAGCAGGCCCTTCAGCAGCTGAAGGATGCCCACAAGGCAGGTGATGTTGCAGCCATCGACAGTGCCATCGCAGCCCTCAATGCCGCTTGGCAGACTGCTTCACAGCAGATGTACCAGCAGAGCGGTGCTGCCGGACAACCTGGCGGCGACCAATTCAACGGTGGTCAGCAAGCAGGTGGCCAGCAGGCCAGCGGCAACAAAGCCGACGATATCCAAGACGCCGACTTCGAGGAGGTCAAGTAAAGACCGATAAAAATCGATAGAAAAACCATAAGGAATCCGTGTAAACCAAGTGTCTACGCGGATTTTTTTATTTTAGTTGATTTTGGAATTTTGCCTGTTTTATTGATATTTTTATCGTAATTTTGCACCATATTTGTACCAATTCTTATTTTGCAATGAGACGAAACTTAAATATACATATAGAATCTAAGGTGACAGGCTATGAGACGGCCTTCATGACGAACCCTGACGTGTGGCTTCTGCTTGTGATGAATGTTTCTTTGCCATGGTGCAAAGTAACCATTTTCTTCGACATGAGTTCCTGTGCACCAAGATATTTAGTTAGTCTGCATGAAGGCTATCCACGGACATTTCCCCCTGCGCCGTTTTTCCGAACTTGAGTATTGTCGGCGCAGTTTAATCACTGCGTATTAAAACGACAACTATCCCCCTTCATCTTTTTCTCTATTATATCTCTATATAACTGTGGATACTTTAAATGAGTGCCATCTCCAAAACAAGAATCTTCAACATAAGTAATATGACTAACAAATTTTTGGAAAGTATGCCTTAATCGAATGTCAACTTCATCTATATTAAATGAAATATTGTTTTCTAACTCTTCTCTTTTACTTTTTGGAATCAATGATGGTATCAAATACAAGTCAAAGCCATATACAGATTGTAGAGAGTCTATCTTTAGCAGATATTCATTACTAATTGGAGACATTAATTGAAATTGATGTTGCGGTTCGTAGTATGGTACCCAAATGGACTTTATAACTGTAGGGAATTGCGACAAGTAATAGTATGGTATTTCTTGTATCTGTTTAATTACAGTTCTACTCATCCTATCTCGATATTCTTTTTTATAAAATGGTTTAAGGAAATAGTGAAATGTGTAATTTTGATCTAAGTTGTTGCTAAAAGAAAAAACATTAAATATCATATACACATGCTCAGGTCTATTGCCATTTTTTAGAAAATCATCAAGAAGAAAATAGTGTCCGCACATCCCTATAACCTGATTGCAAGCCAAAGAATAGATGCTATCTTCATCTATAAAAACATTGAAGAACTGATTACCCGTAGAATCCCCAATAATCAACTTCTTTATATTTGTTTTTCTTTGGCTTTTACCAATTGCTTGATATATCTCGCGACCTGGTAAGGTGTATTTATACTCTCCATTACTAACTTCTTTTATATTCTTTGCCAAGTAAAGGCTGCTAAAGATTAGTAGGAAGGTAAAACTCAATATGCAAAACCGATGTAAATCTCTCATAATTTAAAATTGGAAATATATAAAAGTTTGACCATCTGCAACAAAATATTTATCTATAATAAACATGAGGAGTATATATATGCACCATCTTATAGGTCTATAAATAAATGGTTTTTTGTTAGGCAACTGTAACGCATGTTGTTTGTCCCGCTGTAGCCATTCAACAAGCATCAACAAACTTCCATATATTACCCATGCCCTAAATATCTTGTCCCCAAAGAATGGATTAGTAAACATGCAGCAAATATAGTCTATGGCCTGTGACATCGAATTTGCACGGAATATTATCCAACCGATAACAGCAAAGAAGAATGTTATTGCCATCTGAAAGGCTTCCTTGATATTTGGCAAATAACGCCCATATGCTACCACATGCTCGTATTTCGTGTTGATTCCAAAGATATTGTATATGGCAAGTAAAGTCGCATGGAATAATCCCCAGCAGACGAAGTGCCAGCTCGCCCCATGCCACAAGCCACTAATGCCCCAAACAATATAGACATTGCGAATGATTTTCCATTTGTCACAACGACTACCGCCTAACGGAAAATAGATATAGTCACGGAACCAAGTGGTCAACGAAATATGCCACCTACGCCAAAACTCGGGTATGCTGCGCGAGAAGTACGGGTAATTGAAATTTCGCATCAGATTAAATCCGAACAGACGGGAACAGCCAATGGCAATGTCTGAGTAGCCAGAGAAGTCACAATAAATTTGGAAGGTAAACAACACACCCAACATAAACAGTCCAATGCCAGGCAATTCCTGATATTGATCCCAAAAGATATTTACAACTGTGGCGCAATTGTCGGCTATAACAAGTTTCTTGAAAAATCCCCAAAGCATTTGTCTACAGCCATCGACAGCCTTTGCATAGTCGAACTGACGGCTGCACTGAAATTGAGGAAGCAGGTTCGTTGCTCTTTCAATAGGGCCTGCTACCAACTGTGGGAAGAAACTGATGTAAGCAAAGAACTCCACAATGTCGTGAGTGGCTGGCAGCTTCTTCTGATAGACATCTATCGTATAGCTGAGAGCCTGAAAGGTATAGAAACTGATACCTACAGGCAGAATGACGTTCATCGTTACCCAATCCAGATGATAGCCCATCATACCGAACAAAGCATCAAGGTTGTCTACGAAGAAATTGTAATATTTAAACACGCCAAGAATGCTGAGGTTCAATACAATGTTAGCGGCACTCACAATCTGTTGTCTTCGCCGTCGTCCTTCATAATGTTCAAGCAAAAGCCCACTTCCATAGCTGCATAGAGAAGTGAGTGCAATGAGCAGAAGGAAACGCCAGTCCCACCAACCATAGAAAATATAACTTGCTGTAACCACCAACAGATTTTGCCAGCGTCGCCCACGGAATACAAACCAATAGAGCATAAACACTATTGGTAGGAATACCAAAAACTCGAAAGAATTGAAAAGCATACAGCCTCTTCCGTTATCTGAATTATCGCCCGTTGACACCCAAATACGGACTTCATCTCTCTTTAATTACCTACACAAAAGAAAAGCGGGGTATCTGGCCTCTGCCTGTCCGCTCTCTGAGGTCGTAGGAAACCCATACAGTAGACAATGCAGATCGATACCCACGCCGTTGGCATATTAATACGCCCCTAAAGGTGTGCGTGATGACCTTTTACAGCCCTCGGCACACCAACGGGAACGGTAATATACCTACCCGTAGCATCTACCTCTGCATCGTTTCAGACTGTACTTTCTTGAATTTCCTATGTTCCAGAAAGCCTAAAACAGTGCGTTAGCAAACGCATCCTAATATGTAGTGCTCCTCCCTCTTATCTTCACCTCTCCTTATCTTTCGCAAGATCAACAGCCACGGCGTGGGGCGGATGCGGGTGCAAAAGTACGAAGTTTTCTCGAAATAGAATGCTGAAAATCCGTTTATTTGCCGTTTCACCTTATTAAAAATGTAAGAATCGATGTTTTTCTGTCAATTTGCTTAGTTTTTGTGGTAGAATTGAAAGGTGCCTCTAAGGTATGATTCCCAATGCGAGTAACTTATTTGTGAAAGGCCAAGATACGTTTTGTGGATTATAAAGTAAGCGGATAAAATTATTTTAAATGGTCATTTCTCTATCAGACCTGTTTTGATGGCGTTCGCCATTGCTGCCAGTTCCACACGATTGATGACCTCTTTTTTACCATCTTCTCTCAAAAATTTGGCATTCTGCCTACAAAATCGTATCTTTGACCTGACGGTCGAAGATACTTTCGTTCGACAATAAAAATAAAATGACTTTTATTTTGTATTGTTCTCACTTATTCGTATCTTTGCTCCAAAATCAACAATCGTATGAGATACAGAGTCAAAAAAGAGACCAAGCCGAGTTTACAAAACTATGGGAAATACAAGGCAGTAGCCGTACACTATCAAACCATCGAGAGCAATCAACTCTTGAAAGAAACAGCCCAGCGCACTGGATTCAGCGAGGGCACCCAAGCCCTCTACGACGGCATCACTTTCGAAAAAGACAAAACGACCATCGAGAATAAATGAATGGCATTGATGAATAGAATTTTCAAATGGGTGATAGTCGCTAGCCGACTATTGGTGCTTACCACGGTATTCTGTGGTACGAATGTATTGACATCGTGTACGTCGTACAACGATGACAATCCCACCGCGATAATTCAGGGAGGCGGGTGGGACCCGCAGGTGCAGACAGCACTCAACGGACTGATGGCCAACTGTGGGGAAGGCTCCTATGCAGTATTCGATTTTGACCAGACCTCCATCGTTCATGACATCGCACAGGCAATCTGGGTGTACCAGATTGAACATCTATGTTATGCCGATGCCCCTATTCACGACTTCTTAGACGGCATCCCTGAACCTGAATCCCTCATGCCGACAACGGAAACGACCTATGCTGAGATGGGAAGAATCCTCTCGGAGGAACACAAAGCTATGACCGCCAGACTGGGAGCAGGTGGGAGCATCGAGTCTATACGGAAATCAGACATCTATCTCGACTTCCGGGCTCGCATGCACTCCTTTTTGGAAGCGATGGATGAGCAATGGGGAAGTTGGGTGGCATTTCTCTGGCAACCAGGACTGCTGGCTGGCTATACCGAAGCTGAAGCCCGTAAGCTTATCCACGACGCTATTCTCGAACATCTGGGCAGGGACAAACTAGCAGTAGAACAGTGGAAATCGCCTGACGGTCGTTGGGGTGGCAATGTCATGCGCGGCATCTGGGTGTCGTCAGAGATGAAGGAACTATACAGATGCCTCAAAGCAGCCAACATTGATGCCTATGTCTGCTCTGCCTCTTTGGAACTGATCGTGGAGGCATTAGCCTGCGACCCGGTGTTGGGATTCGGCCTGCCCGCAGATAGAGTCTATGGCCTCCGTTTCGTTGATGGCGAGAAAATTATTGCTCAGTTTGATCCCCAATACAAACAACCGATCAAGGAGGGTAAAGTCGACTGTATCAAGGCCTATATGGCACCAGCCTACTGCCATAATGGTCCTGTATTGATCGCAGGAGACAACAATGGTGACGTGCCCATGTTGACGGCGTTTCCGGATATGAGACACGGCCTTATCATAGATGTCAGGCGCAGTGAGACATCGGCCATCGGACAGCTTGCCACTTTAGCAAGGAAGGAGGGCAACACTGGACTTTATATCCTCCAACCATCATTCGAAGCTACAAGATATTAAGGAAGAAGGTGATGATTCCTGTATTAAGCAAATCAGCAAACATGGCGCCAATGATTGGAACGATGAGGAAAGGCTTGACGGTATAGCGGTATTTATAGCATACGGCACTCATGTTGGCCATCGCATTGGGGGTTGCACCCAAGCCGAAGCCACATATTCCTGCACACAAGACGGCAGCATCATAATCGCGGCCTAACAAGGGGAATGCCACAAAGTATGCAAACAGAGCCATCATCAGCACCTGGGATACCAAGATGACAATCAATGGAAGAGCCAGACTTTGGAGTTCCCAAAGCTTCAGGGATATCATGGCCATACCGAGGAACAAAGACAGACAGATGTTACCGACGCTAACAATTCGCTCCATATCAAGCAGTTTTTCTGCATTCTCCCATTTCCCATCGTCTTTATAGCTGACGAATCCTATAGTATTGCGAACGATGGCGGCTAAGATCAAGGCACCAAAATAAGTTGGGAACGTGACACCGGTCTTTGCGAGCAACCAACTCATCAAGGTGCCACCACCCATAATCAGGATGATGCAATAGGAAGCCTTCGCATACTGTTGGAACTCCTGTTCGTTCGTACTGATACGCTTGGCACGACCCGTTGGTGAAGCCTCGTCGCTCTCGATACCCGCCATTGCTGGGTCGATCTCTTCATCCTGTTGCACCTGTTCATGAGTCAGTTTCGTGCGAACAATCTTCTCTGCCAACGGTCCACCTATCATAGAACCCGCTATCAGACCAAAGGTGGCAGCCGCCATACCGATGGTTCCTGCGCCATGCAGTCCCATTTCTTCAAGCACTCTCGCAAATCCACCAGCTGTACCATGTCCACCTGTCATTGATATACTACCTGAAGCCATACCAATCAAAGGATCAACTCCCATGAGGCGGGTAATTCCCATCGGCATGAGGTTCTGCATGGCAATAATGACCACCAACAAGACAAGCATGATGACCAGAAGCTTACCACCTTTCTTTAGTACCTTCAGGTCGCTCTGGAAACCAACACTGGTAAAGAATGCCAACATAAACACATCCTTCAATGTACCGTCGAACGACACTTCGACATCAAACCAGGCATAAAGCGCTAAGGCCAGCAACGAGAAGATGATACCACCGCTCACTGGCGACGGCACACAGAATCGCTGGAGGAAATCAACCTTTCGCGTTAATACCATACCGACAATGAGGGCCAAGGCACCTATGCCGGCAGTCTGTATCATATCCAGTTCAATACTTGTCATACTCTGTCCCTTTCTTCTTTAGAATCTATACTGCAACTTAATATTGGCGGCATGTCTGTTTACTACGGCCTCACTACAGAGTGCGTCAAACATATCATGCCAATCAACTCCCAAATTCCATCTCTTTCCGAACTGTTTGTTCACAGACAGGCACCCATAGACAGGCGTACCATACACCTCCCGTATGGGTGAATTGTTGGTATAAAATATGACCTGCATCCCTATCTGCCAGTCATGAGAAAGATAGGCTGTTGGCGCAAATCGAAGTGTAGCAAAAGCCCTATTCTTAGCGATATAGAAATTAGGCCCGCCTGCAAGCGTCAAGCCTTTCGTTTTCCAATAAGCCGACGCACCCAGTTCTGCATAATTCTCTTCGCCTTCAACAACATAAAAGCTGGCTTCCGTCTGCACCGTCAGTTTCTGCTTACTATAGGCATAAGACAACTTAAACTGATCAATATCCCACTCATCGAGCAGTCCCGCTGCCCTCGCCCATTCCTCATCAAAAAGTGTATTGGCATCCATAAAGAGGACTAAATAGACAGGATTATAGAATTTGCGATAATAACCCAACTGTACTTGATTCCGATTGTCTGGAACATAGATGACACAGGCATTCGTGTTGTTACGGGTGTCAGAGTGCTTTTGAGAGGTTCCGGATTCTACCAATTTGTAGTTATAGAACATCACGCGATTACCCACCGTAAACCTCCACTGAGGCAAGGAATAGGTGAACTGCAGATAGATATCATGGTTGAAGACATCCCAACTCCTATCTGTATCTTTTTGCCTAGTCATCAGGAAATCACCTTCAACACCAAGCATCATAGACAGCCGTTTGGTCAACAAAGGGGTATTCAGCTCAATGATATACAATGGCAGTTTGTTGGAGAATATCGGATCGCTGGCATACTGATAACCGCCTACGACGAGCAGTTCTGTACCCACGTCATTGAAGGTGTGGAAATATCTCGCCCTACCCATGACTTTCCTTGAGGATAAAGCAGACTGCTCAAGATATTGCTGGGTGAAATAGGTTAACAGCTTATTTCTGGCATCAAAACGATTGGTCATGTGAAGCGTCATATACTCCTTGTTCCCCTCCTGATAACGGTAAGCCGCATTGGCATAGATGTCAGTATGCTGACTGCCATATAACGCATTCACGGTTCCACTGCCTTCAATGTCTTTTCCGAAGCCACCTTGCCCTTCCACGAATCCTTTCACAGAATCAGGCATTAGCATATTAATATCCAATACATTGCCCAATCCAACAGTGCCTTTCGCAACACCCGTATTGTCGCAAACCTGGATTTTGGCGATATCCTTGGCTTTCATCTGACTCAGAATCAACCTCACGTCACCGTTCATCGGACAGTTATCGATGCGGAGGTTGTAATCGGTAATGACATCCTCATAGCCAGCAATCATCAGTTCAGGTACCATCTGGAGGATATCCAGCAACGACTCTTCACCCGTCAGTTCCATTCGCTGGGGATATATCATCGTCCTGTCTGCCTTCTTCTCTATGATGGGCAAACTATCGTCAGCATGAATAGAGACTGACAAGAACCAAAAGGCTATCAATATGATAATATGTCGATACATGCGATTGGGTTAATGAGCGATGCTAGTTTTGCAAATATACGAAGATTATCTGGGATAGATAACCACTATAACATAAATAATGTTAATGGATTGAGAATGTTTATAAATTAATCTGTATTTTTGCAATTGTGACATAATAAAACTATAATGAAAAAAGTAATAATCAGTTTAGTACTGGCAATGATGTCAGTAGCCGGATACGCTCAGAGCGTTGTCGGCAAGTGGGTAACAGAAGGTGGTGATTCCCAAGTGGAGATTTACCAGAGTGGTGACAAACTGAACGGCAAGATTGTCTGGCTGAAGAAAGGCGATGGGCAGCTCGATGTCCACAATCCAGACAAGAAGCTACAGAGCCGCAAACTTGTTGGCGTCAACATCTTGACAGGTCTCACCAAGAAAGGCGAAAAGTGGGAAGGCGGAAAGATCTACAATCCCAAAAACGGCAAGACCTATAAGTGCTCCATCTGGCTCGACGGTAACAATCTGAAGGTCCGTGGTTACGTCGCTATGTTCTACGAGACCCAAACCTGGACAAAAAAGTAAGCGAACTGTCGATTGAGCGAATCCTTTATAAACATTAATGACAGCAAAGGAGATCATCGGGTATATGGAGTCGCTGCGGAATGAGGAGCAGCGACGCGTGTTGATGGGTTTCTTCAAGACAGGCCCTGGCGAATATGGCGAGGGCGACGAGTTCTTAGGTCTGAAGGTGCCCCAGACGCGAGAGGTGGTCCGTGCGGCCAAGGACTTGCCGCTCAGTGAGGTACCAGTATTGCTGATGTCTCACTGGCACGAGGTAAGGCTCTGCGGTCTGCTCATTCTGGTAGACATGTTTGAAAAACAGGCGACCAAGCGGTTGACACATGATACCAAAGCCATTTGCAAGCGTGATGAAATCCTGACCATGTACCTGAAATATGCAGAACAAGCCAACAACTGGGATCTGGTGGACCTTTCGGCTCCAAAGATCCTGGGACATTGGATGTTGCTTCCCACTCATCTTGGTGATGGTACAGAGAACTACAAGCGGCAGGTGCTTGACAAGTTGGCCCAAAGCAGTAATCTATGGCGACAGCGCATGAGCATCGTCTGCACTTGGAAGACCTCACAGATGGGTGATGCGTCGTGGTGTCTGCGTTATGCCGAGATCCACCTGCACCATCCCCACGACCTGATACATAAGGCCGTAGGCTGGATGCTTCGTGAGATGGGCAAGCGTGTCTCAATGGAGCTTTTGCGGGAGTTCCTGCGTCAACATGCCCATGAGATGCCACGCACGGCACTCCGTTATGCCATCGAAAAGATGACTGACGCGGAGCGAAAGCAATGGATGAGCATACCTGTTGCGAAATGACCTGACGTCAGAATGACTCTTCGTGGTCGTAGCGGGGCATCGAGCGCACCAGCTTGTGAATAGCCGCATGGGCCATTGCCTCGTAGGCTCGTTCACTGGGATGCAGATGGTCGCCGCTATCGAAACCGTCGGCAAAGGCCTTGGGATTGGTGACGCTGCGTACTGCCGCATCGAAATCGATGCATCCGTCGAAGATGGGTGATGTGCGCAGCCACTCATTGAAGGCCTGTCGCATCTTCTCACGATCCTCATTATAGGTACGCCAGCCAAAGATCGGCAGCAACGTACCACTCCACACCTTCAATCCCATCGCTTTAGCAGGCTTGACATAGAGTTCCTCTACCCCACGCTCCATCTCTTCCACCGTAGGCAGATCGCTCCACGGGCGGAAGGGGTTGACATCCGTACCGACAGGATGGATGATATCGTTGATGCCATGCTGGATGATAAGATCAGTAGCACCAGCAACATTCGACTCTATCGGAAAACGTGTGGCGCCCTTGAGACCATAGGCCTGATAGGTGATGCAGTCGTACTGTCGCAGAATGCGTGTACCACTCACAGCACGGCGTATGATAGAGGCATTGGAGCCAAAAGCCATCTGAGCCATATAGTCAGGCCAGGACTGAGCCGTAATAGAGTCACCATAGCAGATGACGGCGTGATTCTCAGCCGAAGTCCATATGTCGATGGTATTGAGGAAGTAAAACCAATTGGTGTGACGACTCAAGTCAAGCGGCAACTCGTCAGCCTCAGAGTAGTCACCATAAGCATAATTGCCCTTGGAAAGCGGCCCCGTGACGAGCGTTCCGCTGTTCATCTGTGTGAAACCAGCCATATAGAAACTCACCTCAATGGTGTCGCCGCGATTCACGGCATAACTGATGGCATCACTCTCCGTCTCTTTGCCTGGCAGAAGCGTAACACATTTCTCGCCATCAAACGTAATGGGCGTGTGGCCCACAAAGACCTTATTGAGTGTAACGGGTTCTGTACCAGTAAGGTTGGAAAAGCGGAAACGCAACTTGCTGCCGCTAAAACACATCCTGACGGGATAGCGCAGTGTGAGGTCTTTCGCATAAACGGCCTCTCGACGGTTGGTGATGGAAGTGGCATTGCCCCAGCAAGCCACCCATTTGCTGTTGTCTGTCATCATATATATTCTTTATTACCTTCCAAATCTGACATCATCTGATAAGAGATCAGGAATCACAGGTGCAAAAGTAATGAAAAAATCCTCAATCCATATACGATTTGAAGATTTTTTCATTACTTTTGCACCATAGAACAGCATACCAGATATGAAACAAACGATTATCACAGCCATCGACTCCTTCAAAGGATGCCTGACCTCGCAGGAGGCCAATCAGGCAGCAACAGAGGGCATCATGAGCAAAAGGCCAGATGCCGAAGTCATTCAGATACCCGTCAGCGACGGTGGCGAAGGTTGGCTGGAGGCTTTTCGCTATGCACTCGGTGGAGACATGCGAGAGCTAACTGTGCGGGATCCTCTGATGCGGCCCATTACAGCCTGCTATCTCGTCAATGGCGACACAGCCGTCATCGAAATCGCTCAGGCCAGTGGTCTCCCGCTGCTCACTGCAGAAGAGCGGAACCCAATGGTAGCTACCAGTTACGGGACGGGACAGCTCGTTGCAGACGCCGTAAGGCAAGGTTGTCGAGACATCATCGTTGGTCTTGGCGGCAGTGCCACCAGCGATTGCGGCATCGGTATGATTCGTGCCATCATCGACAGCTTTGCCAAACATGGGACGTGGGACGACATTCAGGAGTTCAAGGACATCCGCTTTACCATTGCCTCCGACGTTACCAATCCGCTCTGCGGCAAAAACGGTGCTGCCCACGTCTTTGCGCCCCAAAAAGGAGCCACACCAGAAATGGTTCTCAGTCTCGACGACCGTGCCAGAAGATTTGCAGCAGTCTCTGCCCGCCACTTCGGCTTCGACCGTCAGGATATGCCGGGTGCTGGAGCCGCTGGAGGTCTCGGTTATGCCTTCCTGCAATATCTCAACGCCACATGTCGCCCAGGCATTGACCTTCTGCTTGATGCCATTCATTTCGACGAGATGTTGGAGAAAGCCTCACTCGTTATTACTGGCGAAGGCTCTGCTGATCGTCAGACGCTTATGGGCAAGCTACCATACGGCATTCTCAAACGTGCCAAAGATCATCAGGTACCAGTCTGTCTGATTGCCGGCCGCATCTCTGACCGTCAGACACTACTCGATGCAGGATTCTCGCAAGTAGAATGCATCAATCCCGCCAACACCCCCCTATCAGAAGCAATAAAGCCGGAAGTCGCGAGAAAGAACATTTCCGCGACCGTCTCTAAAATCATATAAGAAAAACAGGAACTGAAATGACAGCAATCGCAATAGGACTACTCATTCCCTTATTGGGAACCATGCTCGGAGCAGCATTCGTCTTTCTGATGAAGGACGAGATGTCACCCCGCTTACAGAAATCATTGTTAGGTTTTGCCTCTGGTGTGATGGTGGCAGCCTCTGTATGGTCGCTACTTATACCAGCAATAGAGATGGAGGCCAATTCTGGAAAATGGTCAGTGGTACCTGCAGCCGTCGGGTTCCTATTAGGAATAGGTTTTCTGCTCCTCATCGACGAACTAACGCCACACCTGCATATCGGCACAGATACACCAGAAGGTCCTCGCTCTCATCTCTCACGCACAGCGATGCTAGCCTTAGCAGTCACCATCCACAACCTACCTGAGGGTATGGCTGTGGGCGTAGTGTTAGCTGGTGCCGGAGAAGGAACCACCGGATTGTCAATAGCCAGCGCTCTCGCCGTCTCTATCGGCATAGCCATTCAGAACGTGCCTGAAGGAGCTATTATCTCGATGCCCATGAGGGCTGCAGGCAACTCGAAATGGCGTTCCTTTGTCATCGGCAGCCTCAGCGGAGCCGTCGAACCGATAGGTGGTCTGGCTGTCGTGCTTTTGGCTTCACTGATGACACCAGCCCTACCCTATCTGCTGGCCTTTGCAGCTGGTGCCATGTTCTATGTCGTTGTCGAAGAACTCATCCCAGAAGCATCAGAAGGCAAGCACTCCAATCTAAGCACCATCGGTTTTGCCATCGGCTTTGTACTGATGATGGTACTTGACGTCGTCATGGGATAATTATTGGCACGAGTTGCCTGCCTGTAAACGTTTCTTGTAGAGATGTGCCAGATAGAGGCATCCTGCGAGAGCAGCCGTCACAATGGCTAGTGGTAACAGCAGCGAAGCATCGCTCTGACTACCACTGCCATTTTCAAGGATCAGCTGCGTCTGAGCCACACTGTCAGCAACAGCATCCTTTGTAGCATTTACTGTATCACAGATGGTATCTATCGTATCTATTACCACAGGTTTAATTTCCCTAATCCGGCGAGCACGTTCTGCTGGATCAATAGGAAGAACATCTAAGAAATTCATCATACCAGCCAATTTTTAAGTTCTTATTACATTTTCGACGCAAAGATATAATAATTAAATCAAATCTACAAGATTTTTTTGATTTTTATGGAAAAACAGGTATTATCACGAGTCTTTCATATAATTGTGGCTCAAGTCCGTAATGATGCCGCCTATTTTTCACCCGTCAGGCCCTTGTAGCTCTTGGCTGCGAGTTGGAGAGCTTCCTCGGTGGTATAGCGTTCATAGTAGGTACAGCGGGTGAGGACACGCTGGGGCGAGGCGTGGCCGCCGATGACGCGAACGAGCGCGAAGCCGAGCATGGGGTCAGCTATGAAATCGCCTACGAGCGCGAGGGTGGCGGTGGGGTGCTGTCGGTGCGTGAGAATCGTTGAGGGGATGGTGACGAGTCGGACGGTGCCAATGTGGGGAATCTCGATATCGTGTTCGGGCGTGATGGGTAGGACGGAGATGTGCAGTTGAGCGTGATCATCGCCGTCTTGCCAGAGTATAACCTCTTGTTGCAAGACATAGAGCAAGTAATTGCCCTTGTGGATATCCTTGGGCGTAATGTCGGTAATCAGGGCGGGCTGGCCGTCCACTTCGTCGATTTCGTAGCTGACAGGATCCAATGGTCCGCTGCTCACTGTCATACCAGGCAGGAGAAGGGCGAAATTATCGGCTAGCTGTTGCTTTGAGAGATAGACCGTGGGCGAGAGGGTGTTGAGCGACATGAAGCTGCGGTAGGCATCCACGCCGCCCTCGAAGTATGTGTGGCGAGTGGCCTTGAGCCTGCGCCACAGGATATTGTTGTGGGCTATCTGCTCGCGCAAGGCCAGTTGCTTGCGCGAGAGGCGACGAGGCTGACGTATGTGCGATGGACGAACGAATGTCTTTCCTCCGCGTTTATAGATGGTCACGTCGCCCAAATGACCTTCCACGTCCTTCAACAGGCCTTTTGTTATTTCTGCCATAATCAATGTTTTGCCGTTCTTAATTGTATCTTTGATTCTATATTATCGTACCGTTTGAGGTTGTTTGGTGGTCCTATAGTGCCTCGACAGAGTTTCGGTTGAGTTTCGGTGTAGAGCATGCTGAGTTTCGGTATAGAGAGTATGTTGCGCCTACAAGTGGCCTACAAAGTAAGACGATATGGATACGGTTGCAAAAATATACATTTTTTCGTTTCCATCCAAGAAAATTTGCGTTTTATTTGCTTTGGGGCATTAAAACAAATAAAAATGATGACGTTTTAACGCTTTTAACTTTTGTGAACCACACGAACGATATATCGCTATCATCTGAATACACTACTGTCCCGTCAAAGTGGATTAATCGTTCTTTGAAATCATTGAAATACAGTCTTTTAACTCTTTATCTTTGATGAAGATGTTTTTCGGAAAAAATTAAGTTTAAATGAGATTTTTTTGTAATTTCGCCAAAAATATCTGTTTATGTATCATCGCGAACTGTCAGAACAGGCTATTCTCTCCGCTGTTCGAGAAGGCTCACGATGTAGAGAACATCGTGCTACCTCCTGGTTGGTAAAATCAATAAAACGAATTAAATTATGAAATCACTCAGAGAACTATTCCGTATCGGAAAAGGCCCGTCAAGCAGTCACACGATGGGGCCAGATAATGCAGCACGTATCTATGCCAAGCGCCATCCCGAGGCTAAGAGCTTCGAAGTAACTCTTTACGGCAGTCTCGCTGCCACGGGTAAAGGTCATATGACCGACGTCACCATCATTGATGTACTCAGTAAAATAGCCCCAGTAAACATCGTCTGGCAACCCAAGATCTTCCTGCCGTTCCACCCTAACGGCATGAAGTTCACAGCTGACGGAGGCGACGAGTGGACGGTATATAGCATAGGCGGCGGTGCACTTTCTGAAGGCAAGGCCGAAGGCGACATGTTCGCAGCTGGCGGCGATGTCTATGAGATGCACAAGATCAAGGACATCATGGCGTGGTGCAAGAAAACAGGTCATGGCTATTGGGAATATGTGGAACAATGTGAAGGACCGGAAATCTGGGATTTCCTGAATGAAGTCTTTGATACGATGGAAAAAGCCGTACATAGTTCACCAACCCTGCAGCTGGGTAGACCACAAGGGAAGTTCCTATAACTACGAATATATCTGCATACTCCACTAAGCGGATTGCCTCTGACATCGTATTAAGGTATTCACCGAACCACACAATATATGGACGTAGCTGAGAGCCATCGGCAGCCTTATCACCAAGTCTGATTGGCATGTCTAAAGGATATTCCTTGATACATTCTGGATCCAATCTGTTCCTTGATGATGTAACTTTTGATAATTCTCCATGCAAATGAATGACTTTTGAACTGCCAGCACGTTCATGTAGGTTATCAACATTCTGAGTGATGATGGTCACATTATGTATTCCTCTGGATTCTCCTCAAATCCGGCAACGCTTGCCAGCTTCTTGGCATCATACTTATTCCACATCCCATTACTGTCACGGAATGTTGGAATACCACTCTCCGCACTGATGCCTGCACCTGTAAAGACAACTATGTTTTGCTTAACCATCATTGGTTGTTCATTTGTTTGAGACTGCAAAAATACGAATAAAAACCGAATTACCAAAATGATTGTATGTCAAACGACCTTCTACGTTCACAATTCATCCCGAATAATGATCTTACCACCATCTTTCCCAAATATATCGTCACCGATTACCTTTATAGAAGCAGGGACAGACAAAATCAAGTAACCCTCATGAAACAAAAATGCCTGGTCACAGATGGTCAATGTCCCTTCTGGAACGAAATATTCATTATCCGTAAAGCCTCTACGGGCATAAAGCAGACGCTTTCTGTCAATTGTATAGACCACGTCTTTATCATCAATGAACACCTCGTCATCAGACCATGATTCATTGGGATCCAATTCCTCTGGGACATACGGTTTGTCCCAGAAACAGATTGCCCCTACCGTGTCTGAACCACCTAGAACAGCATCAAATGACTCCTCCGGGCAGGTATATGGTATGTAAAGGCATTCAAGTTTGTCACAACCAACAAAAGCCAGTTTCTCAACTGTTTCTGTACCCTCCCTAATCTTGTAGTTCTTAACATCTGCACATTTTAGCAGACGTTTCCCGTCTTTACTATACACTGCCCCGAACTCATCAACAAAGCCATTGGCAATTTCCTCCTCCAGTTCATCACTACGAACACAGTTCTCCGGATAAGGCCAGTTCCAGTAATTCACCTTCAATCCCTTTGGAGCATAACGCATGGCATCATTGCTCATAGGATAATCCGTATACCATTCTACAGTATAGGGGATGTCAATCTCTTTAAGATGGGGTCGATTCTTAAAAGCCTTTATGTCGATTTCTTCAATACCTTCAGGGATTCGATATCGTGGGACATCAGGAACTTTTAAAAGAGTCTTTCCATCAAGGGATATGACAGCTCCGTCTTCATCATAAAGTCTTCTATAGATTATACCTTCCATTACCAATAAGTGAATTAATAAACATATTGACTTTATTAAGCATGGCCATCAGTTCAATATAACCGATCCCATAACCGTTCATATGAATATCGAAACGATGGTTATCTTCATCTGGGTATGGTATCTTCTGATCAACATAACCATTTTTTACATAGAACCATTTTCTTCTGAGACATTCCTCATAGTCATCTTTGTCTGGGTTGGGCGTAAAGATGGTAAGGGCTATGGGGCGATTGCCTTGAATCTCCCGAAGATAC
>JAEEGJ010013214.1_pt1 | contig 20126 bp, 21 predicted proteins | sample 8958761 | NCBI WGS metagenome assembly JAEEGJ01 (sample SAMN16246546, study PRJNA631951) | gut metagenome | biome: gut microbiome; feature: rumen; material: RS-attached | host: Bos | place: Iran: Karaj | collected 2018-10 | reverse complement strand
GCAGCTCGAGATCGAGGAGGCGGCGTTGAAGAAGGAGACCGACCGTATCTCTCAGGACAGGCTCGAGGCTCTGCAGAAGGAGCTTGCGGAGGAGCGCGACAAGTTCAACGTGATGAAGGCGAAATTCGACGAGGAGAAGTCCGAGATAGAGGCGGTGCAGAAGGTGCGCGCCCAGATCGACGCCGCCAACGCGAGGATGCAGAAGGCGGAGAACGAGTACGACCTCAACAAAGTCGCCGAGATCCGCTACGGCGAGCTGCCCAGATTGAAGGCGGAGCTCGAGGAGAAGGAAAAAGCCCTTGCCGACAACGACGATACGCTCCTGCGCGACCGCGTGACCGAGGATGAGATCGCGCGCATAGTCGCCCGCTGGACCGGCATCCCCGTGACGAAGCTGATGGAGTCGGAGCGCGAGAAGCTCCTAAAGCTCGACGACAAGCTCCACGAAAGAGTCATCGGTCAGAACGAGGCGGTCGAGGCGGTGGCGGACGCGATACTCCGCTCCCGCGCGGGCATTCAGGACCCCAACAGACCGGTCGGCTCGTTCCTGTTCCTGGGTCCCACGGGCGTCGGCAAGACGGAGCTTGCGAAGGCGCTTGCCGAGGCGCTCTTCGACGATGAAAGAAGCATCGTCCGCATCGACATGAGCGAGTATATGGAGAAATACTCCGTGTCGAGGCTCCTCGGCGCCCCTCCGGGATACGTGGGTTACGACGAGGGCGGTCAGCTGACCGAGGCGGTAAGGAGGAAGCCCTACGCCGTGGTGCTCTTCGACGAGATCGAAAAGGCGCACCCGGACGTTCTTAACGTGCTCCTGCAGGTGCTGGACGACGGCAGAGCCACGGACGGTCAGGGCAGGACGGTCGACTTCAAGAACACGATCATAATAATGACGAGCAATCTGGGCAGCGATCTTCTGCTTGAGGATCTGGGCTCCGGCTCGATCACCGACGAAACGAAGGCGGCTGTGACGAGGCTCCTGCGGTCGCATTTCCGCCCCGAGTTTTTGAACCGTCTCGACGAGACCGTCATGTTCAAGCCGCTCTCCACCGCAGACATGACCGAGATCGTAAAGCTTATGGTAAAGAAGCTCGCCTCCCGCATGAAGGAGCGCACGCTGAACCTTGACATCACCGAGAACGCGCTCGCCTATATCGTGAGGAACGGCTCCGACGCGCAGTTCGGCGCAAGACCCTTAAAGCGGTTCATCGCACAGAACGTCGAGACCATGCTCGCGAGGAAGATACTCGCCGACGATCCCGCGCCCTACTCCACGCTCACCGTGGACGCGGACGAGAAGGGACTTAAGATCGTATGACGAAATAAAGGAAAAACGTCCCGGAGCGGTATGTCCGGGACGTTTTCGTATTCAGTTCAGTTCCATATCCCGTAATCAAGGCTCTGCACGAAAGCGGGCGTTTCGATATCCTTTCCCGCGGTGTCGAGCGCGCGGTAAAAGATAGGCTGATCCATGAAGCCGTTTACGGTGATCACGACGAGATAATTCCTCTCCGGATCGGCGGAAAGCGGAAACACGCGGTCGTCCATGCGCTCCTCGCCGTCCTGCACGATATAGCCGAGGCATTTGCCCACGTCCTTTCCGGTCATGCGCGACGCGGTCGTCCCGCAGACTGCGTAGACCCTGCCGTCCAGCCGGATCGTCGCATAGGTATCGTCCGGATCGTCAGGGTTGACGTAAGTCCCTGTGTCGAATGCGCGCGGGCTCTCCGGCAGGGAGCGATCTATCCTTTGCACGCAGCCGGCGAACGCCGCCATGACCAAAAGCAGCGCTATAATAATAAGATGTTTTTTCATAACGGTAAACTCCTTGGTATCGTGGACGCTATTATAGCACGCTTTATCATGTTTGTCAATATAAATTTATTGTTATTCAATATGCGGCGCCGCCGTGTTCCGCATTATTCCATCCTTGATTCGCCGCGTTTTTGTGATATAATAAGAACAAACGAGTAAGAAAGGGAAAACACATGGTCTACGATGTTGCTGTTATAGGCGCGGGGATCGCCGGCATGACCGCCGCGATATACGCGCGGCGCGCCGGGAAAACGGTCATACTGTTTGAAAAAGAGAGCATCGGCGGGCAGATCGCGCTTTCGCCGAAGGTGGAGAATTACCCCGGCTTCAAGGATATTTCGGGGCTTGACCTTGCCAACAACGTGTTTGAGCAGGCGATGGCTCTGGGAGCCGAGCTCGAGGTCGACGAGGTGAAGAGCATCGAGCGGGCGGAGGGCTTCTTCCGCATCGTATCGAATTACGGCGCGCACGACGCGAAGGCGGTCGTCATCGCGACCGGTCTGAAGCACAGGAAGCTCGATCCCGTAACGAAGCTCGAGGGACAGGGCGTTTCGTACTGCGCGGTATGCGACGGCATGTTCTACAAGGGAAAGACCGTTGCCGTAGTGGGCGGGGGCAACACCGCCGTTTCCGAGGCGATCTATCTTGCGGATATCTGCGAGAAGGTATACCTCATACACCGCCGCACGGGCTACCGCGCGGAAAAGGCGGTAATGGAGAGGCTTTATTCTAAGGCGAATATCGTGCGGCTTGAGAACCGCGTCGTTTCCGAAGCCGAAAAGGCGGACGGAGGCGTTTCTCTCACGCTTGCGAGCACGGTCGGCGAAGCGGATGAGAAGCTCGCCGTCGACGGGCTCTTCGTCGCGCTCGGGCACATCCCGCAAAACAACGCGTTCGCCGCTCTCATCAACATTGACGAATACGGCTTTGCCGCTTCGGACGAAAGCTGTCTGACGCGCACCCCAGGCGTTTTCGTCGCAGGGGACTGCCGCCAAAAGGCGGTCCGTCAGCTGACCACCGCCGCCGCGGACGGCGCCGCCGCAGGGCTTGCCGCAGCGAAATACATCGACGGATTATGAAAGGAGACCACCATGAACGAGGATATCAAGAAAAAGCTCGATATGAAGGAGAAGAACTCCTGCCGCTACTATCAAAACACGGACTGCGAGTATTTCCCCTGCCACAAGGGCGCGGATCCCGACTTCTTCAACTGTCTGTTCTGCTACTGCCCGCTCTACGCGCTGGGCGATAAATGCGGCGGCAATTTCCGCTATATCGAGGGCGGCATAAAGGATTGCTCCAACTGTCTCAAGACCCACGGACGCGGAGGCTACGATTACGTTATACAGAACTTCCCGCGGATATCGGAGCTTGCGAAGAAAACGGAGGAGTAAGCGCGCGTATCTGGAAAATGAATACAGAAAAAGGGCTTTGAGGCGTATCGCCCCAAGCCCTTTTGATTTACATTATCTCCCCCATCCTTTTCAGCGCGTCGGCGAGGATCTGGCTGTGATCCCCCGCTATTCCCTCCGCCGGGATGAACTTCGCAAAGCCGTTTTCGAACTCATACGGAACGGTCAGCGCCGCGCCCCCGCCCCTTCGGGTCAGGTGGATGATTCCGGGCTCTGTATCGATGAAGAAGAGGTCCGCCTCCTTCGCGTCGTCCGCCGCCTTCGGAACTGCGCCGTCGGGAAGCTCCGAAACGAACGCGACGGTGATTATCCTGCCGCGCGGATCCCTTCCGGGACATCCGTAAGCGCCGAGCTGTACGGGCGAAACGCCTGTAACGCCGGTCTCCTCGAGAAGCTCGCGCTTCGCGCCCTCCACAAGGTCCTCGTCCATTTCGAGGAAGCCGCCGGGGAAAGCCCAATCGTAAATGAACGGATGCCCGCCTCGCTTTATAAGCAGCACCGCGAGCCTGCCCTCCTGCCGGGCGAATATGACGTTATCGACCGTCACGCTTGGACGGTCGTATTTCGTGATGTCGTATTCCTTTAAGAATTCCGCGAGAGTGCGGCCTTTTTCGTCCCTTTTCTCAATCATGGATCGGTATTTCGAGGAGCCTCCTGAATATCGTTTCGCATTCTTCGTGATCTCCGCTCGTCAAAAAAGTGACGCGGTCCTCCCCCGCGCAGCCCGGGCGGGCGTTAAGACGCCTTGAATCGATCACCCTTTTGAGCTGCCTTGCGGTGCCGGCGTTCCCGTCGTAAAGGCGGCGTTCGCCGGTAAAATGCGCCGCGGCGTAGCGCTTTATCGCGGGCGCGATGAACGGGTAATGGGTGCAGCCCAGCACTATCCCGTCTATTTTCATCCCCTCGTAGGGGGCGAGCTTTTCGGAAAGTATGTCGTCGAAATCCGTTTCGCCGACGACGCCCTTCTCGATCCTGTCGACTATGCCGGAGCAGCCGACGTTTATCACTCGGTCTGGATCGGGCATCCTTGCCTGAAGGGCGCGGTACCGGGCGAGCCCGGTCGTCGCAACGGTGGCGAGCATGAGCACCTTGCCGTCGCCCTCCGCCTCGCAGGCGGGCTTTATGGCGGGTTCAACGGATACGACCGGCACGTCGAGCCTTTCGCGGAGCGCCTTTATCGCCGCGCTCGTCGCCGTGTTGCAGGCGACCACCAGCGCCTTTACGCCCCTGTGGACGAGCATATCCGCCGCGTTTTCGGCAAGCAGGAGTATCTCCTCCTCCGATTTATCGCCGTAGGGGGCGTTGAGATTGTCGCCGAAATAGATGAACCTTTCGTCCGGCAGCTCCAAAAGCAGGTTCCGGAGCGTGCTTGCGCCGCCGAAGCCGGAATCGAACACGCCTATCGGGCGATCGTCATATTCGGGTTTGGGTGAGCGATCGGTCATTCCTCGTGCGTGTGGGAGCCGTGAAGCTCCTCCTCGGTCCTTCTTCTGTCGTTGTAAACGCCTATCTTGTCAAGGAATATCGCCGCCGCGAGCATATCCGCCGCGCCGCCGCAGTTGATGTTCATTTCGATAAGCTCCTTATCGAACGATACGACCTCGTTAAGCCGCTTCGAGAGCGGCAGCGAGAGTATCTCCTTCGCGCGGGTGCGGACGAACTCTGCGCCTTCCGCGCCGCCGCGCTTGTAGGCGTTGGTATCGTAAAGCTCCGCCATAACGCCTATCAGCGAAAGCGCATAGCAATCGTTTTCATCGAGCCCCATCAGCTTGAAGCCGAGTATGCGGCGGTACGCGTTCGCCGCCGCGGGGAAGCCGAGCCGCGCCTCTGCATCGGCGCCGAGCGCGCCCTCCGCGCCGACCGAATAGCGTTCCCTGACGAGCGCGCCGTTGGTGCCCCTGCCGGGATCCGGACGGGTGAGCGCCATCCGCTTCGCCTCTTCAAGTATATCGGGAACGGCGTGGGCGTTTCCCTCCGCGACGAGCTTCGCGTATGCCGAAGCGATGAGTCCCAGGCAGAATATCGCGCCCTTGTGAGTGTTGACGCCGCCCGTCGCCTGCTTCATTTTCGCCTCCGCCTCAACGCCCAGGATCGTGAGCTTGGTCATAAGGCTTGCCCCGTGGTCGAGCGTACAGCTCTCATGCGAGGGGCAGTCGGCGCAGTTCACTCCGTCGTCCTTATCGCAGCCCTCGCCGTGTCCGGATGCGGGCTCGGAGGTATCGGCGGCGGTGTACGCCATCGAATAATAATAGGGTGCAAGGGTCCGGGCGCTTTTCTCAAAGAGCGGAACGTCCATGTCCTTGTTCGCGCCGTTGTTGTTCATATCGACGAGTCCCGCCTTGGGGGTAGCGGACACCTCGGCGCAGAGCGCCTGATATGCCGCAACGGACGCGGAATATGCGATAGCATCGCGCGTGAGCTTCTCCGTCGCGGAGGCGAGCTCCTCCAAAGAATGGGCGCGGCTCCTCGCGCACTCCACAGCGTTTTTGCCGCAGATAAGGCATTTCCTCGGCTTCTGTCTCTCAAGCTTAACGCCGTTTTTGTCGATCACGTCGATATCAAAGAGGCGGCCGAAGCCGAGCTCCTCCTCCTTTTTGACGGCGACGGCTTTTATGAGCCTCGCGTTTAGACCCTTATAAACGAATATCGCCTCGCACCCGGTGTGGGCGATGTGGTATTCCTCATGCACGCGCACGGCGTTGAAGCGGGAAAGGCCGTCCTCAAGCTCCTTGACGCCGACGTTGAAAGCTGTCTCCGCCGCCTGGGAATACTTGATCGGCCCTGCTATATTCATCGTGAACGATATCACGGGAAGCGAATGCTCCTTCACGAGCTCGCTTATGCGGGAGGCGCGCTCCTCCCTCCTTTTCGCCATTTCCTCAACGGAAACGGGCTTTTCGTCTATCCTTTGCGCCGTATGACTGTGCGCGCAGGCGTGACCGCAGACCGCGCAGAGCCTTTCATCGCATTTTATTTCTTCCATTTCTGTCCTGTCCTTTACGTGATTCAATGCACCCTTGCATAGTACTTCTCGGCAAGCTCGTTGTCGCCGCGCGCGGCGGCGCGTCTTCCGAGATCCTGCCAGATGGAATTGATGCTTTTGAGCATTTCCTTTTCATCGGCGGCAAAAGCCATCGCCTTTGCGAAGCAGTACGAGGCGCCGTCGAGATCGTTTGAATCGATGCGCGCCCTGCCGCACTTCATCCACAGCCGGGCGATATCCTCCGCCGCGGAACCGCTGCAAAGCGTTATGACCTTTTCGGCTGAGTCGAGGTCGCCCTCTTCCATGAACCTTTCGGCGCAGCTTAACCGCACCGGGTCGAGAAGATCCTGGAAGCGCGATCCGCGGGAGATGCAGGAGAAGCAGTTCTCCGCCTCGATCCTTTCGCCGGAGGCATACGCCCTGACGCCCTTCTCGTAATAGGCGGAATCGAGCTTGTCATAAACGGAGCTGTCCGCGCCGCCCTTCAAATAATAAGTCCTTGCCTGGGCAAGATCGCCGCTTTCAAAGCCCTTGTCGCCCGCGGCTATCCACGCGCGCTTCGCAAACGAAGGAGCGTCCTTGTAATCGCCCATCGCCTCGAACTGAAGGGCGGAGGCGACGAAATCCCCCTCCTCATAAAGCCTTGCGGCGCTGTTGTACGCCTTTAAGGGGCGCACCTTTTCGGGATAGCCCCAGAACACGAACACCGCCGCCAGAGCAAGCAGCACGGCGCCCGTTATTATCAATGCAATGAACAGCTTTCTCATCACATATACCTTTCACGGATCATTTCGAATGTGCTTTCCGGGACGAGCCCCGAGACCGTCTCGAGGTCGCCCGCCTCCATAGCCGCGCGGACGCGGCTCGCGCTTATGCCGCGAAGCCTCTCGAGCTCCACGACCTCTATGCCCCTTTGGGGCAAAAGCTCCTTCATAAGCTCGTTATACTTGTTGGTAACGGGGCAATAGGGCTCAGTACCCACGAAACGCCGCGTGATATTGAGCGCAGGAGCTATTTTTTCGGCAAAAATAACAAGGTCCAGGGACGCGTTGACCTTTTCGGCGTCAACGTCGTCCTTCATGAAATAGGTCGGGAAGGTGGCGTGCGAGATCATGTAATCGCCGCTCGGCTGCACGGTGACGTTGGCAATATCCTCCGTACCGCGGCGCACCATCTCGAACCTGTCGGAAAAAGTGAAGCGGGATCTGTCCTCGCTCACAACGAACACGTCGAGGTGATCGACGCGCTTTGCCGCCTCCTCCACAAGATACCTGTGCCCCAGGGTGAAGGGGTTGCAGTTCATCACCGCCGCGCCGACGACGCCCTCATGCTTTTCGAGCGAGTTAAGCCACGAATTGAAGCCGTTTCGGGTGTTCTCCATAAAGCAGACCTCCCGCGTGGCGGCGACGGTGTAAAAGCCGACGCCCCTGAAAAGCATCTCGTTCGACGCCTTGGTGAACAGGAAGAGCTTCGTTATGCCCCTTCGGTAGCTTTCCGATACGAGCTCGGAAACGAGCGTGAGCGCCGCGCCCTCGCCCTGAAGGCGCTCGTCTATCGCGATGTATTTGAGTACGTTCCCGCAGAGACAGCCGTTGCCGACTATTTCGCCGTATTCCGAAAGAAGCTGCACCGTATGATCGGCGCCGCCCTCGTAACGGAGCCCCATTTTCTTCAGGAACTCCACGGTTTTTTCAAGTCTCTCCGGCGTGAGGATCACGCCCGACTGCGGGTAAAAATCCATTCGATTCGGTATCCCTTTGATATAGCCGGCGCCGACCGAAGCAAATCCCTTCAATTGAAGACCCGCTCCGGACGGCGTCAGCCTGATTGCTAATTGCTAATTGCTAATTGCTGATTCCCGATTGCCGATCAGTCTATGACTTCCCTGATGACGTCGATAACGGAGTTATCCCTGTACATCAGCACGCCGACGATCTTCTCGCCGTACTTGATGGGCTCGGGCGTGCCGGCGATGCGCTCGGCGCGGTCGCGGAGCTTCTCGATGGTGGTAACGGGGAGACCCGCGGCGATGAACCTTTCACGCAGCTCGGGACGGGCGGGATTGACCGCCATGCCCTGATCGGTGACGACGACGTCGACCGTCTTGCCGGGGGTGCAGATGGTGTTGACCTTCGAGCAGACGGTGGGGATGCGTCCGCGGAGCAGCGGGCAGACGACGATGGTCATGCTCGCGCCGGCGGCGGTATCGGGATGTCCGCCGACCGCGCCGCGGATAACGCCGTCGGAACCCGTCATGACGTTAACGTTGAAGTCGGTATCGACCTCAAGCGCGGAGAGTATGACGAAGTCGAGCTGATTGACGGCGGCGCCCTTGTTCACGTAGCTTGCGTAATAGGAGGCGTCGATCTGCTGATGGAAGCGGTTGTTCTTAACGGAATTCGCCGCGATGAGATCGAAGCTCTGCACGTCGAGGATCTTCTTTACAAGACCTTCCTCATGCATCTGCACGATCTGACCGGTGATGCCGCCAAGCGCGAAACGGCACTTGATATCCTGCTCGATCATCTTCTCCCTGAGGTACCTCGCAACGGCGAGCGACGCGCCGCCGGAGCCCATCTGCATGGAGAAGTTGTTCTTGAAATAGCCGGATGCGACGATGGCGTTGGTCGCGTACTGGGCGATAAGCAGCTCCTTGGGGTTCTTGGTGAAGCGGGTGGCGCCGGACATGATGCCGTTGGGATCGCCGATATTGTCCACCTTGACAACGTAATCGACCTGGCTCTCGGGAATGCCGAAGGGAGTGTTCGGGAAGGAAACGAGATGGTCGGTGATTATGATGCACTTATCCGCGTAGAGCGCGTCGAGCTTTGCATAGCCCAGCGAGCCGCAGCAGGAGCCCTCTTCGGAATCCCTGTTATAGCCGTTGGCGTTGCCGTAGGGATCGCAGGAGGGAGCGCCGAGGAACGCGACGTCGATATGGAGCTCGCCCGTTTCGATAGCCGCGGCGCGTCCGCCGTGGGAACGGAATATAACGGGGAAATCCATGAGTCCGTGAGATACGGCGTCGCCGAGCTTGCCGCGAAGACCGCTCGTTTCTATATGCTTTATAACGCCGTTCTTGATGTGCTCGATAAGGGGCCAATGGCAGTCGGTAAGGCTGCTCGCAGCAAGGGTCAGGTCCTTGATGCCCATCTTTGCGATGACGTCCATGACCATGTTGACGACGTAGTCGCCGTTCCTGAAATGATGGTGGAAGGAGATCGTCATGCCGTCCTTCAGGCCGACGCGCCTTATCGCCTCTTCAAGAGAGGGGAGCACCTTTTTGGAATGCTGCTGACGCTCGTCGAAGCTGACGGGATCCTTTACCCAGAGGTTAGCCTCGTCATAGGAGCCGTGGCAGGCGGAAACTTCGTTTATGTGAGGTATCTTTTCAAAATCAAAATTGCTCATATCGTTCACCTCAGATATCTTCAACGGTCATGGTCCTGGCGCGCTCCGCCATTTCAAGCAGATACTGCGCCCTTGCGACGACGGGCTTGTCGATCATCTTGCCCTTTAAGGAAGCGACGCCCGAGCCCCTTGCGTTGGCCTCGGCGATCGCGTCCATTATCGCGCGCGCCTTCATGAGATCCTTCTCGGAAGGAGTGAATACCGCGTGAAGAGGAGCGATCTGGCGGGGGTTGATGACGGATTTGCCGTCGAAGCCCATCTTCCTGATCATGGTAGCCTCGTTGATGAAGCCTTCCTCATTATTTACGTCGGAATAAACGGTGTCGAGCGCCATAATGCCCGCCGCCTTAGCGGCGTTGACGATCATGCCGCGGGCGAACATGAGCTCGATCCCCTCGGGGCTCCTGGTGGTCTTGAGGTCGGTAACGTAATCCTCCGCGCCGAGAGCGATGCCGATGAGACGCTTGGACGCGAAAGCGATCTCCCTTGCATTGAGAACGCCGTTCGCGCTCTCGATAGCCGCCATCATGCCGGTCTTGCCGACGGGGATGCCCGCCTCGCGCTCGATCCTTTCGATCTCGCGCTCACACTCGATAACGTCCTTGGCGCTGTCGGTCTTGGGGAGCCTTATAACGTCGGGCTGCGCCCTTACGATCGCTTCAAGGTCGGCTACGCCCAAACCGGAGGACAGATCGTTGATGCGGACGACGAGCTCCTTGGAGCCGTAATGCAGCTTCGTCAGAGCGTTGTAGACAAGGAAACGCGCCGCGTCCTTCTCGGTTATGGCGACGGAATCCTCAAGGTCGAACATGATGGAATCGGAACCGTAGATATGCGCGTCCCTGATCATTCCGGGGTTATTGCCCGGAACGAAAAGCATACTTCTTCTTAATCTGCTCATTATATGCGCACCTCGTTCCAGACATAGTCGGTGCTCTCTGCCGCCCTGTAAGCCGCGGCGGAGGTCCTTGCGGCGACGGTGCAGTCAAGCGCGCCCTTATCGACGGCGTTGACGTACGCCTTTGTCACGCCAAGCTCCGAAAGGGTCTCGCGGATGACCTTCTCGATCTGCCTGCCGTACTGCTGCATAACGGCGCTTTCCAGCTCAAGCTCGACGCCCTCGGTCTCCTTGGGTTCGATCCTGACGATGATATCGCTGGACTCCATGGTCCCGGCGACGCCCGTTTTCTTGATTTCCATGTCGAAATACTCCTCCCGTTTATTGTGCTGCTGTATTCGGACCGAAAAACGCGTTCCCGCGCTTATAACAGCCTAAATTATATAGTACCACTTTTTGCCGATTTTTCAAGCCCAAACGCCAAAATTTTAATATATTGCTAAAGATCGCGGGATAAAAATACGGCGGCTGGCGCAAGGGTGCATTCACTTAAGGAGATGCAGGTTTTCAGCCTGAAAAAAGTCAACGTATAAAAAGATATCCGGGGACAGCTCATATCCCCGGATATCTCTTTTGTATCTAGGCTGAAAACCGCGAAGCGTCTCAAAAGAGGAGATTTTTGCGCCATGCAAGGCGAAAAGCGGAAAAATACTTGGAAAGTCTTTTGAGCATTTTCAACGAAGCAGGGCGCAAAAAGATACCTTTTGAGGCTGCATATCATTAAGTGAATGCGCCCAAGGGCGCATGCACTTAAGGAGATGCAGGTTTTCGGCCCGAAAAAAGTCAACGCATAAAAAGATATCCGGGGACAGCCAATACCCCCGGATATCTCTTTTGTATCTCGGCTGAAACCCGCGAAGCGTCTCAAAAAGGAGTTTTTTTGCGCCGTGCCGTCCGATACGCAGATAATGCTCCGAAACAGCAACTCCCGGTTTGTGATCCCCGAACTTTTATTGAGTTGTAAAGTCTCTTTTTTCATGTTATAATGATATGATATGAGGACGAATCCGTACAAAATAGGCAAGTCGAAGGGGCTTTCCCCGCGCTTGAAGAACAGGCTGAACGACCTTCCTTCCCTGAAGGGAAAGGAGGGGCGCTGGCTTAGGATCGTCCTTATCGCGCTCGGCGTGATCCTTTTGGGCGTTATCGCCGCGGTGCTTTTGAAGCCGGAGACGCGGCTCATGAGCTCCGTTGAGATAAAGCGCATAGAATCGAAGGGCGTGCTCTCCGTTGCGGTGCGGGACGATATGCCCGGCTTCTGCGAGGACGGCAAGGGGCTCGAGGCGGAGCTTGCGAGGCTTTTGGCGGAGAAGATACTCCCCGATTCGGAGGAGCCGGTGAAGCTCGTCCCCTGCTCTTCAAAGACCCTTACGGCAAAGCTTAAGGACGGCAGCGCGGATATAGCGATCGCCATGCAGCCCGCCACGCTCGGAAGCGCGTATTCGTATTCCTACCCGTATTACACCGACACGGTCTATCTGATGACGCTCACAAAGGAGGCTTCCGAAAAGTCGCCGACGGAGCTGAAGATAGGCTACATACCGGATACCCCCGCGGGGAACGTGTTCGCCTCATACGCCGCCGGCATAAACAAAACGCCGGAGCAGGGGCTTATCGACAGGCTTTTGAAGAAGCCCAAGCCCACGCCCGATCCCAACGCGCCGACGGTGGAATCCGTTAAGCTCGGCTCGTACGACGATCTGCTCGCCGCGCTCAAAAAGGGCGATATAGACGCCGCGGTGATGTCCGGCGTTTACGTCAATAAGTACTGCCGCGTGCTTGCCGACAAAACGGAGATAACGGAATACTATCTCTCCGAGACCGAGATAGGCAGACTGCGCTACTGCATCATCGCCTCGTCGGACGAACCGGCGCTCGCCCAGCTTGCCGATATGCTGATCTACGAGATGCAGGAGAACGGCTCTCTTGAAAGGCTGATCGCCGAATACGTCTGAACCGTCATTTACAAACGTTTTACAAAAGCTTGACACAAAAAAGGTTTTTTCCGCCGCTATGGCATGATATGATATGAGTATGAAGAACTGCAGCATTTGCATATTCGGCGCGTCGTCCAATAAAATCGACCGCGTATATACCGACGCCGCGTTCGAGACGGGCAGGCTGATAGCCCTCTCCGGGCGGAGCATGGTGTTCGGCGCGGGCACGTCCGGTCTTATGGGCGCCGCGGCGCGCGGCTGCTTTTCCGAGGGCGGCAGGATCATCGGCGTGATCCCCGAGAAGCTCAACAAGCCCGGCATCTATTATGAGAACTGCACCGAAAAGCTCGTCACCCCCACAATGCACGAGCGCAAGGCGGCGATGGAGAGCATGTCATCGGGCTTCATAGCCCTTGCGGGGGGCTTCGGCACGATAGAGGAGCTTATGGAGGTGCTGACGCTGAAGCAGCTCGGCTACACGGATCCCGCGATAGTGATACTCAACACGAACGGATATTTCGATCCGCTCATCCGTCAGCTTGAAAAATGCGTGAGCGAGGGCTTTGCCGCTCCCGATTACCTGAACCTCTGGTATGAGGCGGAGGATCCGAAGTCCGCGGTCGAATACTGCCTGTCATACAGAGGCGGCGCGATAAGGGATAAGCTGATCGACGCGCTCGCCCCGGCAAAAAACGGTGACTGAACAATGGATAATGAGAATATAAAAAACGGAATAATGGTATGCGTGACGGGGCAGCGCTCGTGCGAGCGTTTGATAATGCACGGCGTAAAGCGCAGTCAGCCGGACGAGAACGGCGTCCGTCCGCCCCTCTATATCGTTCACAGCGTCCTTAACGGGCAGAAATTCATGAACTCGCCCGACGAGGCGGACGCTATCGACTATCTGTTCACCTGCGCTCAATACGCGGGCGCGGAGCTTACCATCCTCCGCACGGACAACGTACAGCAATCCCTTGCGGATTTTGCACACGAGCATGACGTCGGCGTCGTGATACTCGGCGCTCCCGGCGAACAGGGCGAGCACAACGGAAAATTCGCCCGCAGCCTTCAGGAGCTTCTGCCCGAGCTTGAATTCGACGTCCGCTGAATCATAAAAAAGAAAGGAATACTGAAATGGAAGAGCTTTTTGACATTGCCGCCGCAAAGGCGAAGATACAGGAAAACTTCGACAACGAGGGGGATTTCTCCTTCATGAAGCCGGAGGAGCTCGCGCTGGTGATCGGCAGGCTCGTCGACGTCGACCACGCCTACATGGTCGAGATCGGCGACGACACCTACGACGAGGACGTCATATACGACCGCCTCATCGCCGCCGCGAACGAGACCGCGCCCCAGTACAAGACCTACCTCATGCGTTTGGTCGAAGACTATATGGACTTTATGGAGCAGTTCCTCGTGGACGAGGGTCTGCTCGAATGGGAGTGACACCCCTCGACCGGCATTTGAGCATGGACGGCGATACTTGTTATCGCCGCCTTTTTTCTCAAAAACTTGACATTGGAGCACATAAATAATATAATTTTATTTTACAGAACACCCACGAAGGAGTAATGGGCTTGGACATCGGCTTGGTATTATCCGGCGGGCTCGCAAAGGGCACGTATCAGCTCGGGGCGCTGTATGCGCTCAACGAGTTTATTCCGCCGGAGCATATAAAATACATAAGCTTTGCCTCCATCGGCGCGCTGAACGGCTACGCATACGCGTCCGGCAACCTCGATCTCGTAAAAAAGATGTGGCAGAACGCCTGCTGCGGCGAGGAGAGGGTCAACGTCGTGCGCCTTATGAAGGGCAAGGTCCTGCCCGCATTCATAGACAAGCTAGTGGAGAGGAGCGAGCCCGCATCTTCCAAGCTTTACTGCGCGCTGTACGATCACGGGAACAAGAAGATTGTCTACCGCGATCTCAGGTCCGTCGAAAAGGAGACCCACGCCGATTATCTCAAGGCGAGCATCGCCATGCCGTCCGTCAACAAGCCCGTATCCGTCAGCGGGACAAGCTTTTACGACGGCGGAGTCATCGACAATATCCCCGTCTGGCCGCTTACGAAGCACAGCCTCGATTACGTGATCTGCATGTATTATGACGACAGCACGATCCAATTCGAGAACACGGTCTTCGACGAAAAGGTCATTAAGATCACCTTCCCCAATGCTTCCGCGTTCAGGGAGTCGCTGTTCCTGCATAACGACAGCGTCGATTCCTCCGTTTCGGCGGGCTATGACAGGGCGTCTTTCATATTGAAGAACGCCCTTTCCGGCGGATACGAGGACGTCGATTCGGTCTATGCCGCCATAGGCAGCATGAACCGGAATCTGGGCAAAAGGAAGACCCGCCTGAGCGTCGACGTTATCGCATCCAATCTGAACAAGATCACGCAGAAGCTCGTCAGGAAGCACATGCTGCAGTAAGCCCGATGTGATAAAGCTTCGGCGCATACGTTTCATTTCTTTTTTTATTTGACTTTTCAGCTGTAAAATCGTATTATTTACACGGGAAGCGCCGGTTTATTGTTTTTTTGCCGCGTCCCGATCCGGGGGGATTCAAAGGTTTTTTTCGGTCGGTCATACAGGCATTTTTATTATTAATTCCCGATAAAAAACCCATAGTAATGCCCCATTGTTTCGTTTGCCGCCTCCGGAGGCCTTTTTGTCGTGCGAAAAAACAACGTACCCGCATGGCTTTTTGAGGTTGTCCGAGGGGAAATCGGAAGTGCATTACGGTTATTTGAAACCGGGAAAGGACGCCTGTTTTTTAAGGCTCTGTCAACATGATACTTACAATCGTCTGCGACGTGCTCGGAGAGGAAAACAACGGCACGACGATCGCCGCGATGAACCTCATCCGCTCCATGCGGGCGAAGGGGCACGCCGTGCGCGTGGTCTGTCCGGATGCATCCCGCCGGGGAGAGAAGGACTTTTACGTCGTCCCGAAGCTAAACCTCGGTCCGCTCAACGCGTATCTTAAAAAGAACCGGGTCGAGGCTGCAAAGCCGGACAAGCGCGTCCTTGCCGAGGCGCTTGACGGCGCGGACGCGGTGCACCTCCTCCTGCCCTTCCCCGTTTCGATCAGCGCGCTGAAGCTCGCAAGGCGAAAGGGGCTGCCCGTCACCGCAGGCTTCCATTGCCAGGCGGAAAACTTTACCAATCACATCTTTTTGATGAACGCCGGGCTTGCCAACAAGCTTGTTTACCGCTTCTTTTACAGGCATGTTTACCGCTATACCGACTGCGTGCATTACCCCACCGAGTTCATAAAGGACACCTTTGAAAAGGGCTGCGGGCACAGCGTGCCGGGGCGCGTTATATCGAACGGCGTGAACCGCGTATTCATACCGGGCGAGGCGGAAAAGCCCGAGGAATTCAAGGATAAATACGTCATACTCTTCACGGGCAGATACAGCAAGGAAAAATCCCACAAGCTGCTCATAAAGGCGGCTGGGCTCTCCAGATACCGCGACAGGATACAGCTCATTTTCGCGGGCTGCGGTCCGCAGGAGAAGAAGCTCAAAAAGCTCTCCTCGGGACTTCCCAACCCGCCCGCGTTCCGTTTCTTCAGCCGCGCGGAAATGGTGAACGTGCTGCATTACGCCGATCTTTACGTGCACCCCGCCGAGATAGAGCTCGAGGCGATAGCCTGCCTTGAGGCGATCTCCTGCGGGCTCGTGCCCGTGATCAACGACTCCCCGCGCTCCGCGACGCGGTATTTCGCCCAGAGCGAGAAAAACCTCTTCAAATTCAACGATCCGAAGGATCTTGCCGAGAAGATCGACTGGTGGATAGAGCATCCCAGAGAAAAGGCGCTTTGCAGTCAAAGCTACCGCGGCTACTCCGCACGCTTCAATTTCGACCACTGCATGGACGAGATGGAGCGCATGATCATCGAAACGAAGGAGGCCGTCGATGAAGCGCGGTGACGTCATTTATTATAAGGACGAGCTGAACGACGATTTCGCGAACAACGGGATCACCGCCTGCACGGTCGAAAAGGACTTCCCGTTTTACCCCCGCGGCTTCTTGTTCCGGATAGCGGAGTTCATCGCATACTACCTTATCGCGCTGCCGCTCGTTGCGCTCTGCTGGCTCTTTTCAGGCTTTACGATACACGGCAGGAAGAACATACGGAAGCTGCGCAGGGAGCAAAAACTCCGCGGCGGGAAGGGCTTTTTCCTCTACGCCAACCATACCCACTGGCTCGACGCGTTCGCGGGGCCGCTCGTCTCCTTCCCCACAAAGGCGCAGGTGCTCGTCAGCCCCGACACCGTTTCGATAAAGGGGCTCCACGTGATAGTGCAGATGCTCGGCGCTATCCCCGTCCCCACCGCAAGGGACGCCGTGCACCCCTTCGTCGAGGCGATCGAAAAGCGCATCTGCTCCGGGCGCTCAGTTATGATATTCCCGGAGGCGCATATCTGGCCCTACTGCACGTTCATCCGCAATTTCAAATCGGGCTCATTCCGCTACCCGGTAAAGCTCGGCGTGCCCGTGTGCGCCGTCTGCGTGACCTATACGCGCCACAGGGGGCTCCTTAAATGGATGAAGACCGCGAAAAGGCACGTCTATATCTCCGAGCCCTTCTATCCCGACGCCTCCCTCCCCGCCCCCGAAGCCAAGCAGAAGCTCCGGGACGAGGTATATGAATGGCTCAAAAAAACCGCAGAGGCGCACAGCGATTACGATTTCGTGCGGTACGAAAAAGCGGAAGGGTAAAAACATATTGCAAAAAACGAGAAAGACGGTTGGGCGCATTCTCCTGAGGTAAGTAAATAGAAAACCGAGCATATTAGGGCAAAGAAAATCGAGACAAGCAAGAATATACGGAACCGATCCCGAACATAAAACGTTATATTAACAGAGACAGAATCAACGGCATTAGCCGATCAAAAAAGCATTATACGGAGGTATCATCATGAAAAAGTATTTGGCAATCATTCTTGCCGCGGCGCTGCTCCTGAGCCTTGCCGCATGCACGCCGGGCGAAAAGCCCGTGACCGGCACTCCCACCGATGAGCCCGCTTCGGAAGCGCCTACGGAAGCGCCATCGGAGGAGCCGACTCCCGAGCCCGCCGAGACCGAGGAACCTACTTTGGAACCCACCGAAGACCCCGATCCTCTTAAAGGTCTCAACGAGAACGATTATAACGTAATGCGCGATTTCTTCGAGCTAAAGGACGAAGACGGCGTAAAGAACGGCGAAAAGTGCTTCCCAAATTACGATCCCGCGGATCCCGCGACCTGGTATGACGGCAGCTACAATCACGACAACTACGTTCACTGGAACGCTGCAGGCAGAGTAACGCTCATCAATCTCAAGGGCGAGGACGACGCCCCGACAGAGCTTGTCGGAACGCTCGATCTTAATGAGCTCGGGGCGCTGGAGACCGTATACACCTGGAACGTGATATTCGACGAGGTCAAGATCGACTCCTCTCCCGTACTTTCAGTACCGAACGGCGCTAAGCTCAAATTCCCGATGGTCAGGGGCGAGGCAAGGATCGTCGGCGGCTATGCCGACGGCATTTTCCTCCTTTCCGCCGCGCACGTTTACTGCGAATTGACCGGCGATGCGGGGACCGCCGAGAAGCCCTCCTTCAAGATCGAAGTGACGACCGAGGGCGAGGGCTATGCCGGCGTTTCCGCCTGGAGCGACGAAAACTATTACGAGGTGCACCTTGTCGCCAATCCCGCGGAGGGCAGGACCTTTGTCGGCTGGTTCGACGCGGACGGCAAGCTCGTCTCCACCGATGAGGACTATGAGCTTTTCGGCGAGAACACCCACAACAGCGCGGAAGGCGCACATGCGGAGTTTGTATTCACGGCACGCTTTGAGTGATCGCGGCCGGATAAAGCTTGATACAATACAAAAAAGTCAACGTATAAAAAGAAATATCCGGGGAAAGCTCATATCCCCGGATATTTCTTTTTTATTTCGGCTGAAAACCGCGAAGCGTCTCAAAAGAGGAGATTTTTACGCCATGCAAGCGAAAAGCGCAGAAATGCTCGGAGAGCCTTTTTAGCATTTTAAACGAAGCAGGGCGCAAAAAGATACCTTTTGAGGCTGCGTATCATTAAGTGAATGCGCCCAAAACCCGCTCCTTTGTTTTGCTCGCCGGAGGTCCGTTTGGCGATAATGATCTCTTGCATTTATCATCCCCCCGCGTTATACTGTTGGCATGGATAAAAAGCTTGCCGTAAAAGTAATAATCGCCGCGCTGATCTGCCATATCTTCTGGGGATTCAGCTTTATGGTCTCGGACTATGCGCTGTCGGTCACGCATGTGTTCCTGCTGCTTTCGCACAGATTCCTCCTGGCGTTCGCGGTGATGAGCCTGCTCGTACTGCTGCGTATCGCAAAGCTTGAGCTCAAGGGCAAGCGGGTATGGGTCCTTGTCATACTCGGCGCGCTGGAGCCGGTCGTTTACTTCTTCGGCGAGCAGTACGGCATAATCCATTCCGGAACGGTGTTCTCCGGCGTAATGATCGCCATGATCCCCGTTTTCTGCACCCTCGCCGCGGCGCTCATACTGAAGGAAAAGCCCACCGCGGGGCAGCTCATTTTCAGCGTGATATCCGTCGGAGGCGTGATCGGCATAGGGCTTATGGGCAAAAGCTCCGGCACGGTGGAGCTGATCGGCGTGCTGGCGCTGATCGTCGCAGTCATAGGGGCGACGGGCTACACCCTGCTTTCGAGGAAAATATCGAAGGAGTTCAGTCCCTTCGAGCGCACCTATATGATGATCGCAGTCGGAGCCGTCGTTTTCACCGTCTGTGCGGCGGTTAATTGCGGCTTCTCGCCGAGGAGTTATTTCCTCCCGTTCGGCGATACGAAATATCTCTTTTCGGTGATATACCTCTCGGTCTGCTGCTCGGTCATCTGCTACTTCATGTCAAGCTTCGCAATAACCTATATGTCCGTCGCCAGGGAGACGGTGTTCGCAAATCTCACGACCGCCGTTTCCGTCTTCGCAGGAGTGGTTTTCATGCACGAGCCGTTCAGCTGGATCGGTCTCGTTTGCTGCATCCTTATCCTTGCAGGCATATACGGCGTGCAGAAGACCGCCCGGAACGGCGCGTAAATGGTCCTTGCAAATGCCGCTTTTTACTGATATAATAATATAAAATCTCACCACGGAGGTGCTTAATATGAGTTTTCTGAACGGTCTTGTGGATAAATTCAAGAAGGAAGTCGTCGACAAGGTGGTCGACGCCATTAAGGAGGAGAATGCCGCCGCGGCAAAGCCCGCGGAAGCGCCCGAGGCAAAGCCCGCCGTCAAGCCGACCACGACGGTCATCCCCGGTCACACCGGGTTCGTCATCGGCGGCGGCTCCGTGCCCCAACCCGCCGGTCCCGGTCCCGATTGGTACAGGAACGTCCCCGCAGAGGAATGTCAGTACAATTTCGGCGGCAGCTATCTTGATTATTTCAAGAAGGTCTTTACCGAGGAATTCCCCGGGTACGAGACCGTCTTGAATACGGTCGATCCCGGAAGAAGGTTCACCTACACCTTCAAAAAGGACGGCGCAGATAAGCTCGTGGTCGAGCTTATGACCGAAAAGAGCGAGGCGAACAAGCTGCGTTCCGACTGCAGGAAGGCAGGTATGCCCTACGTCCGCTTCTACTTTGACCACAAGGGCTGGTGGAACACGCGC
>JAEEGJ010013213.1_pt1 | contig 20126 bp, 11 predicted proteins | sample 8958761 | NCBI WGS metagenome assembly JAEEGJ01 (sample SAMN16246546, study PRJNA631951) | gut metagenome | biome: gut microbiome; feature: rumen; material: RS-attached | host: Bos | place: Iran: Karaj | collected 2018-10 | reverse complement strand
ATAGGTTTTCTTTAAGGAATGATGTTTCCTTAAGTAATTAAAGATAAAGATGGATAATTTGGATGGCGAAGGCTTTTGTTTTTTCGGCAATTAAATTGTCTTTCTTCATAAAGCTTTTCCACCAGAATACAAATTATCCATTATCATTTATCCATTATCAATTGTTATTCGCTTTCTCCAGTTCGCGGGCGTTGATGATGAGCATCTGCAAGCGGTTCTCGATGTTTGCAAAACTCGTATCCGGGTCGTAGTCGAGGCTCAGGATTTGCACGTGCGGGCAACGCTCCTTCACGGCCTTGGTGAGACCGCGGCCACTGATATGGTTCGCAAGGCAGGCGAACGGCTGCAAGATGACGTAGCTGTTCACGCCGTGCTTCGAGTTGTAGAGAATCTCGCCCGGGATGAGCCATCCTTCGCCCGTGTTGTAGGTCGGGTCGATGATGTCCCTGACGTAGTTCCTCAGCTCGTAGCAGTCGGCATGGTGCTCGTAGAGCTTGAATGCCTTCATCACTTCTTGCACGCAGTTGTATGCGTAGGTGTAGACCTTTGCCGTGATGCCACCTTCGACGCGGTCCATGATGGGGTTCGCGGAGAACCCGCGGGTCACCTTTTCGGCGCGAACGACTTCGTCGACGCGGAAGAAGTCGAGCATTCCCGGCAGGTAGACTTCCATGCCGTTGTCCATCAGGTACTTTTCCACGAAGCCGTTGGCGCTCGGGTGGTAGTTCATGAGGATTTCGCCGAGCACGGCCACGCGCGGCTTGCGGATGCCCTTCTTGCGGTCTTCGGTAATTTCGACCGAGTTGAAGGCTTCCACGGCAGCGGCAAACATGTCGAGGACCTTCTTGGGCAGGCGGAGTTCGCTCTTCTTGAGCTGGCCGGCCATGCTCATGATGAGCGGCATCCAGTGGTCATAGACCTTCTGCGTATCGCCCTTGTTCACTTCGTAGGGCAGGACAGCGCGGTACATCGTCTCGATGGCGTCCATGAGGACGATGCCCCACAGCATGTGCAGGCGGAAGTCGAGGCCGACGGTAAAGCCCGGGTGCATTCCCTTGTAGTCGGTACCCGTCGTGATGATGGTGACGTCCTTGAAGCCGGCTTCGTCGAGGGCCTTGCGGGCGAGCACCGGGTACTGTACGGCACGGCAGTTTTCGCAGTTCTTGGCAAGGCACATGGAGACTTCGGTCTGCTTGACTTCGGGGTGGTTCACGAGCCACTTGAGGCATTCGCCGATGTTCACCTGGCAGGGGAAGCAGATGTCGTTGTGGACGAACTTCTTGCCGAGCTCGATGGCTTCCTTGTCGGCCACGGGCAGGTTCTCGGCCATGAATCCCTTCGCCTTGACGTATTCGCCGGCAAGGACGGAGAATGCCGGGGAAAGGTTCGGCGTCAAGATGCGGCGGCGCTTCTTGTCTTCTTCCACGAACGGCGTGTGGTAAAGCGGTTCGTGGCTTTCGGGCTTGTCGGGCAGGTTGGCTGCGCGGCGGGCCTTCACGGTCTCGATGAAGCTCTTGATGCGGATTCCCACGGGGCCGCGGGCGTCGCCTTCGTCGAGCTTGAGCATGAGCATTTCCTTGTTGGAATCGCGGTGCATCATGCGCATCATTTCGTCGGTCAAGATGGAGTCATGGCCGCAGCCGAAGCTCACGATCTGGGCGAGCTCGATGTTCGGGTCCTTGGACGCAATCATCGTTGCGCCGATCATGCGCAAGTGGAAGGTGTTCTTGATTTCGATACGGGTGTGGCTCGGCACGTCCTGGTCGTACACGCCGGGGAGCGATTCCGTGGTGAGCACGGGGATGCCCATCGCGGTGAAGTGGCTTGCGATGTTGTGGTTGATGAGCATGTCCGCATGGTACGGACGGCCCGCAATCACGACGGCGAAGGTGTTCTTCGCACGCACATCGTCCAAGACCTTCTGGCCTTCTTCCAGGAGCGTCGTCTTGTAGCAGTTGAGCGCCTTCTCGCCTTCGTCTATGGCTTTGTTCAAAAGTTTCTTGTCAAGCTTCCAGTTTTCGTGGAACCATTCGATGGTCTGGCTACGGCGAAGTTTGGCGTTGAACCAGTGGAAAATCGGCTGGTCCATCGGCACGCCGTAGTTCTTCTCGGGCTCGTCGGTGTTCTTGCAGACGTTGGGGTAGGCCTGCACCACGGGGCACACGGAAGTGGCGGTAAACTTGGTATGGTCGCTGGGGACTGCCACCATCATCGGGAAGAATATGCGGTCGACCTTCTTCTCGATAAGGCTGAGCACGTGACCGTGCACGAGCTTGGCTGGGAAGCAGACGGTGTCACTGGGCACGCTGTGGAGGCCTTCTTCGAACATCTTGTAGTCGCTCTGGCGGCTCACGACGACGGTGTAGCCGAGGCTCGTGAAGAACGCCTTCCAGAAGGGAAGGCTTGCCCAGAATTCCAGCACGCGCGGGATACCGATGGTCTTGCCCGTGTTTTCGACAAGCTTGGCCGGCGCGTAGTCCTTCACCAGAAGCTGGTTCGTGCGCTTGATCATGTCGGGCACGGCGAGCATCTTCTTGTTGATTTCGGCGATGAGTGCCTTCGTCTTCGGGTCGTTCGGGTCGGCAGTGACTTCGCCGCGTTCGCAACGGTTGCCCGTGACAAAGCTCTGGCCGTCACTGAAGGTGACGATGGTGCGAGAGCAATGGTTGGTGCAGTACTGGCAGAGCTGGCCCGGCTGGTTGTGCCAGCTGAAGGTCCTCATAGCGTCGAGGCCGATAAAGCTCGACTTGAGGTCCGGGTTCTCCTTGCGGCGTTCTTCCATGAACTTGCGGGTGAGGAGCGCGATACCGATAGCGCCCATTTCGCCCGGACGTTCGGGACGGATGGGCTTGAGGCCCGTGTACTGCTCGAAGGCGCGGAGGACCGCGTTGTTCTTGAACGTACCGCCCTGCACCACGACCTTCTTGCCGAGGGTGTTCAGGTTACGGATACGGATGACCTTCGTAAAGACGTTGTTGATAATGGAGCGGCAGATACCCGCGATGATGTCTTCGGGCTGCTTGCCGTCGCGCTGTTCCGTGATGATGGAACTATTCATGAACACGGTGCAGCGGCTGCCGAGCTGCGAGGGGCTCTTGGCATTGAATGCGAGTTCGGCAATCTTTTCCATCGGGATGCCGAGGCTGCGGGCATACGTTTCGATGAACGAACCGCAACCCGAGGAGCAGGCCTCGTTCAGGATGATGCCGGTGACGACGCCGTCTTGCACGGAAATGGCCTTCATGTCTTGGCCGCCGATGTCGAGGATGAAGCTCACGTCGGGGCAGAGGCGCTGGGCGGCGTTCGCGTGCGCGACTGTTTCCACGGTATGGTAGTCGGCATGGACGGCCTTCGCAAAGAGCTGTTCGCCGTAACCGGTGGTGCCCACGCCCAAAATATTGAGCTTGCAGCCGTACTCTTCGTAGCGGTCGGCAAGTTCGTTCATGGCGCGCTTCAAGACGGCGAGCGGTTCGCCGTCGTTGCTCGCGTAGAACCCGTCGACCACGTTGTCCTGCTCGTCCAAAAGCACGAACTTGGTGGTGGTGGAACCGGCATCGATGCCCAGGTACACGTTGAGCGTGGAGCCGGAGGCAGGCTGCGGGTAGTGGTTGTCGGCCATCTTGTGTTCTTCGAGGAACATCTTGTATTCGGTGTCGTTCTTGAAGAACAGGTCGGCGGCCGCCTTGGCCTTGTTCTCGGCCTGACGGATTTCGTTGAAATGCACGAGGGCGTCGAGGGAGCCTTCCATGCGGTACTGGCATTCCTGATCGGCGAACATGGAGCCGAGAGAAAGGGCTGCACCCATGGCGACGAGCACTTCGGAGTGCTCCGGTACAATGGCCTGCTCGTCGGAGATGCCTAGGCGTTCCTTGAACGCGCGTACGAGGGTCGGGTTAAACGTAAGGGGGCCACCCTCGAAAATCACGGGCGGCTTGATTTCCATACCCTGGGCGAGACCACCGATGGTCTGCTTGGCGATGGCGTGGAAGCTCGAAAGGGCGATGTCTTCCTTGGCGACACCGTTGTTGAGCATGGGCTGGATGTCGGTCTTGGCGAACACGCCGCAACGGCCCGAAATCTCGTAGACCTTCTGGCCGCGCTTGGCAAAGCCCTCGAAGGCTTCGGTCTTGATGCGGAGGAGTTCGGCCACCTGGTCGATAAATGCACCGGTACCGCCTGCACACACGCCGTTCATGCGCATGTCAGAGGCAATGAGCTTGCCCGTGGTACGGTCCTTCTCGAAGAAGACCACCTTGGCGTCCTGGCCGCCCAGTTCGATAGCGACACGGGTGTCGGGGTATGTGGCACGGACCGCAAGGGCGTTCGCGACGACTTCTTGTACGAAGAACGCACGCGTGGCTTCGGCAAAGGGCTGGCCGCCGCTACCGCAGAAGGCTACCCTGAAATTCTTGCCTGGGAAAAGGCCGTGAGCTTCACGAAGCACCTCGTGAACCTTCTGGGCCTGCATGGCATTGTGACGCTGGTAAGTATAGTGTAAAAGCTTGGATGTCTCGGGATCGACGACCGCAATCTTCACGGTGGTGGACCCAACGTCCACGCCGACCCATAAATCATTCTTAGAAATGCTCATAGTGGGCGTAAAGATAGAAAAAATAGGCAGTTAACAGAATATTATAAGAAAGGAAAACCGATAAGAAGGGCGAAAACGGGGATAAGCGTTTTTTGCCTGGAACTATAGGGAAAGGGTAAAGGGTTAATAATCCATTACGCAGCGGACAGATAGTCCATAAACTTTGGGAGCACGAGCACTTCGATTCGTGTATTGTTGTTGTATAAGGACGCTCTTTCCATAGGAAGTTAACGAATCCTCATCATTTTTATATTCACCATGAACCCAATGATAAGCATCTTTTCCGAGATCTGTATAAAGGGAAATTTTTTCAGAATTGTACGGAATCTGAGTTTTAAGAATCCCCGCAGGCAAAAGAGAAAAGCCACGTTGATTATCTAGTCCCCATAAAGATGTTCCAAGGTAAGAGCCACCATCCAAAGTAACGCTTCCTTTTAGTACAGCGGCCCATTCTCCTAGATTCATTAAATGCCAACCATCGGGACAAAGCCCCTTATGAAAAGCATAATCAAAACTATTATAAAAACGTTCTAAATTATTTCCTGTTAAGTCAACCGTGTCCGGACATTCTACCGAACCCGTCGGAAAACTATCGCATACAGCAGGGAAATTCATCGCAGTCGCCCACGTATAAAGGCCTCCAAAACCGTTTTCACAATACCAAGGGTCATCATCATAGCAATATTTTGTAGAATCTGTTTGTTGAGTCCCTGCAGGAATCATTTTACCGAAATTTATGTTTTCAGCAAAAAAAGTCACGGAATCAACACCAAAACCAAACGGATAACGAATTGTTTTATAAACTTGACCATCGCGTGGGTCTGTAAATTCACCATAGCTATAATTATTCTTAGAAACAAATTGTTTACTCATGTCATAGTATTTACTGCTACTAGAGAGTTCAACAGAAGAACTCGAAGATTCAGGAATCCATAGACCATTTATACAAATACACCAACTATTTTCTTGCGTAACAAACGCTCTGACACCTTCTTTATCACTCGTACATTTTTTGTGAGATTTTGGAGTCCATTGACCATTAAGACAGAGATAGGATCTACCTTCCTCTGAAACATACATGGATAACCCTTCATCATCTTTTTCACAAGGTTCTCCCCAAAAAGAAAAACTGCTTGAAGAAATATTTTTTCCTTTCTTACTCGATGACGATTTTTTGTTGACACTGGAAGATGTGTCAGATGATTCTTTTTTATTGCTAGATGAAGATTTGCCGCTTGATGACGAAGCCCCCTTATCGCTACCGGTTTCTTCACTCGCATTTGAATCCTTGTTCGGAGAAGTGCCGCTATCACCGCCACAGGCGAAGAAGGCAAAAGACAATAGAATCAGGAAGATAAGGGAACGCATGTGGTAAATATAGATAAAAGGCACGAGGCTCCAGGCACGAGAATAGAGACTAGAGATTTGAGGCTAGTGAAAAAAATCACGCACTTCGTGCGTCAATAAAAGACGGCGAAGCCGTGATATTTCTCTCTAGTCTCTAGATCCTAGCCCCTAGATTCTCTGATGGAGATTGCTTCAGGGCTATTCGCCCTTCGCAATGACAACCAAGGCGAATGCCGTGCCAAAACGCTTGCGTTTCGGCATGGCTGAGCTGACGAGTCATGCGCCTGCGAATGACAAATCCACTTCCTACTGCCTACTGTCTACTTCCTACTTCCTCACTCCTCAAAGCGAGCTTGCGACCGACCTCATACCTCAAAGCGAAGCGACCTCATTGCTCCTTTCCTCCAAATGCACCGTCCGTTGCGGGAAGGGGATTGTGATGCCCGCAGCGTCGAAACGCTGTTTCACCTCGTCCGTGTATTTCCACGTGAGGTCGAAATAATCGGAATTGCGTACCCATGCCCTGAAGGTCACGTTCACGGAACTGTCTGCCAGCGCCGAAACAAAATATTGAGGGCAAGGGGTTTTCAGGAACAGCGGTTCGTTTTCTACTAGGTCCCGCATGATGGCCAGCGCCTTGTCCGTAGAATCTCCGTAATCGATGCCTACTGTAATTTCGATTCGCCGTGTCGCGTTGCGGCTGAAGTTCACGATGGGGCTACCCCACAGGGAACTGTTCGGAGCCGAGACGTAAAGACCATCCAGCGAAACAAGTGTCGTGCTGAACAGCCCGATTCCCTTGATTTTGCCCTTGATGGAACCACATTCGATATAATCGCCCGACTTGAACGGTCTGAGGAACATGAGCAACAGCCCAGATGCGATATTGGAAAGCGTATCTTTAAGTGCAAGGCCCACAGCAAGGCTCGCCGCACCCACCATAGCCACAAGCCCCGCCGTGTTCACTCCAATAATGTGGAGCACCAGCAAAAGCGTGATGACATAAATTGTGTAGGCGAAAAGAGAATACACCAAAGGGCTCGCAGCCGGATCCAACCGGTGCTTTTCGGCGCGTGCAATGAAAATCTTCAACAGTTTCAGCGATACTTTGGCCAAAACCAATACCAGGAGAACAAGCAGAAGGCGCTGTAGCAAGGATTGCGGCTCTAAAGCTTGTTGCAGTGGAGTGATAATCCAGTCTTTTACGATATCTTTATTGTTTTCCATGAAAAGAAATATAGGAAAAGGCGAGCCATTCCGCAGACAATTTTTATATTATAGCTGTGAGCAATGAGGTATGAGGTGAGAGGCTAGATACTAGAGACTGGAGGCTAGTGAAAAAGAATCACGCACTTCGTGCGTCAATAAAAGACGGCGAAGCCGTGATATTTCTCTCTAGCCCCTAGATCCTAGATTCTAACCCCTAACCACTTCCTACTGTCTACTTCCTACTCTTTATCCCTAACCACCAACCACTAACCACTAACCACTCCAACATGAACTATCTCGGACTTGATTATGGCGATTGCGAGGAACAAAGTGCCTAACCAATCGTTGTCTGTGAAAAATCCGGTGTTGTTATTTTTCGCCGGCATGCTTTTATTTTGTGCGGTATTTCTTTCGGCTTGTAGTGGAGAAAGTCCTTCTCCAGATACAGTTGACTTGCCTACTGAAGTTAAGGATCTGGACGAACTCAAAACCTTTGAGTGTAACGACGATTTTATCGATGAGAAAGTTTATGTCCTAGACATCGAAAAAAACTACGAGTGCGATGGAAAAAAGTGGTTTGAATTCGACGACCAGGCGAAACCAAAATCGTCTAGCAGAAAATCTGAAAAATCGAGTTCTTCGCGTGGCGATACATTGGCAAAATCTTCGAGTAGTTTGGAGAATGATTCCCGTGATACCAGTTCTTCCCTTCTCCCGCCTTGCAGAAACGACAAGGTGGATACCTGTATTTATGGTATCTTGACCGACAAACGTGATGGCCATAGTTATAAGACGGTGGTTATTGGAGACCAGGTTTGGATGGCGGAGAACTTGAATTACGATTCAGGCGATGAGTTGAGTTATTGTTTCTTTGCGAACGATTGCGAACGATATGGACGCCATTACGAATGGTCTGCTGCGGTAGATTCTATAAATACAGGTTATGGCAGTACCGAAGCGACGTGTCCTGTAAACAAGCCCGTCAAGGGGGTTTGTCCTGACGGATGGCATATACCGAGCAGGGCGGAATGGGAAACAATGTTAGACAATGTTGGTGGACGCAAAAGTGCTGGAATAAATTTGAGAAGTACAGAAGATTGGGCTAATCCGGCGAGTAACTTTATTGCAGGTTTGGACCTTTATGGCTTTTCGGTTCTTCGAGTACCGCAATTAAATACGACTAGATCAATTTTCTTGACTGGACATGGATTTGATCGCTTCGTACAAGCTGCTTTTTGGGGTATAGATAATCAATATTGTATGCATACGATTGGTTTTAACCCAAAAGAATCTGGTTATGAAAATGCTGGAGAATTTTATCGATCGGCTAATTCAATTCGTTGTCTTCGTGATGAACCTTATACAGGTTCGCTTGTTAGCGATGAAAAATCCACATCAACCCATAAGCCGCCATCCATTGAATACTATTTGAATAAAGATAAGACATATGGTGAATTTTCAGATAAACGAGATGGGAAAGTCTATAAGACCATTGAAATTGACGGACAGACCTGGATGGCCCAAAACCTAAATTACAAAACACCAGATGGAAGAAGTGTTTGTATTCAAGATGATGAAAAAATATGTGAGGTTTTTGGTCGACAGTATACTTGGTCAGTAGCTGTGGATTCTGCAGGAAACAATTTAAGTCATTACAAAAAAATCGACCATTTCCCGTGGCAAGGAATTTGTCCAGATGGATGGCATATCCCTAGTTACGATGAGTGGATGACGTTGTTTTTCTCTGTAGCCTCTGATACGACTCATTATTTCCGCGATATAATCATTCACGATGCCGCTCCAAATTTAATGTCAACTAAGATGTGGCTTGAAAAATCTACACATACGGATGAATTTGGTCTTTCAATCCTTCCTGAGTTTAATCGTCTCTACGCTTATTATCTATCAGCCGAAGGGGACTATAATAATTTTGACAAAGCCAGTTATACGTTAATTAAATTTGAAAGTACATGGCCGGATGGTAGTACGCTTGAATTAGAAGATATAATGTATTCAAATGACCATGAAGGCTTTCTCCGTTGTGTAAAGGATGGTAGCGCCATTCGGTTTCCTACGGAGTATGTCTTGGCTGATACTTGCAATGTGGGTGGGGTAGATAATTGCGATTATGGAACGCTTACAGATAAACGAGATGGAAATGTTTACAAGACAGTCAAGATTGGAGAACAGGAATGGATGGCCGAAAATTTGCGGTATGCCGACAGCATCAATACTCCGAGCTTGAAAGCAAGAACAATGTGCAAGGATAGCCTTGATGCCAATTGCGAAAAATATGGAAGGCTGTATTCTTGGTTTGCGACCATAGATTCTGCTCGCTATTATACATCAGAAGAAAATTCGATGTGTGGGTGCAAGTATGTTTGTAAATTGGAACGCAATCATCAAGGAATATGCCCTGATGGTTGGCGTCTTCCGAATATAATCGATTATGAAATTTTATTCAGATCAACTGCGAATGATGTTGCTTTGGCAAGTGACGGGGAATGGAGCGACCATGTGTTGCGCCCCGATTCTTTGGATGCGAATCTATACGGCTTTAGTCTTTTGCCGACATCATGGAAAAAAGACCCTCTAGAGGATGCGGCTACGGCTGGAATCTGGACAAGCTCGGTTAGCAGTGGCCAAAACGACTCGAATGCTCATTTTGTGTTTGTCAATTTCGCATATGATAACAAATATGCCTCTAGTAGTAAAGTACTCCGGAGTGAGTTCGACAACGCCAATTGTTATAGGTATAAAGCAATCCGCTGCATAAAGGAATAATCTGCTGTCGGGCAATTTCTATATTATAGCTGTGAGTATTGAGCAATGAGGTATGAGGTGAGAGGCTAGATACTAGAGACTGGAGGCTAGTGAAAAAGAATCACGCACTTCGTGCGTCAATAAAAGAGGGCGAAGCCGTGATATTTCTCTCTAGCCCCTAGATCCTAGATTCTAACCTCTAACCACTTCCTACTGTCTACTTCCTACTCTTTATCCCTAACCACCAACCACTAATCACTAACCACTAACCACTCCAACATGAACTATCTCGGACTTGATTATGGTGATGTAATGTAAACTAAAAACAAAATAATTCCTAAAAGGAGAAATTCATGAAAAAACTCTCACTCCTCATACCTCTATCCTCATTCCTTCTCTTCGGTTGCGACGAGACGACCAACGTCACCGAGACGACCGGCCCGACATCGGTCGCGAAGTTCAAGGACCTTGCCGAATGTACCGATGAAAACGAGGGCGACCTCGTGTACGTGAAGGATTCTGCGGCGGCGTACCTGTGCGCCGACGGCGTATGGAACGTATTGAGCGCCTCCACCGCGGATGGCTCCGACGGAAAGGGTGGTTCCGACGGTTCTGACGGTAAGAACGGCGAAAACGGAACGTCGTGCACGGCGACTGCGTTGAAGGACAAGTCGGGGTTCGAGCTGACTTGCGGTGGCAAGGTTGTCGGAACGATTACGAACGGTACGGACGGCACCAACGGTTTGAATGGCGAGAACGGAACCTCTTGCGAGGGCAAGAAGAACAAGGATGGCTCCGTGACGATTTCGTGCGGAGGTAAAGAGGTCGCTACTATCAAGAGCAGCGACGACGGCAAGTCGGCCTACGAGCTGTCAGGATTCGAAGGTACCGAAGAGGAATGGCTTAAATCGCTGAAGGGTAAGGATGGTGCAAGTGGTGAAAACTGCACGTCCGAAGAGAAGGGGAATGGTGTCGTTACGCTGAAATGCGGCGATGAAGACGCCGTGACGCTGTACAAGGCAGTGTGCGGAAATCAGCCGTTTGACCCGTCGGAAAACTTCTGCTATGGATTGCAACTGTACGACTTTTGCGATGGCGAGGTTTACGACCCGGAAAATCAATTCTGCGCAATGCGTGGCGATGATGTTGAACGTGTCTACAAGAAGGTGACCATCGGCACGCAGACTTGGATGGCGGAAAATTTGAACTACCAGACCGAAAACAGTTGGTGCGGTGGCGGAAGCGAAACTACGGAAGGCAACTGCGAAATCTTCGGTCGCCTTTACACATGGGCCACGGCTATGGGCAAGGACGAGTCCACGTGCGGCTACGGCTACGAATGCGACCTTGACACGGGCGATGTGCAGGGCGTATGTCCCGACGGCTGGCATTTGCCGAGCGAGACGGAATGGGGGGCTCTGTTTGACGCAGTGGGCGATCAGGAGATAGCAGGCAAGAAACTCAAGGGTACAACACTCTGGAAAGCGGAAGACGGCATCACCAACGAGGACGCCTACGGCTTCTCTGCGTTCCCTGCTGGCCGCAGGGACAACAATGGCAACTTCTACAGTGTTGGCGACTACGCCTACTTCTGGAGTGCCACGCAGGACAGTGCGGACTACGCCTACATCATGGACCTGGACTACCGCGGCGACTACGCGGGCTTGCAAAACTTCGACAAGAACCGTGCACTCTCGGTTCGTTGCCTCGAGAACTCGCTTGTAGAACTCCATCTAGGGACGCGTAGCGCCACTAGCAAGCCCTAGCAGATAATTCCTAAAAGGGGAAATTCATGAAAAAACTCTCACTCCTTATACCTCTATCCTCATTCCTTCTCTTCGGTTGCGACGAGACGACCAACGTCACCGAGACGACCGGCCCGACATCGGTCGCGAAGTTCAAGGACCTTGTCGAATGTACCGATGAAAACGAGGGCGACCTCGTGTACGTGAAGGATTCTGCGGCGGCGTACCTGTGCGCCGACGGCGTATGGAACGTATTGAGCGCCTCCGCCGCGGATGGCTCCGATGGAAAGGATGGTTCCGACGGTTCTGACGGTAAGAACGGCGAAAACGGAACGTCGTGCACGGCGACTGCGTTGAAGGACAAGTCGGGGTTCGAGCTGACTTGCGGTGGCAAGGTTGTCGGAACGATTACGAACGGTACGGACGGCACCAACGGTTTGAATGGCGAGAACGGAACCTCTTGTGAGAGCAAGAAGAACAAGGACGGCTCCGTGACGATTTCGTGCGGAGGTAAAGAGGTCGCTACTATCAAGAGCGGCGACGACGGCAAGTCGGCCTACGAGCTGTCAGGATTCGAAGGTACCGAAGAGGAATGGCATGAATCGCTGAAGGGTAAGGATGGTGCAAATGGTGAAAACTGCACGTCCGAAGAGAAGGAGAATGGTGTCGTTACGCTGAAATGCGGCGATGAAGACGCCGTGACGCTGTACAAGGCAGTGTGCGGAAATCAGCCGTATGACCCGTCGGAAAAGTTCTGCTATGGATTGCAACTGTACGACCTTTGCGATGGCAAGGTTTACGACGACCCGGAAAATCATTTCTGCGCAATGCGTGGCGATGATTTTGAACGTGTCTACAAGAAGGTGACCATCGGCACGCAGACTTGGATGGCGGAAAATTTGAACTACCAGACCGAAAACAGTTGGTGCGGTGGCGGAAGCAGAACTACGGAAGGCAACTGCGAAACCTACGGTCGCCTTTACACATGGGCCACGGCTATGGGCAAGGACGAGTCCACGTGCGGCTACGGTCATGAATGTGACCTTGACACGGGCGATGTGCAGGGCGTATGTCCCGACGGCTGGCATTTGCCCGATACCACGGAATGGAACAAATTGTTTACCGCAGTGGGCGGGAAAAGCACTGCAGGCAAGAAGCTCAAGTCGCAGACTGGCTGGAAAAATTACAAAGGTACAAGTGGCAACGGTACGGACGCCTACGGCTTCTCTGCGTTCCCTGCTGGTGGCAGACGCGACAGTGGCGACTTCTACGCTGAGGGTAACTCCGCTTACTTCTGGAGTGCCACTGAGTACGATAGCTACTACGCCTACTACATGGTTCTGTACCACTACAGTGAGCTTGCTTTCTTGAGCAACATCGATAAGTCCTACGCATTCTCGGTTCGTTGCCTCGAGAACTCCAACTAGGGGCGCGTAGCGCCACTAGCAAGCCCTAGCAGACCCCAGCCCCGCCCAAAGCGGGGCTGGGGGCGGCAAGGGCTTTGGAAAAAAATGAATCGGGGCCGCGCACCGCGCGGTCCCGTTTTTTTAATGTCATTTTCTGACATTGAAATGATTCTAGTGAGCCTGTGCCGAAGAATGTCAATCACACCAATAAAAATATGGCTATAATTCTCTAAATGTGACAAAAAAAAGCTAGATTTAGAGAATTATAAGCACTTTTTTGTGGTATAATTCTCTAAATGTTGTGATTTGGGCCTAAATTGTACAGATTTTGAACTAAAAAACAAAAACGCCGAAACTCTATTTTGAGTAATTTCTGGCGGATTTTGGGGCAAAAGTTATTCTATATTGCATTCTATGAACTACCTTGCTTTAGACTATGGTGAGCACCGCGTTGGGGTCGCATTTGCCGATTCCGAGTTGCGTATGGCTTTTTCCCGTGAAACGATAGACCAGAAGACGACTAATTTATTTGTGCGCCTTGACGAACTGGTGAAAATCAACAAGATTGACGCTTTCGTGGTGGGGATGCCCTACCATCCAGACGGACGTGCCGACGGCAAGAACGTGGTGGTGGAAAAGTTTGTCGAAGACCTGAAATTGCGCTTCCCGAATATCCCGATTTACACGCAGGACGAATCGTATTCGAGCGTACAGGCGCAGGAAAAGACATCGTATTTCAGCAAGAAGAAAAAGCAGAAGAACAAGGCCGTCATTGACCAGCTTGCCGCCGCAATAATATTGCAGAGGTGGCTGGATCAATCTTAGAATTCAATCTTGTCTAGTACGATTTGTTCAGAATCCTTCTGCAAGAACATAACCATGTAAATGGGGAGGTACGTCACTTTCCCTTTTTGGGAAACATTGCAGTTAGCAAAGACGAAGCCCTCCTGCATTTGGTATTCGGAATTCGCAAGACAGCTGTTCATGGCGGAATGAATGGTGTAATCCTTGCCACTTTTCACTTCAATGGGCATAACGTGATTGTTGTATTCGATTACAAAATCTAACTCACCCAAGCGTTTTGAATTGTAGTAATAAAGCTGGAACCCCTTTGAATAAAGCTCCTGCGCTATAGCGTCTTCGTAGATTCCACCAGCATTCAGGTTTTGATTTTTTGTCAGCAGCATGGACTTCGTGTTCATTCCGTATTCCGAAGTCAGCATGCCGACATCAGCAAGATAAAGTTTGAACAAACTGCTTTTTTCGTTCAGCTTGAGTGGAATCCTTGGCTCGGTGCTATTGAAAACAGAAAGTGCAACACCTGCATTTTTTAACCAAAGAAACGTACTTTGCACACGATCAAAATGAAGGCCTTTTTTCAAGTCTGTAACAATGTAGCGTCGATTTTGTTTTAAAAGCTCTGCGGGAATCAGTTCATACGCGTTCGTCAACAACAGGCGCTTATCCTCTGTTTCATATTGCGTAAAGTCGAGTTTGTACTGGCTCATAATGTCTCGATGAATCCGCATGACATCGTTCAAGTTGCTGTTGTCCGCAAAATTGCTTACAGCCTCCGGCATGCCGCCTACAATAAGGTAGCGAGTGAACATGTCCAGCATCTTTTGGTTAACCGCATCCATGACAGGCGTCCGATTTTCGAAGGAAGAACGCAAACTAGAAATGATGTTTTCATCGATATTTGTGATTTGCAGAAATTCTTCGAAATCCAGCGGGAACATTTCTAGCGTGGTCATGTAGCCCACTGGTGCGGAGTCGAGATTTGTCAGTTCCACTCCAAGAAGTGATCCGCTCAAAACATATCGGAAACTCCCTTCTTCTACAAAGAACTTGATTTTGGTAATCATCTCCTTGTATTTTTGGACTTCGTCAATGAAGATGATTGTCTTGCCTTTTTCCAGTTTCTGCGTGCTCAGGGCCGAAAAACCCAGGACAAGATCGTCGACAGTTTGTGCGGCAGCAAGTACATCTACTGCAGCGGGGGTTTCTATGAGGTTTATCTCGAAAAAATTCGCACGCTCAGCAGTTAGCACGCGCCTGATAGCGTGTGTTTTCCCCACCTGGCGAGCCCCCTTTACAAGCAAGGCTTTTTTTTGGCCGTTTTTGAACCATTCACGAATGGTATTTTCGCTTTTGCGCTTCAATTCCATTAAAAAACCTCGTTTTTTGCGAATTTTTAGCTTTTTGTCAAAAGTGTAATTAAAATATACAATTTTTTGTCAAAAATACAAACACTTTTTAGTAAAAATTGTCAAAAATACAAATGTTTTTGGCTACAATTTGTCAAAAATGCGATATTTGAGGCTCCAACCGCCAACCACTTTTATATATATTTAAAGCATGATTAAAAACTTAATTCATGCTTTAGAGGGGATACTGCTCGGGAAGCCCGAGACGGTAGAGCTATTGGTAATGGCGCTGTTGGCGGACGGTCACGTGCTGGTGGAAGATGTTCCCGGCACGGGCAAGACGACGCTCGCGAAGGCGCTTGCCGCCGCCATCGGCGCGGACTTTGCGCGAATCCAGTTTACGCCGGATTTGTTGCCTGCCGACGTGACGGGCGGTGCCGTGTTCAAGGCGAATACGGGCGAGTTTGAAATCCGCAAGGGGCCTGTCTTTACGCAGGTGCTGTTGGCCGACGAAATCAACCGTGCCTCGCCGCGCACGCAGAGTGCGCTTTTGGAGGCGATGGAAGAACGGCAGGTTTCGCTTGAGGGGCAGCGTTACAAACTGCCCGAACTTTTCATGGTCTTGGCGACTGAGAATCCGGTGGAATTCCACGGCGTTTTCCCGCTGCCCGAAGCGCAGATGGACCGGTTCCTGGTGCGCATTTCGGTGGGTTACCCGACAGCGGAGACCGAACTGGAAATCTTGCGGGCGCACCGTAGCGGCCGGCCGATTGACTCGCTGACGGCGGTGACGACTCCCGAGGCGATTTTAAAGGCCCGTAGCGAAGTGCAGAAGATTCACATTGACGAGGCGCTGGAACGCTACGTGATTTCGCTGGTGCAGGCGACGCGTAACGATGGCGGCGTGCGCCTGGCGGCAAGCCCGCGTGCCGGGATGAACCTGGTGCGCATGGCGCAGGCGTGTGCGTTCGTGGATGGCCGCGACTTCGTGAACCCCGACGATATCCAGCGTGTATTCTTCCCGGTGATGGAACACCGCGTGTTCGCCAAGGACACCGGCAACCCCGAAGCCAGCAAGAAGATATTGCAGAACATTTTAAAACAAATATCTGTTCCTAAATAATTAAACATGTCTTCCCTGTTCCTAAATAATTAAACATGTCTTCCCCGCGCAGGCGGGGACCTCCTTTTTAAAAACATAATATGAGACTTGTTTAAATAGAAAGGAGATGCCCGACTAAATCGGGCATGACATTTCCCTAACCCCTAGATCCTAGCCTCATAACTCATCACCCACAACTCAAAACTCACAACTCAAAACTCACAACTCATAACTGACAACTCAAAACTCACAACTCATAACTCATAACCATGCCCCTCTTCCATTGGTTCATTCGCTCGATTCCGCGGGCCCCGAAAAAAACGGGACTCCTGATGGCGATATACTTCTGGTGGCTGGACTATTTTACTCCGGCTGGACGTGCGTTTGCTTCGCTCTTTCTGCTGGCGATGTTCGCGGGAGCCATTCCCGGCTTTTGGGCGGCGTGGATTTTCGGCGGGCTCGACTTCCTGCTTTTCCTGGGGCTCGTGTTCAGCCTGTTCGTGACGGCGAAGCGGAGCAAAATTGAAGTTGAAAGCGTTTCGGTAAATCGCGTGCGCGAGGGCGAGACGGCGACAGTGACGGCCTATTTAGCGGTGCGCTTGACGATTGACTGCGTGAACTTGGGCGCAAACCGCTTGCCTCCTTCCTTGACGGGCATTGAGTCCGATAACGTGAAAATCAAGATGGGCGAGCCTCCGCGCAAGCTGGAATGCTTCGTAAAAACGACGCGCCGCGGCTCCTACATGCTGGGCAAGGTCGCGGCCAATGTGCCCGAGATTATGGGCCTTTTGCGCTGGCCTTATGGTTACAACGGCTCCGTGGAGTTGCTCGTGTACCCGCGTGCGCTCAAGGTGCAGGATTTCCCGTTCCTCACGCAGGGGCCATCAGGCATGGCTTTTGCTCCGTTCTTGATGCCGAGCCTCACGCGCGGGATGAATTTTATAGGCGTGCGGCCTTACCGCGAAGGCGATTCCCTGCGCGACTTGCACCACAAGGCCTTTGCCCGTTACGGCAAGCCGTTTACCAAGGAATTCGAGGTGGAACGCGGTGCGGGCGTGATTCTGCTTTTGGATACGGCGACTCCGAATTTCAAGTCGCGGCAGTATTTGGAGCATGCGATTCGCTTGACGGCGGCGGTGGGCGAGTGGCTCCTGGACCGCGAAATCCTCGGGCGATTCTTTATCGACAGCGAAGAGATTGCGCTTGACGGCGGTTCCGAAAGCCGAAAGAACTTGCTCGACGCCTTGGCCCGCATCCCACCGGCGTCGCTTGCACATGCCAAACGGCCCGCCCCTTGGGCTCCGGCGGCACGCCCAATGGATCCGGTGCTCCGCATCGGGCTTTACGCAAGCGAAGAACCTCTTGTGAACAAGCATATCGTGGTAGGAAAGCAGCCTGCCTCGACAGATGATAAACTGCTGGTGGTTTCGCCGGAAGATTGCGAAGGCGCTGAACGCGGGACGGTTGTGCTATGATGGAAAAGGTAGACATCCGTTACGTTTTCAAGGTGCTGTTCCTCTGCATTGCCTCGGTGATGCTCGGGAATACCTTCGATTTCCTTTGGCTCGGATTGTTGTTCGCGCTTTACTTCGTGGTAATCGGCATCTTGAATGCGACTTCCCGCCGCGAATTTGCAAAGCGCCCGCGTTACAACAAAATCTTTGCGTACGGGGCGATCGTTCCGCTCGCACTTTTCTGGGTGGTGACTCCGACGGTCGAAAACGGTGTGTCGCCTTATCTGATTTTTTTGCCGGGGATTTATCTGCTCTATTTGGCTGCTTTGCAGGAACGGAGCCGCGGAAACGGCGGCTTTGAAGTTTTTGTCGTCCTTGACGGCGTGGCGGCCCTGCTATTCGGGATGTACATGGTGCCGCATGGATGGGGGCCAGTCGGGCTGGTGGGCTTTGTGCTTGCGCTCTGCGCCTATACCCGTCGCGGGACTTCGCCGTACAAGTACCTGATTTTTATACTCGTGTTAGCTGCGCTTGGGGGGATTTCTTATGGTGGCTGGCGATACTGGAAAACGCAGCGTTACCAGTACGGTGCGGAAATGGCCGAGAACTATTACCTGCGCGAACGTGTGATGGGCTTCGATCCCGTGGTGGCGCTGGGTTCCTTCGGCAGCAACTTCAGCTCGCGCTACAACGACCAGGTGGTGCTTCGCGTGTGGGACACGCTCCCGCCTACATACCTCAAGGCGGCCAGCTACGAAAAGTATATCGGCGGTCTTTGGAAACTGCCGACGGTGCCTGCGGCAAGGTTGTTCCCCGCTTATTATCGCGTGGATTACCCCGTGTTCGAGCTTTCCGATTCCACGACGCGCAAATCCGGAGCCCATGAAGTCTGGGTGCAGTCGTCGCTCAATACGTTTGGCTTCCTTTTTGCCCCGTATGGCGCGGTCGGCTTTGCCGAAAAGAACGTTGACTCGCTGGATTATTATGCGGGTGGCATGGTGCAGGGCATGGACAGCAAAAAACGCTCGGACTGGTACTATTTTGTGTGTCGTCCGGCAGAAGGGATTGTCCAGGATGCTTGCGGCCAGGTTCCCGATTCGCTTAAGGTGCCCGAACCGGGCGACTTCCAGATTCCCCCGCGCAGCATTCCGCTGGTCGATACCGTCATCGTGGCGATGGGGCTGCACAATTTCTCGGGTGATTCCTTGGGAGACTCGCTGGGTGACACCTTGCACGGCGTGGAGACGCTCCATAAAATCCTGACGTACTTCCGCGAGAACTTTACCTACTCCCTTTCGATTCCCGGGCTCCGCAGGCGTTTCGGCACTAATTCGGGCGGTGACCCGCTGGCCGTCTTCTGGCGCGAAAAGCAGGGCTATTGCGAATATTATGCGACGCTCTCCGTGCTGGTGCTGCGCCGCCTGGGCTTTCCGGCCCGCTATGCGACAGGGTTTGCGCGCCCCGAAGTGGTGGAGGGCCGTCCGTATTCCGTATTCCGCCGCAAGAATTCTCATGCGTGGGCCGAGGTTCTTGTTGACGGGCATTGGGTAATTTTTGACCCGACACCTCCGCTGCGCATCGCCATCGGTTCGGAGCCGAGCTGGTGGAATTTGAAATGGGAAGATCTGCGCGGTCGGTTCGCGTACGTCATGCACTTGCTCAAGGAAGGCGGGTGGAGGCTCGTGGTGGACCGTCTCCAGGATCGTTCGCGCTCCGTTGTCGAAAGTCCTGTGCTGTATGGGCTGCTCCTGGCGCTTGTGCTGGGCCTTGTCGCCCGCAAAATGCGGATTGCCTACAAAAAACGGCGGAAAAACCGCATAATTGTAACGGCCAAGGCGCTTGAATGGGCTAAAAAACTGAACGTTGCGGAACGTACGCTTGCCCGCTGCGGTTACCGCCGTGAAACTGGCGAAACAGTGGGCGCATTCGCGAGACGAGTTGAAACCGTTCTGTCGCAAGTGCCTGCGAAAGCAATTCCTCCGAAAAAAATGCAAAAGTCAAAAGATGCTCTTGCCATTCTCAATGATTACGAATCAAACCGCTGGAGGTGAGGTGCGAGCAATGAGGTATGAGGTCGTGCTTCGCACTCTGAGGTGTGAGGGATAGTTTCTGTTGTTTTACCACTCATAGCTGACTGCTCAAAGGGGCTTTAGACCCGACCTCAAAGCGACCGAAGGTCGCGACCTCACACCTCAATGCCCATAGGTCCTTATCCTGGAGATTGCTTCAGGGCTGCGCCCTTCGCAATGAACTATGTTAAAAAACAAGGCTTCTTGTGAAAAAAATTAGCATCATATGTAGTCTGATTCTTGATTAACGAGAACGCAATTTTGACCAGCTTGTAGGCCACGGCGACGAGGGC
>JAEEGJ010013210.1_pt1 | contig 20130 bp, 19 predicted proteins | sample 8958761 | NCBI WGS metagenome assembly JAEEGJ01 (sample SAMN16246546, study PRJNA631951) | gut metagenome | biome: gut microbiome; feature: rumen; material: RS-attached | host: Bos | place: Iran: Karaj | collected 2018-10 | reverse complement strand
CCATGGAAGCCGCGGGCGCCTGAAGTCCGTGACCGAGAGGAGCGGCCTAGGGCGAAAGTGGTAACTGGGGCTAAGTCGTAACAAGGTAGCCGTACCGGAAGGTGTGGCTGGAACACCTCCTTTTTGGTGTTTGACGCCTGGCAGCGACGCCCTCGGTGTGGACAGGGGTCCATCGGCGACCTGGTACTAATCTTTCTTATTATACAGGCTCTTAGCTCAGTTGGTTAGAGCGCTACACTGATAATGTAGAGGTCGGCAGTTCAACTCTGCCAGGGCCTACCTGAAAAGCCGGACGCCAGCCCGGCTTTTTTTGTTAAGGGGGTATAGCTCAGCTGGTAGAGCATATGCTTTGCAAGCATAGGGTCGCCGGTTCGAATCCGACTACCTCCACTTTAAAATCAAGCACTTGCGGTGACGCGAGTGCTTTTTTTGTTATATTGACAAGAATCTTCAAAAATGAGCAAGATGTGGAATAAGGTCAACATCAACGATCACATTGACACAAATGATGCGGCGCAACGCATCAATAACTCCATCTGGTTCCGTGGGCCAAATGTTTGGATTCTGGCTTTTTCCAGGCCTCGGGGTGTCATTCACGGCCTGCAGCACATCGGCAGGATGTTCTGCCAGGCCAGGAAGTTCAGCAATTATGCACCCGCTGAAGCATGGTGGAAGATTCCCAATCTAATCAGATGGTGGATCACCAAGATCGGAAGGATGATCGGGATTGGAATGGTTCTGATTCTTTTTTCTGCTTGCCATGAGGAAGAGGAGATTGTCCCTTTACTCGAAGTGACCTATTCTCAGAAGATTCTTTCTTCAGACGGAGAATCGTTGCGTGTGGATATTCATTCGAACTCCAAGTGGACTTTCGACAGCGACGATCAAACCTGGTACTCGATCGACAAGCCGGTAGGGGAGGGAGACGGTACGGTGTACATTACAGTGGAACCATACACCGAAGCCATCCCTCGCACTGCGAATATCGCAGTCATGATTTATGGAGCCCGAAAGGATTTTGTGATAATGCAGAAGGGACCCGATCCTCCGGCCAACCCGCCTCATTTTTCATTCGTATTAACCACAGAGGGCGGAGATTGCTCATTCCAGGTTCCGTCAGGTTACACTTTCAGAATCGTAGGAAATGATGTGGACCCCGACGGTAGTACCATATGGCTCTATTCGGGCGCAGATGCATTAAGGAACAATAAGTTTACCACTGACAATAACGTGTCTATCCAGGTTGATCGGAACTATCGGATTTTCAAAGACCGTTCCACAAGCCTGAAGGCAGTTCTTACGGATGGCTCGCTCCTTGCCACAATCGATATCCTGCAACAATCGACGAATATCCTCCCGGGAGATTTGTTGATTGATGAGATCTTCTATGCAGGCAACAACATTCCCGGGACGGACAAGTCATGTGGAGACCAATACATCAAACTTACCAACAACACCGACCACACTCTTTATTCGAACGGACTTTATCTCCTGTTCTCAAAGTATGATTCACAGGTTCCTCCTGAAGGGACTCCTTTCTGGCGAGGGGAGAGGTATGTAGACAGGCTCGTGGCCTCTAAAATGTTCTATTTCTACACGTCAATGACAGATCAGTATGCCCTGCGCTTCAAGTTGGATAGCGGTGCATCGGTGTATGTCGCTGTGGAGGCGTTGGATTATTCTGCGAAGGAAGGTCATGGACTTGATCTCTCAAAGGCCGATTTCACTTGCTTTGTCCCTTATGATGAAGAAGGATACCATTATGACGTGCCTTTCCTGGGGGTGATGGGCTTTGATGATGGAATATATGATTCGCCTTTTGACACGAACGGACATTTCAGTGTTGCCTTGGTCATTTTTAATGAATCAGACGATCCTCCTTTTTGGAGAGAAAGTTACGCCAATCGTGAATATAGTGAGCAGAAAATACTGGACGGAGTTGCCGTCGAGGAACGCTCCATTGAAGTCTATGAGATACCCTGTGATCTGATCATCGATGCTGTCAACTGTGGTGTCGCCGAAGGATTTGGCAAACCTGCTTTTCCTGAATCAATGGATGCCGGCTATGCTGGAGTCAGCGCGAAGGATGGAGATCCGCAGCGTTTCGGGAAGGTGATCCGCAGAAAACGCAACGGGAAGAAGTGCGTGGATTCTAACAATTCTTCAGAAGATTTCGAAGTGTCCACGACTTCCTATGACCGTTAATTCTTCAGTCCGGCGATGGCGTTGTTGAGCCATCCACCCCGTGTGTCGAACCATTGGCGGGAGAGTTCCACACTGGTGGCGACAGAAGGATGACCAGCCTTCCAACGTTTGTTGTCAAGCGCGATTGAAGCGTCCAGCGCCCGTCCCTCATCTGAATTGACCAGGCTTTTCATATATGCGGAAGCGTTCTTGCACAAACTTCCCGAGAGGCTTTGCCAAACCTCGACATAAGTTTCTCTGAATAAGCGGTTTCCGCTTTCTAATAGAGCAGGGAAGTAGAAACCTCTCCAGATGTGGGTGTTCGCCCATGAGTCTTTCATCTGATAGATCCCATCGAAGTCCCACATGTTCGCCATTATCAGTTTCGAATCGGCATTGCTGTCGTATTTGGTCAAGAAATAGTTCGAACCAGCGCAGTCGAGGCTGCCGAGGATGTCATGGCCCAGCAGCCACCTGGCGAATGAGGGGACATCTATGTAGTTGTCGTAGTCTCCCCTCCGGATGGCGGATTCGGTCTTGATAATGAAATCCTTGATGTATCCTATCTGACTGTCGGTGACTTCATCGTCTTCCGGGTACTTGAAGGTGTACTGCATGCTGTAGTTCCAATCCCCTGTGAAGGTTACATTCTCGTTCCACCAGTAGGCGTCATATTCAATGGCATAGCCGCTCTGGCTTACCTTCAGCCTGCATTTCTCATTCCTTTTCACGGATTCCGCAAGGATGTAAAGACCCCTGTAGTCACCATTGATCACCAGGTTGACATATTCAAAACCCGGAGTCCATTGGAGCCCCACGAGCTGGTTCACTTTCCATCCGGCCCTGGACCTGAGGTCGTCATAACAAAGCAGCAGCCAATCCTTGTCTTTGTACTTATCCTCGTCTCCCCGTCGCAAAAGGTCCTTCTTTTTCTGAAGCTTGATCTTGAAAGGCTTTTTGGCTGGGTAAGCGCTTGTGTTGCCCCTTATCCTCAGGGTCATCCCGCTTTCGTCTTTGACATAGGGGCCACTGGAGTAAAGGATGCTTTCACCTGCCAGCATGATCATGGATCCAGGGACTTTCGTGGCGTTCTTGATGCCTGCTCCGTTGCAACCTGGCGGATGGGCAACATATTCACAAGTGGGCTCGACTCCGCCGTCGGTGTCGATCCTGATAAGCGGGAGGCCGGTGGCGAGAAGGGTCCGTGTGAGTTCATCGCCTTCGCATGAGACGATGAAACCACCTGATTTACTGATTCTTCCGTAGTCGTCCTTGAGGGCGATGAAGCATTGTTGGCTATAGGAAAACTTGGTGAGGGCGTCTTTCAAGAGAATCTTGTACTTACCGTGATCCTCATAAGACGATCCGGCAGGCTCGATCTTGACGATTTGGAATTCTTTGATTGGTTCTCCCGACTGCCCTACGACCGAGATGTCGCAGTCTTCGCTTCCAGCATCATAATTGAATTGTGTCTCAAAGGGGGTGACGCTGAACTCGGCGTAGGCTTGGCCACCGGGAGAGAGGGTGACCCGGTCTGATAGGGCTCTGACTGTCGCCATTGATGGCAGGGGCTCTTCTTCTTCCGTGGTTTTGGAACAACTACCGGCAAGAAGAACCAAAGCCGCTAATATGAGCCTCCCGGAGAGTCTCATGGCCGGATGATCTCAACTTCGCCGTCCAGGCCTATTTTTATGATTTGGGAGGCCTGACCGGTCGCGCCGGCCTCTAGCCGGGCATCAACTATGTAGTCAACAGCCTGGGTGATCTCCTCTGGGACGTCTTTGAACTTTTTGGGTGATGGCTCTCCGGAAATATTGGCTGATGTCGAGACAACTGGCCGGCCGAGTTTTTTTGCCATATTCCGGCAAAAATCCATCATGGGAATACGGATTCCGACCGTACCGTCCGAGGCTACCACGTTGTAGGCAAGATGGTACCTGTCGGCCGGCCCTTTGGCGGACTGCTCGGGTGCGGGGTAGGTGATCGCTCCGGGATAGATGAGTGTCATGGGCTTGTCGTTGACCTCAACAAGGTCAATCGCCATCGGAGGAATCACTTTTATGTACCGGTCGATCTGGTCGAGGTCGCAGGCGAGGAGCACCAGCGACTTGCTGTCGTCACGTCGTTTGATCTCATAAACGCGTCGTACGGCCTCTGGGTTGGTCGCGTCGCAGCCAAGTCCCCAAACGGTGTCGGTAGGGTAGAGGATCACTCCTCCTTTTCTCATGGTCTCTACCGCTTCTGAAAGTACCTTCTCGATTTCGTCTTTCCTCATATTCTCGCTAAACTATTTAATGAAATGGAGATAGACCGCTGTCGCCGCTGTGACGGCCGCCGTTTCGGTCCGTAGGCGGGAAGGGCCTAGGTGGACGGGGATGAATCCGTTCTCCACCGCAAGGCGGGCTTCCTCCGGGGAAAAGTCTCCCTCAGGACCTATCATGATCGTAATATCCGCTCCTTCAGGTACTTCCCTTAAGACATCCTCGATTGATCTCCTCTCCGTTTCCCCTTCGAAGCAGTAGCAGATAACTCTAATCTCTCTAGCTTCCGTCGAGGCGACGAGTCCCTCCCGCTCCCTGTCGCTTCGCGACCCTATCCGGGTAAATGGTCGCGGGCAGTGACTGTCGCCCTCGACGGTGGGGGAGAGAATGAAGTCTTTGACCGGGCAGGGCTCGTCGATGAGGGGTAGGGCGGCCTTCAGGCTCTGCTTCATGGCGGAAAGGGCAATCTTGCGTGAGCGCTCGGGCTTGAATACCCGCCGCTCGGAACGCTCCCCAATGACAGGCACTATCCTGTCCACACCAACCTCTGTCGCCTTCTCAACGAACCACTCAAAACGATCGTTGTTCTTTGTCGGGCAGACTGCCATGGTCAGGGAATAAGGATGCCCACCCCAGTCGGGGAATCTTTCAAGTATCTGTGCTGCAGCTCCTTTCGGAGAATCATCCGTAAGGACGCAACGCATCATGGTGCCTTGCCCATCGACGACGGTGATCTCGTCCCCGGTCCTGTGTCTCAAGACCCGGACGCAATGGGAACTCTCTTCGGTGTCAAGAAAGACCTCATTACCGCTGATCTGGTTGGCGTAGAAAATCTCCATGACACAAAGATACTAATCTTGACTCAAAAAAGACTATATTTGTGATATGAGAATAGGACTGATTTCGGACACCCATGGGGTTTTCGCTCCTGATGTGAAGGCTTTCCTTGAACCGGTGGACCAGATTTGGCACGCCGGTGATTTCGGGACGCTCGCCTGCGCTTCCACTATCGAGGCCTTCAAACCGCTTGTCGGGGTGCATGGCAATTGCGATGGACTGGATGTCAGACAGATATATCCCCGTTATCAACGTTTCGAATGCGAGGGATTGAGGATCCTCATGACGCACATCGGGCTGCGTCGGGGAAGCTATTGGGCTTTCGACACTAAGCGTCCATTGTACGATGAGTCCGCCAAGGTGTTGATTGACATGATCCATCCCGACATATTCATTTGCGGCCACACGCACATCCCGCAAGTGTTTCGGGACGACCGTCAAAACTTCCTGTTCATGAATCCCGGAGCCAGTGGCTATCAGGGCTCCAGGGATGTGCCTAGGATGGCCTTGCGCTTTGAGATCGAGGAGGGGAGAATCTTCCACCTTGAAAAATGTGAACTACCTTGGAACACGAATGACCAGATTTGAATGAGATGAAAGAGAAAACGGTTTGGTTTTGCACCAATTGTGGGAATGAGTACCCGAAGTGGATGGGCCGTTGCCCTGCTTGCGGGGAGTGGAACACCTTGACTGAGCAGAAGATAGCCTCTTCGACAGGTTCGGGTGCGGGGAGAAAGGGCGCCTCCGGAACCGTACCTGGGGCTGGCAGGGTCCCTCGTAAGCTCACTGAGATAGACTCGTCTTCCGAGAATAGAAAGTCGCTTGATAATGAGGAAGTTGACAGGATTCTTGGAGGCGGGATAGTGGAGGGTTCCTTGGTGCTGATCGGAGGTGAGCCGGGCATCGGCAAGTCCACCCTCTCACTCCAGATCCCGCTCGGCTGCCCCTCCATGAGAACCTTATATGTCACCGGAGAGGAGAGTGAGCGTCAGGTAAAGATGAGGGCCGATAGACTCGGAGGCGACGCGTCCAACTGCACCATCTATAGCGAGACCTTGATAGAGAACATAATAGCCCAGGCCAGGGAAATCAATCCCGACCTGATGATTGTCGATTCGGTCCAAACCATGTACACCGAGACAATCGATTCGACTCCCGGCTCTGTGTCCCAGATCAAGGAGGTCGCGGCCATCCTGCTTCGTTTCGCCAAGGAGTCGGGGATTCCTGTCATATTAATCGGGCATATCACAAAAGAAGGATCGATCGCCGGCCCTAAGATTCTGGAGCACATTGTGGATGTGGTCCTCCAGTTCGAGGGGGATAACAGGGGAGCGTATAGGATTCTCCGGAGCATCAAGAACCGTTTCGGATCGACCTCTGAGCTGGCTGTCTTCGAGATGACAGGGGCTGGGCTCCGTCAGGTTGCCAACCCCTCCGAGCTGCTTGTCCCTATGCATGAGGAAGGGCTGAGCGGCACGGCAGTAGCCGTCATGCTAGACGGTGCGAGGCCGTTTCTCTTTGAGGTTCAGGCACTTGTGAGCTCGGCTGTATATGGGACCGCGCAGCGTTCCGCCACCGGATTCGACACCCGGAGGCTGAACATGCTGCTGGCCGTCTTGGAGCGTCGGGCCGGTTTCAAGCTTGCCCAAAAGGATGTTTTCCTGAATATGGCCGGAGGCCTCAGGATCAATGATCCGGCTTGCGATATGGCTGTGGTCAGCGCTGTCTTGTCCTCGAATTTCGATCTTCCTATTCCGGCTGACAACTGCTTTGCGGGGGAGATTGGTCTTAGCGGTGAGATCCGACCGGTAGCTCAGGCGGACAGGAGGATCGCGGAAGCCGCCAGACTCGGTTTCAAACGGATATTCCTGTCTTCATTCACTTCCCTTGAGGGTGGGACAAAGGGCATCGAGGTGGTTAAGGTCGCCGATGTCCCTGCTCTTGTCCGTAGTCTTTTTCAGGCTGGAAATAATTAGTATTCAACATGAAAAGAGTAGCTAAGATTATTTTTGCCTTCCTTTTGGCCGTTGCCTCCATCTCTTGTGGGCAGAGGGGCACCGGGGGACTTACCAAGTCGGAGAAGGACCTGATTTCGGGGTCGGACTCGCTGATGCGGGTGCTGACTATTTACGACAGGGCCGATTCTTTGTCGTTGAGGTCGGCATCAAGTGTTTTTACGGACAATGACTTGCGGTCGTCCGCTTTCAAGGATCTCGTTGCCAAGATGCTATACACGGTTCAGGATCCCAGCCAAGACGGAGTCGGGATAGCCGCCCCGCAGGTGGGAATTAACCGCCGCCTCGTGTGTGTCCAGCGGTTCGATAAGCCTGGTGAGCCATTCGGAGTTTATCCTAACGCTCGCCTTGATTCTCTTTGGGGCGGGACAGTTCCAGGCCGAGAAGGCTGCCTTTCGGTCCCAGGATGGGCCGGTAGGGTTCCGAGGTTCACCAATATTCTCGTATCCTACACGGATCCGGCAACCTTGGAAACTATCAATGAGGAAGTTGAAGGCTTTACCGCTGTCATATTCCAGCACGAGATCGACCATTTGGAGGGGGTGCTCTATATCGACAAAGCCGATTCTCTTTGGACAACCACACGTTGAGGCCATCTTTTTTTTGCGAACTTGACTGATTTGTCCTATATTTGAAACGTATTAATTAACTAAATGTTCATCAAGAGGTTTTGAGAGTTTGATAAAAAGTTGGTTGCATGATTCAATTTCATTATATTTGAAGCACCACTTAATAACGAAACCGAAGATGAGTAAAAAATGCTTCAGCCGTATGAGCGACATCGCCAAGATCTTTAATCGCGCCGCCTTTTCCGACGTTGATGATAAGATAACCAAGTACACGTATGGTTCCGACGCCTTTATGCGTATTCTTGAGAGCCGCTATTCATGCCATTCTTTCGACAAATACCCAGTCTCCGAAGCTAAGTTGAATATGATTCTCCAGGCGGGTCGTTTAGCTCCTTCCGCGAAGAATCTCCAGCCGACCAGAATCTGGGTTGTCAAGAGTGAAGACGCTCTTGCCCGCCTTCGCACTGTACATCATTGCTATGGTGCTCCGGTTGTCCTCATTGTCGGTTGCCGCAACGAGGAAGCCTGGGTCCGTGAGACTGACGGTGTCAATGCCGCTAAGACAGATGCTGCCATTGTCCTTACCCACTTGATGCTGACGGCTACAGATGTAGGACTCGCGAATATGTGGATATGGGACTTTGACCCCCGTAAGGTGCGGGAAGTCCTCCCCGAAACGAAGGAACACGGGGTATATGCCCTCCTTGCTCTCGGCCATCCGTCGAAGGATAAGGGAAAGCCCACTGAGCTTCACACCGAGCGTAAGCCTCTTGACCAGATGGTTATAACCCTATAGCGCCTGGCTATGAGACCGTTGTTTAAAATCCTGATTGTCATTGTTTTAGGTTCAATCGGGATTTCTTGTTCCGCTCAAGCCCCAAAGGGCAATCTAATCTATTGCAGCTACTCCCGTACGGGCGCTGCCGGACTTGGCAAGGACTACTGCGAATTGATCGCTGATCCCGGGCAGACTCCTAAGGTGGTCGTCGCTTTGGACGTGGGAAACAGGTTTGAGAAGCCCGAGACCCATGCGGAGTTTCCGGTGAGGAAAGAAGTCGTGGACTCGCTCAGCAAGATGCTCTCTGACGCTAAAGTCTATAAACTCAACGGGTATAGCGTTGATGAGCATATAACCGGTGGCCATTCTTACCGCATCTATCAGGAATACGATTCAGGAGAGAAAATCAACGCCCGCTGGTACGGCCACAACATCAAATCGGAAGCCATTGCAGCCTATCACATGATCGAAGCTTTCTTCCGCCCATGGCGTACACAGGCTATCAATCAGTGATTATTGGTTTAATACCGACTTCTTCCATTCGGCCGGGCTCATGCCTATCATTTCCTTAAAGTTGCGATAGAAAGCGCTGCGGGAGGAAAAACCGCTTTCCGCAGCGATGTCCGTGACACTCATGTCCGGATGATCCTTCATTAGCTTCTGCGCGTAGCGGACACGGTAGCCATTGATCATATTTGAGAAATTCTCGCCGGAAAGGCTCTTGATGATGGCGCTGATATAGGTCCTGTTGGTGGCCAGCCGGGCGGCAATGTCAGTGACCCGAAGGTCTGGCTGCTTGAAAAGTTCCTCTTCTTCAATGATTTTAGAGAGCTGTTCCGTTAGTTGAGTCGTGGCAGGAATCTCTTCCACCTCTAGCGCTGAGGCGGATTTGGCACCCTTCCGAAGGAATAAGAAAGCTCCTGCCGTCAGTAGCAGCAAGCAAATGGCGACTGCCCAGGGCCATGGGAAGAGGGACTTTGGCAACGATTCTGTACGGTAAGCCCAGACCTCGCGGCTGGTGACGAAATTATTCGCCACGGGAATATCGCCTGCCTGGGGGACGCTGTTGCCGCCGGGTAGCACAATTCTCCCGTCCGGGAGCAAAGCGAAGGCCTCAGCAAGAGGGAAGTGACCATCAATCTCAGTCAGTGTCATTTCTGCCTTGCCACCATCGAAGATGGGATCATAGCAGATACTGGCAAAGCAAGCGTTACCCTCAGAGTCAAAACCTAACGTGTATGCGCTCCGTCGGCTCCGGTCCACGACCAGTTGGCTCCAGATATAGCCTCCGGCTTCGGAATTCGTCGGGATTGCCTGGTCGGTCTCGAGCAATGAGAATTGCTCTCCCACAATCCGTATGATGCCAAATTCGTGGCTTCCCCGGTGCCGGGCCAGTACAAGATAGGAATAATCACCGATGGAGAGGTCGGCTTGCCTGGTCGAGCAGACTTCCCACTCATCCAGCAATGGCTCATGGAAAGGGTCTCCTTGCAGGCGATCCACAGTGCCGTCGGAGGGCTTTCCGTAATTGTCCGAGCCGGAAAAGATAATGGCGTTTTCTTCGGAAGAAGCCAAGATAAAGGGAATATTACGCTGCGCGGTGACATCTTTAAGGAAAGAGAACCCTTTTCCGGGCTCATAGATCTCCATCGCGTCTGGGGCATACCAGTTTCCGCTCACCAGCACCCGTCCATCAGGTAGGGCCAGGGCAGACGCGCCGGCTCTTTTACGGCTTAGAACGCCTATAGGTGTGAAACTATGCGAAGATGGGTCATAGACTTCCACGCCCCAGCTCTGGCCTATTCCGAAAGCCTCAGCACTACCGCCTCCAAGCATCACTTTTCCGTCAGGTAGTGGCGTGCAGAACCCGTGGCTATGGGGGTATTTCATAGGTACCTTATGCCATGCTCCGTTCTTGATATACCATGCCGATGACGAGAGCAGGAAACCGTCAGTGTGCCCGCCAAAGAGGGTGAGTTCTCCATTCAGAACCATCACATACGGCGTGGAGACAGGCTCTGGCAGTTCAGGCAACCGCTGTACCCCGCCGCCGGTGCTATGTGAGCAAGCGGCGGTGAGCACGGCGATCAGGATGAGGGATAAGCGCTTCACTATCGCAAAGATAGCGAATTATTCATAGTCTTGGACTAGACGCAGGGCAGCAAAGTTGGAGAAATAAAAGCTATTGTTACCCAAATTTGAACTGCCAAAGCCCAACGTTGTGCCGGAGCCGCCTATTGTCGCCCAAAGACGGACCGTCCCATTGGTCTCTGAATGGGTTTCATCAATATAGAGATAAACGGTAGCGCCAACATTATACGTCCAATCTCTATCGCCCCGGTCTCTATAATAGCCTCCTGCTCCCATTGCCACATAGTTGTCGTTGAAATTGAATTTTACGCCGTTGTTTGAGCCGGTAACCCACTCACGCTCGCTGGCATAGAATAGTTCCTGTACTTCCGCACGGGTGGGAATGCGCCATCCTGGCCATGTCGCTCCGGCGGTTCCTCCTTCAGTATTATCCACATTCTGGTCATACGAGTATTCGCTGGACGATCCTACATTGAATTCCGCCCATTTGACACTCAATCCTAGATTTTTCCAGGAATGCCCGTTCGTGGAACCTGTCGCTGAAGCCGTCGCCATGTCGGAAGTGAGGGTAATCGTCTTTCCATAGACAGTTCCCGGCGTGTAATTGGTTGTATTGGTTGACACCAACCGTGCGTATTGTCCTCCGTCTTCATCTTTGGCTCGTGCCATTAAGCTGGTGGAAGTGCCGTTGTAAACGGCGAAATAGCCAGAGTATGTCCCTGCGCCATCGTTCGACGCCGTTACGTTTACCACATCGGTGGAGGAATCACTCCCGCTTACGGAACCGTTTGCGGCAATGCTCACTGTCCTGTACACTCCGCCGGCCGAATCCATTCCGATGGTCGTGATGGCTTTGGAGGCACTTGTGAAACGAAAACGCAGATAACTTAAGATGTGCGTGGTAAGATCGCCAATTGTGGCCGTAGTCTGGTTGTCGGCCAGGACGATGGACGCCCCTTTGAGGATGTCGTGCTCCAGGGCGTCGGCAAGGCTGCCTCCACCCGCGGCGCTCAGATCCAGCGTGATAGTACCAGCCGACACACTCACAAAGCCTTTGTCTAGGGAAGTCTTGCTCACAGCATACGGGATATAAGTTCCCGCCACCACCGGGTCCGTGGAAGAAAAATCACCGGTAGTGGTTCCGACACCGCTGGTAAGGGTGAGCGTGATGGTGGTCCCGTCGTTCTTGATCAGGAAAATCTGGTCGCCCGTTTCCCAAGTAGCATCTATGGAGCCATAAGCGACCTTAGTCCCGATTTCTCCCGAGGCATCGGGATTCTTGGTCACCGCGGAAACGGTAAGCGTGATTTTGTCCCCGGTTTCATCTTGGACAGCAGAAGGTTGGGGGTCAAGTTGCTTTTGCGTGCATCCTGCAGCGATGGATACAAGTAGAATAAAGGCTGCGGAGAATAACAACTGTTTCATAATCTTACCAAATACTTCCATTATCAGCAGCATTACTTTCATCTACGCCGGCCCCAGACAGACTGGCGCCTTTCCCGCTGGCGTTCAGGATTCCATTTTCCATCTGGATTCCAAACACCTGTGTTTCAGGTGAAAAATAGGGTTCTTTCATTGTTGTCTTGACCATGGTTGGTGTGTTATTATTTTTATAAAGATATGGTGAGCGTCGATGATCCTCGTCCCGCCCTCACAAAACCTATGTCCCGATTTGTTAAATCATTCGGGAAGCGCTTCCGGCATACAGAAGGGTACAGGATCGGGGATGATATGCACGCTGCGAGGATATTTGTGGAAAAAAACTTATCTTTGCATCGAATTAATTCAGATAGATATGAATCTTAGAGACATCAAGAAAGACATCGAGTATGTGCTGGGCGCATTCATCGATGATTGCGGCGTATTTGCCACCATCAATGCCAAGGCATCGGACGAGGAGCTCGCCGGACTGTTCGAGGAAGCGGCTGACCTCTACAACGAGTTGAAGGACAAGGCCAACGCGAAGGTGGAAGGCAGCAAGAAGGCCTATTTCACCGCGCTGCGCAAGGAGGTCCTCGACAAGACCGACGCCCTGTACGAGAAGCTCAGCGAGGTTGTGAAGAAAGCCAAGGCTGAAGCATAAAGACACTCAAAAAGATCATGATGAGGGCGCCGGCGCGGCACCCTCTTTTTTTGATGATGGCGACGATGAGAAAGACGGCGATCCTCCTGCTATCGCTTGCGCTGGCTTTCACGGCTTCCGCGCAAACTCCTTCCCTGCGCACTACGGTGCGACAGATGCAGGGCAACGCGGCGCTGAAAGGGGCGACCTGGGGCGTACTGGCCGTGCGCCTGGGCGGAGACACCCTGGCCGCCTACAACGCCGACCGGCGCCTCATCCCTGCATCCAACGTCAAGGTCATCACGGCCGGCACCGCGCTGCACGCCCTCGGCGCCGACTGGCGTTTCCACACGGACCTGGCTTACAGCGGCCGAATCGTGGACGGGGTGCTCCAGGGCGACCTCTACATCATCGGCGGCGGAGACCCGACCACGGCGTCCAAGTATGACTGCGCCGTCCCCACGGAGGAGCTCTTTACCCAATGGAAAGACATCATCGAGGCGGCGGGCATCCGCGCCATCGAGGGCACCATCGTCGGTGACGGCCGTCCCTGGGGCGGCAGGGTCCCCTGCAAGGACTGGAGCGCCGAGGACCTGGGCTTCTACTACGGCGCGGCGCCGGGCGCCCTCAACTTCTACGAGAACGCCCAGGATTTCACCGTGGCCCCCGCCGACAGCGTGGGAAAGCCCGTTTCGGTCACGCCCTTCTTCCCGGATGCGCCGTGGATGATCTTCAACCACGCTGCGGTCACCGGAGCGCAGGGCAGCGGCGACCAGCTGATGTACGACGCCTCCAGCGCCGGCCCCTTCGGCCGGATGTACGGTAAGTTCGGCATCGACCGCAAGTCCAAGGTCGAGGAGTGCATCAACCTCTTCCCTGAATACACCTGCGCCTATTATTTCCATAATTTCCTCGTGGAGCACGGGATGAGTGTCAGCAACGCCTTCGCCGAAGTGAGCCCCTACGGCCTGATCCGGCGCGACATGTTCCTCTACGACGACGGCGAACGGGCGGCCACGATGCGGGAAATGACCCGCCTGGGCGGCACGCAGTCTCACCCGCTCCTCCGCATCGTCGGCGAGATGATGAAGCGCAGCGACAATTTCTACGCGGAAGCCGTACTCAAGGCCCTCGGGCAGGACACCTACGGCCGGGCCGTGCTGGACTCCGCCCTGCTGGCGGAAAAACGCGTCCTGGGCCAGCTGGGGCTCAAGACGGACGGGGTGGTCCAGCTGCGCGACGGCAGCGGCCTCGCGCGGACCAACTATGTCTCCCCCGCCTTCTTCGTGCAGTTCCTGCGCACCATGGCCCGCCAGGCCGAATACCGGGACTTCCGGCAGTGCTTCCCGCAGCCGGGCCAGGGCACGCTCGCGGCCCGCATGTCCAAGGCGGACCCCGCCCTGAAACGGAGGGTGTACATGAAGAGCGGTTCGATGAACGGCGTGCGCTGCTTCTGCGGCTACGTGACGCCCGCCGACGGCCGTACGGAACAGACGATCGTCTTTTCCCTGATGATCAACAACGCGACGGCCACTTCCGCAACCCTCAACCCCGTCATCGACCAGCTCCTGACCGCTATTGCGAGTCAGTAGTCTTTGACTGCATACTGGTCACAAAACCAATCTTGGACCTTGGTTTATCAGTTTGTTTATCAGCATTCAGTTGTGCGATAGACTGGTTGATCAGCTCGATCTGCATGGCAGTTTCTTCATTGATTTCATTCTGGTCATGCAGGATGGCCTCGACATAATCATTTAGCCGGTCCACCTTCATTTCCAGTTTATCTATCTGCATTTGTTGCTCTGACAGTTCCGAAATCTGTTTTCGCATAGCCACGAAGGCACGCATAATGCGAATGTTGGCCAAAGCCGCTGTCTCAGAGGTCAGTACACTGCTAAGCATGGCTATGCCGGATGCTGTAAAAGCAAAGACAGTATACTTGCTATGCTGTCCTCGGCCTGGTTTTATGGTGCCATTTTGGCACCTTATAGATGAATATTCTTCAGCCGTCAACTCGAACATGAAGTCTTCCGGAAACCGAATACCATTTCTACGCACCTGCCTCTTGAGGTTTTTCGTCTCAACACCATACAACTCCGCAAGGTCGCTATCCAGCATTACCTGCTCTCCACGAATCAAGTGAATCTTGCTTTTTATGATATCATTTTCTTCCATAACTATATGAATTTTAATTACTTTCAATCAACTAACCCTTCCATGTAAACACAAAGCGAGCCAGGCACGATATAACCTAACTCGCTTTGCAGACTCGAAGTACTGCGGTGTACAGACTTGTTTGTAACATGCCCGCCGACGGGCACAAAAAACTCGACCAGCTCTTGACCGCTACTGCGAGTCAGTAGCGAGTTTCTTCTCCCAGGCCCAGGCGGCGGCGAGGGTCTCTTCGACGGTGCGGGTGGCTTTCCAGCCGAGTTTTTCGTTCGCCAGGGTCGGATCGGCCCAGATCGCGGTGACGTCGCCGGGGCGGCGCGGGGCGAATTTCCAGTTGAGTTTCAAGCCGTTGACCTTCTCGAAGGCGTTGACCAGCTCCAGCACGGAGACGGGACGGCCGGTGCCGACGTTGTAGATCTCGTAGGGCTGCTCCATCTTGCCGTCCAACATGCGCGCGACGGCGCAGACATGCGCACGGGCCAGGTCCACGATGTCGATGTAATCCCGCTGGCAAGTGCCGTCGGGGGTAGGATAATCGTTGCCGAAGATGCTGAGGCACGCCCGTTTGCCGATGGCCGTCTGGGTGATGAAGGGCACCAGGTTGTTGGGCACGCCTCGGGGCAATTCGCCGATCAGGGCGGAAGGATGCGCGCCGATGGGGTTGAAATAGCGCAGGGCGATGCCATTGAGGCAGGGATAGGCCTTCACGCTGTCGCGCAGGATGTCCTCGCAGATCTGTTTGGTATTGCCGTAGGGAGAAGTGGCCGGCTGACGGGGCGACTGCTCCGTGACCGGCAGCCGGTCTGTCTCGCCGTATACCGTCGCAGAAGAAGAGAACAGCACGTTACAGCCCTTCTCCCGCGCCACTTCCAGCAGATTGAGGAAGCTCAGCAAATTGTTCTTATAGTACTTGACCGGCTCGGCAACGGACTCCCCCACCGCCTTGAACGCAGCGAAATGAATCACCGCATCGATTTGATAATCAGAGAATAACTTCTTTACCGCCTCCAGGTCGCAGAAGTCCATCTCCACGAGGGGCGGACGCTTCCCGAGGATCTTGCACACACCCTCGTAGCAGGTCTTGTCGCAGTTGGAGAAATTGTCCGCCACGACCACGTCATAGCCCGCCTGCACGAGCTCGACCGTCACGTGACTCCCGATGAATCCGGCGCCGCCGGAAACCAGCACTTGCTTTGCCATATCTTATTTGAATAAACTCTTGACCAGGGCGGGCACATCCGCCACCTTGACGACCTGGATCCCGGCCGGGGCCTTCTGTTCCAGGGATGAAAAAGCGGAGACGAAGATGCGGCGGAATCCGAGCCGGGCCGCCTCCGATATGCGGCGGTCGGTCTGGCCGACCGGGCGGATTTCACCGCTCAGGCCCACTTCGCCCGCGAAACAGACGTCGCCCGGAATGGCGAAATCAAAGTTCGACGACAAGACCGCGCAGATCACCGCCAGGTCGCAAGCGGGATCCGTGACCCGCAGGCCACCCGCCATGTTGAGAAACACGTCCTTGGCGCTAAGGTGGAAGCCGGCCCGCTTCTCCAGCACGGCCAGCAGCATATTGAGCCGCCGCACGTCGTAGCCCGTCGCACTGCGCTGGGCGGTGCCGTACACCGCGCTGCTGACCAGGGCCTGGACTTCGAAGAGGAAGGAACGCGTGCCGTCCAGCATTGCCGCGACCGCCGTACCGCTGAGCCCCTGTTCGTGCATGGGCATCAACAGTTCCGAAGGATTCAGGACCGGCCGGAGCCCCGTGCCCGTCATTTCGAAGACCGCCAGCTCCGCCGTGGAGCCGAAACGGTTCTTGATGCTGCGCAGGACGCGGTAGGAGCCGCGGTTCTCCCCTTCGAACTGCAGCACGACGTCGACGATGTGCTCCAGGATCTTGGGGCCCGCGATATAGCCGTCCTTGGTGATGTGGCCGATCAGGATCACGGCGACCCCGCTCTCCTTGGCGAATCGCAGGAGCGTCGCAGCCACTTCCTTGATCTGGGTGACGGAGCCCGGCGTGGACTCGACGCTGCCCGTGTACATCGTCTGGACCGAATCCACGATCATCAGCTGGGGCTTCACGGCCTCCGCTTCCTCGAGGATGTTCTCGATGCAGGTTTCGCTGAAAATCAGGCAGTCGCTGCCGTCCCCGCCGAGTCGGTCGGCGCGCATCTTGACCTGGCGCACGCTCTCCTCGCCTGTGACATAGAGGGTCTTGAGATCTGGGCAGCCCAGGGGGATCTGGAGGGAAAGGGTGGATTTGCCGATGCCCGGCTCACCGCCGATCAGTACCAGGGACCCGGGCACGATGCCACCACCCAGGATCCTGTCCACCTCGGCGCTTCCCAAGGAGATGCGGGGCTCGTCCGCAGTCTGGATTTCCTTCAGCCGCTGGGGCCGGCGCACGGAACCCGCGGACGTGTTGCGCGCCCGCTGGGGACCGGCCTCCAAGACCTTCTCCACCATCGTATTCCACTCCCCGCAGGCGGGGCAGCGCCCCATCCACTTGCTGCTCTCGTTGCCGCACGACGTGCAGTACCAGAGCGATTTGCTTTTCGATCCCATCGTTGCCATGATACAAAGCAGCCCCTTATCTTGGGCCGGAAGACAAATTTAATAATTAAATATGAAGTATTTTCATTATTTTTGTGTGATAACCGAAGACAAAAGAGATATGGGGATTTTCAATATGTTCGGCGAGCAGGAGCACCGGGTGTTCAACTACAAGCCGATTTACTACGACAAGGATAAAGAAGAACGCCGGCGCCGCTTCGGAGCCGTGGACGGTTCCCTGGACCGCGAGATCGAGAAGGCGAAGGAAGAAGGCACCTATGTGCCCGGTTCCTATATCAAGGAATCCATGCGGGAAGGCCGCGACCGCCGTACCCGTTCGCATGCCAACAAAGCCCAGAACATTATCGGCCTCGTGGGTCTGCTGCTGATCTTCATCGTCCTTTTCTATATCGCCAAGTTCTATACCCTGTTGTAATGGGCGCGCTGAAGATCCTTCCCGGCAACATCGCCAACATGATCGCGGCGGGCGAGGTCGTACAGCGGCCCGCCTCCGTCGTTAAAGAGTTGATGGAGAACGCCGTCGATGCCGGCGCCACCGCCGTGACCGTGGTCGCGACGGACGCGGGCCGTACCCTGATCCAGGTGATCGACAACGGCTCCGGCATGTCGCCGGACGACGCCCTGCTCTGTTTCGAGCGCCATGCGACCTCCAAGATCGCGACGGCCGAGGACTTGGAAAAGATCCTGACTTACGGTTTCCGCGGAGAGGCCCTGGCCTCGATCGCGGCGGTCGCAGAGGTCACGCTCAAGACCCGGCGCCCCAAGGACGAAGTGGGCACGCAGGTGCGCATTTCCTCCTACAACCACATCGAGACCTCGCAGGTCTCCGCACCCGTCGGATCGAACTTCGCCGTGCGGAACCTGTTCTACAATACGCCTGCACGGCGCAAGTTCCTCAAGAGCGACAACGTCGAGCTTAAACACATCGTCGAAGAGTTCTCGCGCATCGCGCTGACCCGCCCGGACATCGCTTTCACACTGATGCACAACGGCCGCGACCTCTATGTCCTGAAACCGGCCAAGTCCCTGAAATTCAGGGCGCAGGACCTGTTGGGCGCAAATGTGGTCGGCGAGCTTGTGGACATCGAGGCACAGACTTCGCTCGTGCGCATCACCGGCTTTGTCGGCCGGCCCGACACCGCCAAAAAGACCCTCGGCAACCAGTTTTTCTTCGTCAACGGACGCTATTTCCGCAGCCCTTACCTGCACAAGGCCGTCATGAAGGCTTACGAGGATTTCATCCCGGAAGGCGTCACGCCCTCCTATTTCCTTTACCTGGACATAGACCCGCACTCCGTAGACGTCAACATCCACCCGACCAAGACGGAAATCAAGTTCGAGGATGACTCGCTGGTCTTCCAGATCCTGTATGCCAGCATCAAGGAGACCCTGGGCAAGCACGCTTTCGGGGCAAGCATCGACTTCAACACCGAAGGCGCGGTGCAAATGCCCGTTTTGGGGCCCAACTTCGACCAATACCATCCCACGACTTCGCCGGCGGTGGATTTCGACCCGGATTACAATCCCTTCGAATCGTCAGGCCCCGCGCCTTCGTTCGACTTCCCGAAGCAGACGGAGGCGGACCGGCAGGCGGAAAGGAACGGCGGAGGCGGTCATGCCGCGGGCGGTTATGGCGGCATCATCCCTCCTACGCAGAACTACGGCAAGCTCTTCGAAGAGACCGTCCTGCCTTCAACGCGCCTGCTGCTGATCCAGGACCGCTTTATCCTCACACCCGTTAAATCCGGCGTCATGGTCATCCGCATCCGCCGGGCCCAGGAACGTATCCTGTACGACCGTTTCCTGCGTGCGATGACGCAAGAGCACCATGTGACCCAGACCGCCCTGTTCCCGGCCCAGGTCCAGGTGGGTGTAGAGAACCGGCTGCTTTTTGACGCCAACGCGGAATTGCTGCAACGGCTGGGATTCGACATCACTCCCTTCGGGACCGACACCATCGTCGTGAGCGGCGTGCCGGAAGGCTATTCCTGCGAGTCGGGCAAGGTCGAGACGATGGTCTATGACTTGCTGCTGATCCTGAACGACAGCAGTAAGAACCTGAAGGAAATGATGGACAGCTCCACGGCGCTCAAGTTCGCCAAACTGGGTGCCTCAACCGGCCGGAACATCGGATCCGTACAGGAGGCGCAGGCCCTGGTCGACGCCTTGCTGAACTGCGAGAATGCGGAGTTCACCCCTTCGGGCCAGCGTATCATCTCGATCCTGACCCTTGATGAATTGGAAAAAAGATTTTAGACATGGCTTTTTTTGACAACGTCCCGAGAGTGACGCGTAACCTCATCATTATCAATGTGCTGATGTTTATCGGCACGTTGTTCAACGAGGAGGGGATGCTCAAGGCTTTCGCACTGTTTTATCCCACTTCACCCTATTTCCACTGGTGGCAGTACATCACGCACATGTTCATGCACGGCGGGTTCTGGCATATCTTCTTCAACATGTACACGCTCTTCATCTTCGGTTCGGTGGTGGAGCGCATCATCGGGGAGAAGAAGTTCCTGATCTTCTATTTCGTCTGCGGGCTGGGCGCCGCCGCCCTCCACACGGGGGTGGAATACCTCCAGGC
>JAEEGJ010013208.1_pt1 | contig 20132 bp, 19 predicted proteins | sample 8958761 | NCBI WGS metagenome assembly JAEEGJ01 (sample SAMN16246546, study PRJNA631951) | gut metagenome | biome: gut microbiome; feature: rumen; material: RS-attached | host: Bos | place: Iran: Karaj | collected 2018-10 | reverse complement strand
AGAAACTGAAGCAGAATTTTCCGCTTAAATACTTCCTTGGCGACAACGTCAACGCCATTGAAGTCCAGATATGGGTGACCATGATTGCCTATCTTCTCCTGAGAGTAATGCAGCACAAGGCAAAGTGCAAACTCGCATTCTCGAACATCGTCACGCTGGCAAGACTGACGATTGGGAACTATGTCAATTTCGTTACGTTGCTGAACTGTCCGAAACAGGCATGGGCAGACCGGCTTCAATACTGGAATTCTCTCGAAACGGCCCAGAATACGGTGCAATTGGAGCTCCGATTTTCACCATAGGGGGCTTACTTTTTGAAAAAGTGAAGCGAATCGCCTGTTTTTAGGCATTCTCAAACGAATATTAATCAATTCCGATTTTTATCGGACAGCAATAATAGGATATGAGTAACAATAGTTTACCGCTTAAAGAGTTGTCGATAAAAGACGTCTTCAATGGTAGTGAGAATGTCAAATACGAAATTCCCATCTATCAGCGTAATTACGCTTGGGAAAAAGATGAAATAGCAGCATTAGTGCGTGATGTCTGGGATGCTTGTGAGAAGAAAAAGTCGGCATATTACATCGGGACGCTTGTAACCTACGACAAGGGCGATAGCACCTTTGAGGTTATTGACGGTCAACAACGGCTTACTACACTTTTCCTGATACTTAAAGCTATGGAAAGAGAAGTGAGAAACAAACTGACATACAGAGCACGCAAGCGCTCAAACGAAACGATAAAAGACATTCCGAATTTCGACGGTGCAAATCCTGACGACGGCATCCAAAAAGGATATGAAAGCGCTGCACTGGCTATTAAGGAAATTGTTGCAGCGGAAAAGAAGGATATGTTTGCTGAATATCTTCTTAATAGTGTTCACATCATTCACTATATTGTTCCTCAAAACGTTGACTTGAACCACTATTTCGAGGTGATGAACTCACGAGGCGAACAACTTGAGAAGCATGAGATAGTTAAGGCAAAACTCATGAATGTACTCACAAATGAGAGTGACAAGTCCAAGTTTGCCGCAATTTGGGATGCTTGTAGTGAAATGAATACATACATCCAAACAAAAACGGGGATACAGGCATATTTTGAAAACAACCTGAAGGACTTTAAGTATTATGACAAGTCTTTCGATGAACTGACAAGTGACAGTAATTCAACGTCAACGACATCTAAACTGTTAGACCTAATCAATTCTTCCGAAAAACTATTAGGCAAAAATCCGGATGACAATGATGACAGCAAGAACAGTATGTTCCAGCCTATTATCGACTTCCCCAATTTCCTGCTTATTGTACTCAAGATAACCCGTATGGGTATTAATGGTTTCGATCCGAATGATTTTATTCTTGATGACAAAGAACTAATCAATGAGTTTAATAAGGTATTAGATGACGAGAATGCCAAAGAAGAGGATAAGCAGTCGTTTGCAAAGGTTTTCTGCTTCAATCTTCTTAAAGGTAAATACCTGCTGGATAATTATGTGGTACACCATACGAATGGAGAAGACACGTATGATCATAACCCTTGGCAACTGCGATATTGGAGCAAAGAAGAGAAAGGCTGTACCAAAAATCTCTATGGTAGCGGAGATGAACAAGACAACCTAAAAACTCAAGACAAGATGGTTCAGTTGCTTTCAATGTTTGAAGTATCTTTTACTGCTCGTCAGCGCAAGAACTACCTTTTCTATGTGCTCTCCTATCTGTTTAAAAAGAGGGACTTGGATAAATATAGAGAATTCTTGGAAAACTTGGCAAAGAAGTATTTCTTTGATATATATATGAGGGAAGAGTGCCTAAACAAAATAAACGTTCCAATGCCAGGTGAATTTGACAAAGCCATCATCAAAGACAATCAGATTGATGTGCAAATCTGCAACTCAAATGCAGATTATAGAAGCTTCTGTAGAATTTATGGTGATGGTTCTGAGAAGTCGAAAGGAATACCTTTGTTTGTGTTCAACTATCTCGATTACCAAATATGGAAGAAGTATGCAGAAAACTTGGCTGGGGAAAGGTTAAAGGAAGAGTTTGATGGGCGGAAAGAGTTTTTCAATAAATTGGGATGTTCTGACTTTGGACTAGATATCTTTAATCGTTTCTACTTTTCGCGTACCCGTCGTTCTCTAGAACATTACTATCCACAGGCAAATATAAATGATGGCATCACAGAAGACAATATAAACTGCTTCGGAAACTTTGCTATGATTGGTAGCGATGCCAATAGTTCTGGTTCAAACTGGACTCCCAAGACAAAGCTTGACCACTATCTTGATTCGTCTAAAAAAGTTCGCCAAGTGGGGGTGGCCTCTCTAAAGTTCATAATTATGATGCAGATGTGTCGCGATAATGATGAGTCTAATAATCGCATAGATGGTCAAGAATGGATATTTGAAGATATCAAAAATCACCAAAGCCTAATGCTGGATATCTTATTAGAGCAATAAATATGGACGAGAACGTAAGACAAAGGAAGCTGCGGCGATTGCTGCGCATTTCTTTCCCTGATGGAAAGGTCCTATGCTTTAAGAGTGCTACGATGACATTTGTCGAGGCACTTAGTATGATTGACTCAGAGAGGTTTCAAGAAGTGAAGTTGGAGAGTTACCATCTGCCGCTCATTTCTCAGGAGATATATCCAAGATTCAAAGATTGGATGAAACCTATTGGTGAAGGATGGTATGTAAATACGCAAAGTGACAGTGACCAGAAATATATGCAACTGGTATCTATCAAACAGCAATTAGGACTGGATTGGAAGATTGAGGTTGGGTCAGATTTTTCGCCAAGTGACGACAAGGTTCCACAACGTAAGAAACGTGAGGCCCAACGGCTAATGGTGAAATTCCCTGATGGAACTTGTATATGTGAAGCAAACCCTGTAAATACCTTTGTGCATGCAATAGAGAAGATTGGTGTAGAAACATTGATACGAAAGGGTGCTCAGTATAGTGGAAAACCGCTGATTACTCATATAAAGCAATATAATGGCCAAATAGAAATCGGTGATAAACGATGGCTGGTGATTCCTCCACAGACCAAGGATAAACTAAAGACGCTGAAGATTATCAGTGCGACAATGCGTCTCAATTTGGAAATTATTCAGCGTGCCAATCAGAACCAAGAAGGAACATTGAAGTTCTCTAATGAATAATGAGACCGTTTCCAGACATGGTCTCAATAGGCAATAGAAACAGCAACGAAACGTTATAGATATATAGCAATGAATAAAATAAAAGCATTAAGCATACTGGACAAGGATTACCTCCAGTGGATAAAGGAATTGAGTACACACTTTCGCAGGAGTCAGGTAAAGGCTTCTGTAAAGGTGAATGAGGTAATGCTACGGTTCTATTGGGAATTGGGCAGGGATATTGTGGAAAAGAAAGCAGAGAGTCGTTGGGGCAGCGGATTTATAAAGAACCTGAGCAGGGATTTGAAGGAGGTGAATCCTGATGCGACCTGCTTCTCAGAAACGAATCTTCTGTATATGAAGAACTTCTATCTACTATACCATCCCTATCTGACAATTACTCCACAAGTTGTGGAGCAAATTACTCAACTGGCAGTTGAGCAAAAGGAGAACTCATTTACTCCACAACTTGTGGAGCAAATACAAAATGATCTGTTTTCTGTGCCATGGGGCCATCATCGCTTCATTATCGATAAGTTTAAAGAACAGCCAGAGAAAGCATTGTTCTTTGTTCACCAGACAGTGGAGAACGGATGGAGCAGGGATATGTTGCTGAACTTCATGGGGACTGACTTATATGAGCGTCAAGGTAAGGCTTTGACAAACTTCCAGCGAACGTTGCCAGAAGAAACGAGCGACTTGGCCCGTGAGTTAACAAAGGACCCATACGATTTTGCATTCACCGGCATAACGGGCAAATACAATGAGGCTCTTCTGAAGGAAAAACTGCTAAGTAATATTACTCAGTTCTTGGTGGAGCTTGGTACTGGCTTTGGATACTTGGGTAAAGAGTATCGACTGCAAGTTGGCGAAAGGGAGCAGTTTATAGACCTGTTGTTCTACAATCTTAATCTCTCTTGTTATGTCGTCATCGAGGTAAAGATTGGAAAATTCGAGTTCGCGGATATTGGTCAATTGGGTGGCTATGTGGTTGCCTGCAATCATACACTACGCAAAGAAGGACGTGACAATCCTACAATTGGTTTGCTTATTTGCAAGGAAAAAGATCGTGTTCAGGCACAATATGCATTGGAATCCAGTAGCCAGCCTCTGGCTATCTCCGAATATGAGTTAGAGAAGTTCTATCCAGAGAAGGTTGAAGGTACAATTCCTACTATAGAAGAGATAGAGGCTAAACTGAGTGCAAGGTAACTCGTTTATATCCACAAGGTAATTCGGTAATAGGACGTATCTAATACGCACCTTTCTGGCAGGTGCCACAAAAGGTGCTGCAGGCAGTTCAAGAGCGTTGAGCAAGCTCAGAACAAAAAATTGAGTCTGGATTTGGTTCTTTCATAAGAAATGATTACCTTTGCACCCGATGATGAGTCATAAATGGTTGCAGGCTCAGCATCAGGTGTTCATTGAAAGCAATTCATAGCAGAATGTGGAATTGAGTACGGTTGCCAATTCGTAACCCTGTTTTTCCTCAATCTCTCAGACTGCCTTTATACAAAGAAAAGCTGAGAATTCTTAAAAATTACGAAAAAAAGTGTAACTTTGCAGCCGCAAACCATTATTTAACAGTTTTATGCAAGAGACAAGACAGAACAAGATAGCCCGCCTGCTGCAGAAGGAGCTGAGCATGATCTTCCAGGAGCAGACCCGCGCCATGCACGGCACGATGGTCAGCGTCACCCGTGTAAAAGTGTCGCCCGACCTGAGCATCTGCACGGCGCCTCTTAAGTTAACGATAACAAATTTAACACTACTATAATAATAAAAAAAACGCATGAAAAGGTTAATTACATTCATCGCCCTCGTGCTGCCTTCGCTGGCCTTTGCCCAGTGGCGCGTGGGTGTCAACGGTGGAGCTACCTACAACCACTCCACCATCAGCAAACACTACATGACTGACTATCAGTGGAAGGACCGCTGGGGAGTCACCCTCGGCGTCATGGGTCAGTATGACGTCAACGACTGGCTGGGCGTGCGCGCCGAGCTGGACTGGACTCAGAAGAACTACCGGCTGACGCGCCAGATCTTCAGCAATTTAGACTACAAGTATGTCAACAACTACCTGCAGCTGCCGGTGATGGCCTCGTTCAGCTTTGGCGGCAAGCAGCTGCGCGGTTTCTGCAACGCTGGTGTCTACGGCGGCTACTGGCTCACCAGCGGGCGCGAAGGCACGGATTTCAACAACTCCAGCGAGAAAGTCTACGAGTTCAGCGAAGACATTAAATTCAACAGCGAGCGCGACCAGCGCTTCGACTTCGGCTTCGTGGGCGGCATCGGTCTGGAGTACCGTTTCTGCCAGCGCTGGGCCGCACAGGTCGAGATGCGCTACTACTACAGCACCGTGAGCACGCAGAAAGACTACATGCGCCTGAGCGACCCCCGCTACAACTCCACGCTGGGCGTGCAGGCCGGCCTGTGGTACAGCTTCTAAACAAGGTAAACAGGAATAACATAGGAATAACATAAAAATCGTAACACAACAATGAGAAACAAGATATTTATCTTAGGCGCTCTGCTGCTGACGCTGGCTTTCAGCGGCTGCCGCGATGAGGCCGACTTGCAATACAACTACTCTGTCAACGACAACACGCTGTTTGCAGAGGCTCAAAACAGCTTCGCCGGCAAGTACCGCGTGTTCTGGAACGCCATGAACAGCAACTACGGCCTGTGGGACTATGAGAAGGAGTTCGGTCTCGACTGGGACGAGCATTACGAGCAGTTCCTGCCCAAGTTTGAAGCCCTCGACGCATCCACCGAGGAGGTCACCGACTCCATGCTTCAAGCTCTTATGAACGAGATGGTAGCCCCGCTCCACGACGGCCACTTCGCCGTTACCTTCATCAACCATCAGACTCAGAAACCCGTCATGGCCATCCCGTCGGCACTCCGCAACGCCACCCGCGACGACATCACAATCAGCGAGCGCTACAAGCCCAACCTCACCCGCTTCTATTACAATGGCGAGCTGAAGGAATACAAGGAGGCCGACACCCGCTTTGCCACCCTGTTAGCCGAGATGACCAAAGTCAAAGGCCGCGGACTGATGTGGGCTGAGGACCGTTACAACACCCTGACGCAGAAAGAAATGCCCACCCAGGCCGAGGCTATGGAGATGAAAGGCCTGAAAGAGTTTATCGACGCCATGGAGAATTTTCTCGACAAGGGGGGCTCAGCCTCTGATTTCAACGAAATCGCCCAAAAGTACTCCTACCTCAACATCCCCTTCCTGGAGCCCATCAACGTCGGCTTCGAAAAAGACGGCATCAGCGTGAAGTATGGCCTGTTCAACGACAACATCGCCTATTTCTACCTCAGCGACTTCAACCTCATCGGCCACATGGACGAGAGGGCTATAAAACAGTCCTTCCCGGGTGCTACTGACTTTACCTATGAGCGCATAGCCCGCGTCGTCGACGTGTGGAAAAGCTGGTTCTCCACCATACAGGCATTCCACAAGGCCGGACAGCTCAAGGGCATCATCCTCGACCTGCGCGGCAACGGCGGCGGAGCGCTCATTGACGAGCAGTATCTGCTGGGCGGCATGCTGCCGGCCGGCGGTTTCCAGATTGGCTGGACGCGCTTGAAGCGCGGCGTAGGGCGATACGACTACTCCCCCATGATGCCCGAGTCTGTTCCCACGATGGAAGCCGACCACGAGATTATCACCGACGTACCCATTGTCGTGCTGGTCAACAGCGGCTCTGTCAGCATGTCGGAGATTACCGCCCTGACGGCTAAGAACATGCCCAACGCCCGCGTCATAGGCAAGCGCACCCACGGTGGCCTGTGCGGACTCACCGGCAACGAATCTTACACAGAAAACTACGCCGGCCACATTGGCGTCGAAGGAGCCACACCCGTCTTCTGCTACTTGCCCAACCAGATCCTCTTCGACAACAACAAGCGCCCCCTGGAGAGCATTGGCATCACCCCCGACTTCGAGGTTGACTTAGACACCATTGCCTTCAAGCGTGACTTTACCGACACGCAGCTTAACCGTGCCCTGCAGTATGTGAGAACAGGTAACTAATCATCAACATAACCAAATTACAACAGCTCAAAATGAGACACATGAATATATTACATCTGCTGGCAGGCGTGGCCCTTACGGGAGCACTCTTTACCAGCTGTACCAAGGACGACAGTCTGACCGAGATTATTCCCACACCGGAGCCTACTACCGCTACCACCAATAAGGTGATAGAAGCCCTGAAGACAGTGCCCATCGTCAGCGGCGTGGAAGTGAAATACAACGAAGACCACACCGACAGTGTGTATTTCATCGCCTTCACCCAGCCCATCGACCACTTCCACCCCGAGCTAGGCTCCTTCGAACAGCTCGCCGCCCTGAGATTCAAGGGCTGGGACAAGAACGTCGTCATCAACACCCACGGCTACGAAATGCTTCAAGAGGCCGACAAGATTCTCCCAACCGACCTGGCCGCTCATCTCGACGCCAACCAGCTCAACATCGAGCACCGCTATTTCGGACAGTCGCAGCCCGAGCCCTACGACGAGATGAAGTTCACCTATTTCAACGCCGAGCAGGAGTCATACGACCTGCACGCCATCGTCACGGCACTGAAGAGCACCCTCTTCAAAACCGGCAAGTGGGCCAGCACAGGCACCAGCAAGGACGGCATCACCACCGCCCTCTATGCCTACTACAGCGACCAGAAGGGGTGGAAAGACATCGATGTCTTTGTGCCCTTCTGCGCACCGTTTATGGTGGGCACAACCGACAGCTACGGCAATTACTCGTGCAGTAACTACCAGACGAGCGATTATCTCGACCAGGTCTGCGGTACGGGCTATGCCGCCGGCTCCACAGAGGCCATCGCCCGCGAACGCCTCAACCAGATGCCCTACTACGTATGCACCACGCCCGAGCTGCGCCGTGCCTGTATCGCCAAGATGGCCGCCACTGACCCTGACACCTACAGCAAAGTGGCCCAGCAGTATAGCAACAAGGACCTTGCCAGCACCGGCGACCTGGAGAAAGACCTGACAGCCCTATTCCTGTGGGAGTACTACGAGATGCTCTTCTCCAAGTTCTCCTACGTGCAGTTCATCAAGTGGAGCTACATGGTGCCCGACCCCGCCAAGGTGGCCGCCAAACTCGATGCAGAAGAGATGGACGAGTTTGCCGAGTTCCTGCTCATGGACAGGGACAGCCTATTGGTGCGTATCGCAGCAGCTGAGGCCGAGAGCCGCACCACTCGCGCCACCACCGACGAGACTCTGTGGCAACTGCTCACCGACCTACGCAGAGAAAAAAGCACCCCCTACGAGGTACAGTCGTTTACGGAGCTGGGCTTTTCCGACAACACTTATAATCAGGTCAACAACAGCTATCTCACGCCAGCAGAGGTTACCAATGTGTTGCGTTTCCTTGGCCGTCAAACCAAGTTCGAGGGTATCTACAAGCAGGATGGCGGTGCACTGATGAAGGCTTTCCGCGAGTGGTGCTACACCGAGCGGTCGCAGCCTATTATCTTCGTCTACGGCAAGAACGACCCGTGGACGGGTGCCGCTCCCGACGCTGCCGCCATCGAGCAGAACGATATGCTCGAGATGGTCGTCGACCCGAAGGCCACCCATCAGGACTTTTTCCTCCACAGTGCGCAATATGAACTGTCGTCGCGCCAGGCCATCATCGCCGCCCTCGACAAATTCCTGAAATAAGCCTACTACCGCGAGTAGACTTCACATTTATCCGCCTACCCTACACCCGATTCTCATCATCAGTAGGATAGGCGGATTTTTACGTGCGCCTGTCGGACGGGCTGTTAGCCGAGTGTAATCTTCTCTACGTCGACGGGTTCGTGTAGGAATATCTGTGCCTGCTCCTTGAATTTGTCGGGATTCTCCGTAGTCAGATAACGGACGGTGTGCCCCTTGGAGCATTTCCGCTCAAAGGCGGTGTTACGCACGAAATAGTCCTTCAGGCTCTCAGCCACATATTCGCCCTGAGGCACCACACGGACGCCAGCCGGCAGGTACTTCAGAATCTTGGGCATCAGTAGGGGATAGTGTGTGCAGCCCAGGATTGTGAAGCCAGAGTTACGAAAAAACTCCGAACTATGTCATGAATGACCGCATTTTTTTCATTATTCCGTCTTAATAAACAACGATATCTGCCACTGTCGTTTGTCAGAATTGTCAGAAAGTGCACAACGGGGTCGGTCGTTGTGCACTCTATCGGAACGAGTCGAAGATGGCATGTCTTGCCCTCGAAGAAGTGCCTTCTTCTGCTTCTTCCGATGCCTTCTAACAGGGTGTAGGGAGCATGCAAACGTGGTGAAAGTGCCGTAGGAACAGGGGTTAGGTGCCATTCCGACAACCTTGCGCCTATACGCAAAATGCTTTACGCCTATACGCAAAACACTTTACGCCTATACCCAAAATGAAATGGGTTTCCCAAAGGTGGTGCTCGATTGGTGCACTAAAGTAGCACCATTTTTTACAATCTTGCACCGGAGTAAGCGTTGATACTCAGCGAGTTACAAGCCAAAGTAGCACGAGTAGCACCATTTTTTTTGTTTGCAGTGTTGTAGTGTACTGTATGTATCTCATTTCATGGCCTCAACCAACCAATCATTATACTTCATATTCCGGCATTCTTTAAGATTTTACCGGGTTTGTTAAGATTCCAAGGACAAAACCTCTCACAATTGTTAAATGCCACGGGGACAGGTGAATGACATCTGAAAAAGCTGAGGCATATGACATTTATCAGAATTATCCCTATTGGCTCTTCGTTGAAAAAAATGAAAATATGATATGAGAAATCATTTATTTTGTGTACTTTTGCAGCATGAAAGATAATAAACAAGAGATATTTCCTATCGTTGATGCCGAAGGTCATACCTTAGGCTCCGCAACTCGAGGTGAATGCCATAACGGCTCACGGCTGCTACACCCCGTAGTCCATCTGCACCTGTTCAATACAAAAGGTGAGCTGTACCTGCAGAAACGTCCGGAATGGAAGGATATCCAGCCTGGCAAATGGGATACGGCCGTAGGAGGACACATTGACTATGGAGAGACACCAGAGGATGCCCTGCGCCGTGAGGTTCGTGAGGAGTTAGGCGTCACCGACTTCCAGCCACAGTTTGTTGAGAGGTATATTTTCGAGAGTTCCCGCGAGCGAGAACTGGTCTATGTCAACCGTACAACATACGATGGCCCCGTCAATCCCTCAAACGAAGAACTTGCTGGTGGTCGTTTCTGGACACTCGCAGAAATCCGTGCCGCCATGGGCCAAGGTATTCTGACACCAAATTTCGAAAGCGAGTTCCAACGCTGCTTCTCAGAATTGTTATGACAGAAATATATTTAGTACGACACGGCGAGACTCTTGATAATGCCCGGCAGGTGATGCAGGGGCAGACGCAGGGCGAGTTGAACGAGAGGGGGAGGGAACAGGCCCGGCAGGTGGCTGAACGGCTGGCAACGGAGCATTTCGATGCCGTTGTGGCCAGTGACTTGCATCGTGCCATCCAGACGGCAGAGGTGATTGCTGCTCCCCATGGGCTGTCGGTGACGACGACACCCCTGCTCAGGGAGCGTGACTGGGGCAGTTTTACAGGTCGCTTTATTCCCGACCTGCGTGGCGAGACGTGGCCTGACGATATTGAGAGCGAGGGGGACTTGCTGTTGCGTGCGCGCGATTTCCTTATATATATAACGACCACCTGGCCCGATAGTCGGGTGGTGGCCGTTGGTCATGGCATCATCAACAAAGCGATTCTTGCCGTTTATGCCCAGTGTACTATGCGCGAAGTGGTGCGGATGATGAATTGTGAGGTCCGGGTCTTAACGATGTCCGCCGAACGAGCGTCCGCCTCCAGCACTGCGGCCTCCGCCACTGTGGCTTCCGCTGCTGTGGCTGCCACCACCTCCGCCACGGCTGAATGAGCCTGAGCTGTGGCTGCTTCCACCACTACTTCTGCTGAATGAGCCTGAGCTGTGGCTGCTGCTTCTGCTGTTGCCGAATGAGCTTGAACTACTGCTGCTGCGCGGACGGTCTGACGACATTGAGGGACGCGTAGATGTGGAGCGTTCGGGACGTGAAGACATCGTGGCGCGATCAGCACGTGAAAACGTCGAGGAGCGTTCGGGACGTGAAGATGTCGTAGTGCGATCAGGCAGTGCATGTCTCGTTGACGTTGTCGGACGGGTGCCTCCTGAAGGACGAGTGTCTCCTGAAGGACGTGTGCCTGTTGTCGGACGGGTGTCGCCCTTTGTGCTGTTATGGTCGCGATAGCCTCCGTAAGAGCCTCCGCCGTTGTTGTGACGACGATCGTGAACGGTGGTACGTGTCGAGCTGTTGCGATGGCCCCCGTCGCGATGGTGTCCCATGTCGCTGCGTCCGTGGTGGTCGTGATGGCGATAGTCGCCACGGTTCCAACGGTCGAGCATGCCGAAGTGTGAGTGTCCGGAATGTCCGCGATAGTGGTCACGGTGTCCGTGATAGTATCCGTGTGTGCCATGGCGGTGCCAGGCGTGTCCGCCACGATAGCTGGCGTAGAACACGGGGCGTCCGAAGAAGAAGTAGTCGCGGTGCGGATAGCGGGCGTAGATGCCGAAGTGCCAGTAGCCAGCCTCCCAGTAGAGGGGACGGAAGAAATAGGTGGCTGCACGGAAGGCTTCCCACTGCCAGTCCAGCAGAATGTAGCTCAGGTCGAGGTTACGACGCTCCCAGTATGTGCCAAATACGTCGTCGTAGCTGGTCACTCCCATCAGATAGTCGAGGTTGATTTCGTAGGCAGCCTCGTACTGCTCATCAGTCAGGTTCAGCTCGTAAGCCATCTTGTCCGTGAGGAAGAGGGCCTCGTTCCTTGCCTGCTCGTAGCTCATTGCCTTGCCCGATGCTGCGATTGTCAGCATTGCTACCAGGGTCATCATTATCTTCTTCATAACTATTCTTATTTTAATTGTTAGACATCTTGTTATCTGTTCACGGTGCAAAATTATGAAGAAAATCATGCATACGAAAAGGATTTCCCCTAAACTCGGCGGGGGAAATCCCTATATCTGTAGCCCCTCCTAACCTCCCCGAAGGGGAGGAAACGGTCTTCCCTCCTTCGGAGGGGTAGGGGGAGGCTGTAGTGGGAGACTAATGCTTTTGGAAGTTCCATGTCTGCTGGCCCTTGCCCAGCACCAGGTTGTCGCCACTCACCGATACCACTTTCAGGCGAATGTTGTTGAACGGCTTGAAGCCGAACGTCTCTTCAACCATCGTCGTGTCTTTGGCTACGCCGTCTTTCGAGAAACACTGCAGGAAGATGCTGTCACCCACGTGCTGGAAATTGCCATAGACGAAAATCTCGCCATGATGGGTGTCCTGCAGTCTCGCTATGTGGCCTGAGAAGCTGATGTACAACCTGTCGGAATCGGCCATGCGCCACTGTCCCCACAGGTCACCGGCATCACGTCCCTCCTGGCAGGAGGAAAACAAGCCAACAGCCATCAGCCAACAGCTAACACCTAACACCCACCACCTAACACCTAATGTCTTAAAGTATCCTGCCATGATATCCGATTTTGAGGTTAAACGTAGAGCAGTCGCCATAGATGTTTCCCTTGTCGAAGGCGTAGGCTGCTGATACCTGCCAGGGACCACAGGTGTAAGTACCTTGTAGCATGGCATCGAACGAGTGGCGCTTGGGACAGACGGGCAGGTTGTACGTGCCCAGTGTCTCGCGATAGGAGCCTTTGACGAGATACGACAAGTGGTCAGTCACTTCACCGTTGATGGCAGCATGCCAGGCCTTCACACGATTGTAGCGGAACTGGTTGTAGCCATCATAATTATATATAGGTGACGTGATCAGGGCATTGCCTGGCGTCATGCCATAGTGGGAGTAGCTGGTGTAGTAGGTGTGGTTGTAATACTCGTCGTTACCCACCACGAGTTCCGTAATCTGACTGCGGATGGGTTCCGGATAGTCGCCACTGTCCCAATGGAGGGGTCCTGACTGGTTGGTCGATTGGAAGTATTCCACCACAGCCCCACGCACATACTGTCTGCCTGTGGCCTTGTTGGTATACTGCAGTCCCCACAATCCGTCCCAGCCGTTGCCCTTACGGATGCCTGAGCCGTCCTCGAAGGGATTGTCCAGATAGGCTTGCACCTGATGCTGACTGTTGATGTTCCAACCCAGCTGGATGGTCATCGAGCCAAGGTGGTTGCCGAATACCCAGTCCTCCATAGCGTCGTTCTCGAAATAGTTCTTGTCGCCACGTGGCAGAATGATGTCCCAGAAGGCCTTGAGGTTGGCACTCTTCTCCTTGGCCTTGAGCTCGTTGCCTTCCATCTTATAGCTGTTGCCAGCAAACTGTGCCACATGCTCGATGCCAACGATGGCGAAGAAGCGCTTCTCGGGATTCGTGCGGAAATAGAGGTGTTTCTGGTGATACCATGCTCCAGTGGAGTATTGCCAGTTGTCGTTGCGATAATTGTTGAACTGGTCCTCACGATACTGGCTGTCCATGAATTTTCCGTAGCCGAAGTCGAAGTTCACCTGCAGCCACTGTTTCGTGTAGGGCACTGTCCAAAAACCGTTGGTACCGAAATGCACTTGAGGGATGGGCTTGGCATTCGTGCCTTTGGCAAAGGCGCCTGTCGACAGCAGGTCATCGCGCAACACCGGCTTTTCCTCACGGCTGCCTGCCTCAAGGAAGAATCCCTGGTACGACAGGTTGACGTAGCATTGCTGGAGGTATGCCTTATGGTCAGCATGCACGGAGGCTACTTCGTCAACAGCTGCTGACAGCGTCAGGTTCTCGTTGAATGCGTGCTTCCAGTTGATGGCACCACGCAGATAGCCGGTGTTGGGACGTGTTGCCAATACATGATGCCTGTTGGTCACCAGCTGGTATGCCGTATAGTCGCCGGTTCCCACAGCAGCTTCTGTCGTCAGGTCATACGTCAATGATGGGTGTTGGGTGATGGGTGATGGGTGTTGGATGTCTGTTGAGTTTTGTGCATTTGTTGGTGTCAGCAGCAAACAGCTAACACCTATCACCCAACACCTGACACCTAATATAAACCTTGAATTCATCATCAGATTTTCTTTCCGAAAACAATATTCAGGAAGGTCAGCCCAAGAATCTTGAGGTCGAGCCACCAAGAGCGATGCTTCAAATAGTCGAGATCCATCTCCAGACGCTTCAGCATCTTCTCCATCGTGTCCGTATAGCCATTGTAAAGCGTGGCCATCGACGTGATGCCGGGCCTGATCTGATAGAGGTATTCGTAACGGGGATCATGCTTGATGATCTGATTGATGTAGAACTTGCGCTCAGGACGCGGACCAACGAACGACATGTCACCTACCAGCACGTTCCAGAACTGGGGCAACTCGTCTAAATGGTGGTCGCGAAGGAACTTGCCTGCCTTCGTCAAACGGTCGTCAGTCTCCGAATTCCACAATTGCGGACCTTCGTTCTCTGCGTCAGTGCGCATACTGCGAAACTTATAGATATAGAACGGACGTCCGAATCTTCCTAAGCGTATCTGTTTGTATATGACGGGACCACCGTCGTCTCGCTTGATGGCTAAATAGCAGACCAGAAAGAGTGGCGAGAAGACGATGAGACATAATAATGCGGCGAAGAAATCAAACCACCGTTTTACTTCCCTCTCAAAAGCATTCATCCCATCATATATATAGGTATCATTTTGTTCCATTCGCAGTATTAAATGTGCATTTTCTATACTCTTAACGTATATGTTGCAATTTTATTGCGTGCAAAGGTACAACTTTTTTTTGATATACATGCAAGTTGTGGTAATAATTTGCTTTTATAACCACATGCTTGCTGGAGTTTTCATACGGATTACTCCCCGACAGCCTCGTGAAAACGCTGCAACAGCCACTCTTTCTGTTCGGCGATGGTCATATTCGAATTGTCGAGTTCGATAGCGTCGTCGGCCTTGCGCAGAGGGGATACCTCGCGATGGGAGTCGATGTAGTCGCGCTCCTGGACATTCTTCAGGATTTCCTGGTAGTCGGCCTCCATGCCCTTGCCCTTCAACTCGTCGTAACGGCGCTGGGCACGCACCTCGGCAGAGGCCGTGACAAAGACCTTCAGCTCGGCATCGGGGAAGACAACGGTACCGATGTCACGACCATCCATCACAACCCCCTTGTCCTTGCCCATCTGTTGCTGCTGAGCCACCATGGCCTCACGGACAAACCCCAGTGTGGCAATGGGACTGACGCGGTTCGACACCTCCATCGTACGGATCTCCTGCTCGACGAGTTCTCCGTTCAGGTAGGTGTCAGGGCGTCCCGTCTCAGGATTGAAGCGGAACGATATCTGGATCTTGGGCAACTGCTGTTTGAGCTCATCGACATGGATGTCTGAGGGCTCCTGTCCGAAGAGTCCGTGTCTCAGGGCATAAAGGGTGACGCTGCGATACATGGCACCCGTATCGACATATACATAGCCCACCTCGCGGGCCAGATCCTTGGCCATCGTGCTCTTGCCACACGAAGAATGGCCGTCAATAGCTATCGTAATCTTTTTCATAATGCATAACTTACATTGATTAATAATGACCATGCCGAGACATGATACTTGGCATAGGACGCCTGAAGCTTGAAACGCTCCAACTGCAAACCTGCACCTAACGACAATCCCGCACCATGATTGGAATCGCCGTCGCTGTCGCTGATCTTCATCTCGTGGGCACGACGGAAGTTGTAGCCTGCAGCCACGTAGATGTTGTCGCCCAGCAACAGGTCGGCACCAACGGAGAAGTGGCGGATGAAACCAGTGTCCCAGCGATTCAGGCGTGACATCGTCATCGACAGTCGCAACGGGGAACCGATCAGTCGTTTGGTGACACCGATCTGAAGGTCGAGGGGGACACGCTCGAAGTCGTCGTCGTAGGCCTTGATCTGACCTCCCAAGTTCTTGGCAACGGCTGATAGCGACCAGCTGTGTTGTTCGTCAAAGTAGTTGATACCCAGGTCGATGGCAACGGCCGCTGAAGAATAGCTTGCGATGTGTGACGATATGAAACGCGCTGTGATACCACCACTGATTCGGTTGGTCAGCATGTAGGCAAAAGTACCTGCCAGCGCAATGTCGCGAGCCGAGAAATCGCCCGTTTGGGTGTTGTCGGCTGTCATTTCCTTCATCGAACCATAGTCCATATACTGTGCAGAAGCAGCCCATGAAGCACGCTCCTTGTAGGCCTTGACAAACGAGGCAGAAGCAGTCTTGGCCCCTTCCATATACGTCATGAAGTTCAGGTTCATACTCTTGTCACTGACACCGTTGATGAGTGCCGGGTTATGGAAGAGTAGGGTAGGGTCGTCGTCAGTCAGCGTGATGTTGTCGCCACCCAGTGCAGCAGCATGTGCACTGACAGGTAGTCGCAGGAAACTGTACACCTCCTGGCTCTCCTGTGCCTGCATCGTCGTGACGCTCAACAGCACTGAAATGATGACTAAAAACCTTTTTTTCATCTAATATTCTCTAAATGTGCTGCAAAGATAACAAAAATCTTTAATCTTTAATCTTTAATCTTTAATCTTTTTGTACCTTTGCACAATAATTAACGCAACATTGCGCTTTTTATTGTCGGAAGATGGAACAAAAGAAGACACCAAGGGCTGATATTGACCAGCGTCGCACCACAGGATTCCTGATGGGACTGGTGTTGGTGTTGGCTTTGTTCTATGTCGCGCTGGAGTGGAATTCAGCCATGAATAATGAAGCCATCGACCCCCTTGACCTCGACGAACTGGTACACGAAAGCGAGCTGGTGCCGATGTCGAACATCGAGACTGTCGCTGAGCTGCAGGAGAAGAATCAGGTGGAGAAGGCCGAACAGCTGCGTGTTGTCGACGATGACGTGGAGCTGCAACAGTCTGACGAGGAACTGGAGGGTGAGAAAGAGGGCGACGACGACGAGTCGTTGCTGAAAGACCTTGAAGAGTCGCTGGACGACGAGGACAAGGCTCTGGCCTCCATGGGTGTCGACCCCAACAATCCCCTCAACTTCCATATCGTCGAGGATCTGCCTCAGTTCCCCGGTGGTGCTGTTGAGTTCATGAAGTGGCTCACGAAGAACCTGCGCTATCCCAACAGTGCCCGTATCAAGAAGGTGCAGGGCAAGGTGGTGGCTGTGTTCTATGTCGAGAAGGATGGCAACATCACTGGCCTCAAGGTCACCCAGTCGCTGTCTCCGGAGTGTGACCGTGAGGCGGTGCGCGTGCTGCGTATGATGCCTCAGTGGAAACCTGGCATCCAGCACGACAAACCCTGTCGCACGAAGGTGTGCATACCAATTGTCTTCAAACTGTAATGTCGAAATCCTGTAATCCAGAAATATAGAAATCCCGAAATATCGAAAAAATAAATAAAAAATGAAACAACTGACGTCCAACGAAATCCTGCAAAAGGTAAACAATTTCCTGGCCACGCTGCCTTACGATCGCCAGCCGGCATCGCTCTACGAACCCGTGAAGTATGTGCTCTCGCTGGGAGGCAAGCGCATACGTCCCGTACTGATGCTGCTGGGCTACAACCTCTGGCGCGAACACCCTGAGGACATCCTCATGCCGGCCATCGGTCTGGAGACCTATCACAACTACACACTGCTTCACGACGACCTCATGGATAAAGCCGATATGCGGCGTGGACATGAGACCGTTCATCGTCGCTGGGATGCCAACAAGGCCATCCTCTCAGGCGACTCCATGCTGGTGCTGGCATACGAACGTGTGGCTCAGGTGCCTGCCGAGAAGCTGCGCGACGTCCTCGACCTGTTTACGGTGACAGCACTTGAGATAGGAGAGGGACAGGAGTACGACATGAGCTTCGAGACACGCAACGACGTTACTGAGGACGAATATATCGAGATGATACGTCTGAAAACCTCTGTACTGCTGGCATGTGCCCTGAAAATGGGGGCTATACTGGCCGATGCTCCACAGGAGGATGTCGACAGGCTCTATCGGGCAGGAGAACAGCTCGGATTGGCCTTCCAACTCCAAGACGACCTGCTCGACGTCTATGGCGACCCTGCCGTCTTCGGAAAGGCTATCGGTGGCGACATCGCTTCGAACAAGAAAACCTACATGCTCATCAACGCCTATAATCTGGCAAACGAAAAGCAACGTGCCGAACTGAAGCGATGGATTGGTGCCAAGACCTTCAATCGCGAGGTCAAGGTCAGCGAGGTCACCCGTCTGTACGACGAGATTGGCATCCGACAACTCTGCGAGCAGAAAATCAACTACTACTTCGATTTAGCCCGTCAGACCCTCGACGAGGTGAACGTCCCCGATGAGCGTAAGCAGGCACTCCGCCATTATATGGACGAAATGCTTCATCGCAATAAGTAATTATCATTTCTAATTCCTAATTTCTGATTCCTAATTTGAAGTTCATCGACACTCATTGCCACTTGGATGGCGAGGAATTCAACGACGATCGCGACGCTGTCGTCCAAAGGGCCCGTGAGGCTGGCTGCACACGCATCTTCCTGCCTGCCATCGACCTGAAGACGTGTCACACCGTCCTCGACGTCTGTGCACAATATCCTGGCTACTGCTTCCCCATGCTCGGCCTCCATCCAGAGGAAGTCCGTGCCGACTGGCGCGAACAGCTCGCCGCCATACATACGTTGCTTCAGCTCCCTCTCCCCTCGGAGAGGGCGGGGGGTGAGGCTCCCATTTCGATAGGCGAAATCGGTCTCGACTACTATTGGAGCCGTGAGTTCGAGCAGGAACAGTTAGAGGCTTTCGAGGAACAGGTGCGCTGGGCTGTCGAAATGCAGCTGCCACTCATGATTCACTGTCGCAAGGCACAAAACGAGATGGTGCATATTATAAAAAAGTACGCGCACGACCTGCCTGGTGGCGTCTTCCATTGTTTTACAGGCAACGAACAGGAGGCACGCCAGCTGTTGGAGTTCGACCGCTTCATGCTGGGCATCGGAGGTGTGCTGACATTCAAGAAAAGCCATCTTCCGGAAACCCTCGCTGCTGTGGTGCCCCTCGATCGTATCGTTCTGGAAACCGATGCCCCCTACATGGCTCCGGTGCCTATGCGTGGGAAACGCAACGAGTCGGCCTTCATCCGATATGTCATCACACGTCTGGCTGAGGCCTATGGTGTCAGCGAGGAGGAGGTCTGCGAATGCACTAACAACAATGTCGCTCGCGTTCTTGGTGTATAGTTAACAAATCATAATTCTCAATTCTCAATTTTCAATTCTCAATTTATTATAGTACCTTTGCAGCCGCAAATGACGAAGGAGAGGTGCTCGAGTGGTTGAAGAGGCACGCCTGGAAAGCGTGTAACCGGCAAAACTGGTTCGCAGGTTCGAATCCTGTTCTCTCCGCTCCAAAGAATTGAAACCCGCTGATTTTCAGTGGGTTTCTTATTTTTCTCCTATAGAGGTTCCGTTTGAGGTTCCGTTTTTCTTTTATGAAAGTTTAACACGAGATTTTCTTTAATTGCCTTATTTTGACCGTTCAAGAGCATTTATCTCCGCTTTGATGTGTATTCCACATTTTTGGCGGCAGCTTATGATGCCCGGAAGATAAAACTATGTTCTTGATGACGTGGTAATCCTATACCGTAAGTGCATGGTGTACCGAATGGATGCTGCACATAACATGTCGGTTCGAAGCGTCGCTGGCCCTGAACAAAAACTTGTGATGTTATGTTTACTATCGCGTTCATACCGTATAGGATTCTTGAAAATCGGCTGCAAAGATACAAATTAAGAACGAAATCTTTTTGCGTAGCCGCGAAAAAGTTTTGCTTTTAACATTTCTCACCCCAAAAAGGAAGTGTTACAGTAAAAATGAATATTGCATGAATATAAATGCCGCATTTGGTTAATGTGTCATAAAAGAAGAATATGAAAAGTACAACGAGCCCGAATAATTCCTATATTTGCGGTAACTAATTATCAACGGAGGAACTGCATA
>JAEEGJ010013207.1_pt1 | contig 20134 bp, 19 predicted proteins | sample 8958761 | NCBI WGS metagenome assembly JAEEGJ01 (sample SAMN16246546, study PRJNA631951) | gut metagenome | biome: gut microbiome; feature: rumen; material: RS-attached | host: Bos | place: Iran: Karaj | collected 2018-10 | reverse complement strand
ATCGCGTCCTTCCCCCATGTGAACGGCCCATGGCATGACACGAGCACGGCGGGAATGTGCAACGGATTCAGCCGTCCTTCCGCGAAAGTCTCCACGATGACATCGCCCGTATGGGCCTCATAGGCGTCGTTGATTTCGCTTTCCGTCAACGGCCGTGTGCACGGCACGGTGCCATGGAAATAATCCGCATGCGTCGTCCCGTAGCACGGAATGGCGCGTCTCGCCTGCGCGAACGACGTCGCCGCCAGACTGTGCGTATGGGCCACGCCGCCAATCTCCGGCCATGCGCGGTACAAGGCCAGATGCGTCGCCAGATCGGACGACGGATTCAGATCGCCTTCCACCACATGCCCGTCCAAATCGACAAGAACCATGTTTTCGGCTGACAGTTCGCCATACGGGACGCCGCTCGGCTTGATCGCGAGGACGCCGCTGGCCTTGTCCAAACCGCTGACATTGCCCCATGTGCGGAAAACCAGCCCATCCTGCGGCAACTGCATGTTCGCCCGCCAGACTTGTTCTCGCAAAGATTGAAGCTTCATATTTCTTATTATGGGAGTTATGGGATTCAAGGGACCGTCCGGCGGAATCATTCCACCGTCGGCGGCACTGGCGGCAGGTCAGGCGGCGTTTCCACGCGCGGCCCGCCTTCAAGAAGCAGATAGCGTTTCTCAAACGCCTTCTGGTCGTCTTCCGGAATATCCTTCTCGTCAAAACGGCAGTTCGGCTTGAACGTCACGGCGGCCACGACGGCGCCGTCTTCCAAAGCCCTGTCATACTCTTTGGAATATCCTCCGAGCAACGCAAGCTTCCGTCCCGCCAGACTGGGCATGGTGAACCGGCCGCTCTTGTCGACGACGTCCGCCGGCAACGGCACGCAGCTGATGAGCAAATCAAACTCGCCGGCGTCTGCCAGCAGCTCATCCAAATCCGCCGCCGTCCATGTTTCGTCCTTCAAACCTGTCACGACAGGCTCCTCTTCGCCTTCCGGCAGAGGCTCCGGCTTCTTCAAAGCACCGATTTCCAACACTTTGACAATTTCAAGCTTCTTGTCAAGCCCTTCGACAAGGCCGTCGAAGGCGGGATTGACGCTCTCCTTGCCGGCCACGTCCTTCATGATCGGCTCACGCAGAATCACACAACGCTTTCCGGCCTGCTTGTCCGCCAGATAGCGCCCCATGACACGCGCCTGCATCCGCTGGTAGGCCCATTCCAGATGGATGGCGTCGAACTTGTCGCTTTCAAAGGACCACTGCCGCAGCCAATTGGCCAGACGTTGTTTCGGATTTCTGAACGCGTCATACGAACGATACCGCAATGCCATCACGATGCCGACGATGGCGACCAGCAGCAGAATGGCGCGCAACGCAAGCCCAGACGGCCTGAAACCGTCAACGCCATAATGCGCGAACAGGAAGATGTTGACCGCCGTCGCCACGATCGCCAGAAGCAAGAACAAAAAAGAAATCGAATTCATCGGCTTCCTCTGCATTCCACGGCGTCCCATGCGAAAAGATGGAATCGCCTTTAAACTCAACAACCCCGTCCGATTGGGTAAACCGACGGGGTTGTCTTTCATTTGGCTTTATTTGCCGATACTTACGAGATTAGTTGGTCTTCAGGGTGTAGCGGACATCAAAGGCCTTTTCCATATCCGACGGAGGATTCTGTTCCCAGTTCGCCAGACCAGCCTTGTCGTTTTCACCAGGATACTGCTTGTCGAGAACGGCGGCCACGATGGTCTTGTTCTTGAACAAGGCGCCCCAGCGTTCGGTGTAGCCCTGAACGAAAGCGATGGACTTGCCGGCCAGTTTGCCCTGGGCCTTACCGCCCTTGAAGGTGTCTTCCGGGAGACCGATCGTGGTGATCACCAGATCAAAGTCGCCGACGGGGGAGTAACCGCTGATGGCGTTGCCTTTGTTGTCTTTGCCTTCAAAGAGATTGGCGAGGTGTTTAAAGCGCCATTCCATTTCTTCCATGGCTTCGTCAGAGCCTTCTTCCGGAACGGGGCGGGCCAGAACGTCAGCGCTGACGCTGCCAAGACCTTTCTTCAGACCTTCGAGGAGGTGGTTCGGGACGATGTTGCCCTGGCCGTCTTTGTATTCGGCGCTGGTCAGAATGAGGATCTTCTTGTCAGCGAAGTTGGCGGCGATGTACTTACCGAGTTTCTCGGCACGGACTTTCTGATAACCGATTTCTTTGTTGACGGCACCGGCGTTGCCGCCATTCAACGTCATTGCCCAAATACCCATGGCGATGGCAATCACACCAAACGCGATGGCGACAGGCTGACCCCAGGCCGCGCCTTTCTTGTAGTTGGAATTACCAACCCACATCACGATACCGGAAACAACGGCACCAATAATTGCGATCATCTGCATAATCTGTTTCTCCTTGTGTTCAACTAAACCAAACGACTTTTACTTTTCTATATACTAAATACACAAAATATGAGTTTTATATCAAATTATCACTTATATGGCGGTTACGCAAATGTTTTAAAGCAAAAAAAATGCTTTTCTTGGCTTTTTTTACCTTTTTTTAATGTTTTTTTGCGTTTTTTCACTTCAAACTGGCCAGATATCTCTCCTCGTCCATCAATTTCGCCAGTTCATCCGCGTTCACATCTGTGACTACACAGATCCAACCGTCTCCTTCAGCGTCCGCATTGACCAATTCCGGACTCTTTTCAAGCTTCGTGTTCACTTCGACGACTTTTCCGCCAATCGGCATGAACACGTCGCTGGCGGCTTTCACTGACTCCACGACGCACAGGGAATCCCCCTGTTTGAAAACGCTTCCGACGGACGGCAGTTCGACATAGCTCAGCTCACCCAGTTCGTCCGCCGCGAATTTCGTGATGCCGATCCGCGCCTTGTCACCTTCGATTTCAACCCATTGATGTTCTTCGCTGTAGTATTTCATGCGATTTCCCTTTGACTTCCTTTACCTTATTTAATGTTCTCAATGAAACCATAGCTGTTCTGCCGCGTCGTCAGGAGGACGCTCTGCCACAACTGCCCCTGCGGGTCGATCTTGCGGCGGGCCTTGATCGCCAGCGGAATCGGCACGTATGTGAAATAGCCGTTCCAGTTGCCGACAACCATGTCCGTCATGCCCGCCATGGCGGCGTGGACGGCATGCTGAGCAAGATGCAGGCAGAACGTAGAGTCGATGCCCGTGGCGGGCAGGCTGCGGATGATGTAACTCGGATCGATGTATTTCACGGTGTGCTCTATGTTCTTTTCCTTGAAATACGCCTTGATTTCATCACGCAAGAACGTACCGATATCCTTGTGGAGAATGTTGCCGGAGGCGTCTTTTTCCTTCTTTCCGCCTGCGATCAAGTTCTGCCCCGCGCCTTCCGCGACGACGATGACCGCATGGTGCTTTTTTGCCAAACGGCGTTCCAACGATTCCAGCAGACCATTCTCACCCTTCAGTTCAAATTGAACTTCAGGAATCAAGCAGAAGTTGACGACGCTATTGGCCAATGCGGATGACGCGGCAATGAATCCCGAATCGCGCCCCATCAATTTGACCAGACCGATGCCGTTATAGGCGGCCTTCGCCTCGTTATGAGCACAACCGATGATTGGCGCAGCCGCCTCCACCGCCGTTTCGAAGCCGAAGGTCTTGTCCATGAAGTTCAAATCGTTGTCGATCGTCTTCGGAACACCGATGACGCTGATGTTCAGATTGTGCTTCTTGATCTCTTTCGCGATTTCATGGGCGCCGGTTTGCGTGCCATCGCCACCGATGGTGAACAACATGTTAATCCGTTCGCGCTCCAACGTCTCCACCATCTTCTGGACATCCTGCTCACCGCGAGACGAGCCCAAAATCGTGCCGCCAAGCGTATGGATATCATCGACATAGTCCGGATCCAATTCAAGCGGTTTGAGGTATTTGTCGTCGAATTTCTCATCGGAAACAAGTCCTTGGTAGCCGAAACGGATACCGTAGATGCTTTTTACGCCATATATATAATATAAGGTAGTAACAATCGCCTTGATGACATCATTCAGGCCAGGGCAGATACCGCCACATGTCACAATGGCCGCCTTCGCCCACTTCTTGTCAAAATATAGCCGTCTCCGCGGCCCCGCCGCCACAAACGCGGGCACATTTTTGCCCTTTTTGCGGAGCTCGTCGTTCAACGTCGGATCAGTGCAATAGGAAACCCTTTCCGAATCATCGACGAAAATCACGTCCCTCAAAGTGGATTCTAACGTCGGCTCGCCGACGCGTGAGACGTTGAAATCCATTTTCGTCAATTCATCCAAACTAAATGACATATTGTGTGGAAGCATCACTTTTCTCCTTTTACATAAAAAAACAAAATCAGACTTTCTACAATATAAAGGCCCCTCCGTCCAATACAACTGTCAAACAGACGCTTTTTTCACACCGCAGGTCACGTAGGTGCAAGATAAAATCACCGTCGTCATTGACATTGCGGAATCTGATATTACTCTAAATAGTGGTTGATTATATCTGTCCTCCGCGAATGGTGGGCATCCTCACGTTTTATCTGTCACGATATGTTCTGGGTAAGAGACAAATCATTCTATAAGAACTTGATCGTTCTGGCGGTTCCTATCATCCTCCAGAACGTCATTACCTTCGGCGTCTCGCTGGCGGATAACATCATGATCGGCCAGCTGGGCGAAGTGCCGATCGCCGCCCTGCATATCGGCACAAAAATCCAAGGCGTTCTGCAGATCATCCTTTTCGGCGTCGAAAGCGCCCTTATCATCCTGTCGTCACAGTACTGGGGGAAACGCGACACGGATCACATCAAAGACGTCATCTCCATCGCCATGCGGCTGACATTCGTCGTGACGGCCCCCATGGCCTTCATCGCGTTCTTCTTTCCGGAATGGTTCGTCGGTCTCATCACGGATCATCCGGACATCATCCGCTGCTGCGCCGAATACCTGCGTATTCTCGCCGTCTCCTATCTCGTATTCGGCATCAGCATGACGTTGCTGTGCGCCATGCGCTCCGTCGAAATGGTGCGCATCGGCCTCATCAACTCCGTGGTGGCCCTCTTCGTCAACATCATTCTCAACTATCTGCTGATATTCGGCAACTGCGGATTCCCGCGCATGGAAGTGCGCGGCGCCGCCATCGCCACGTTCATCGCACGGTTCATCGAACTGGCCGTCGTCGCCATTTTCGTGCGTTATTTTGATCCTAATCTGAAAATGCGCCTTCCGGATTTCAAACGCTGGAATCCAGACATCTTCCATGATTTGGTCAAATACGGCACGCCGCTCATGGCGGGACAAGTCACATGGGCCGTCAACCAATTCTGCCAGACGGCCATCATCGGCCGCATGGGCGGAGCCGTCCTCGCGTCCATCTCCATCGTCGGCACGCTGTACCAGTTCCTCCATGTCGGCGTCTTCGGACTCGCCGCCGCCACCGGCATCATGACGGGCAAGACCATCGGCGCGGGCGAATTCGAAAAAATGAAGACGCAGGCCAGGACGATGCAGGCCATCTTCTGCTTCATCGGCCTGTGTCTCGGCGCGACCGTCTTCTTCGGCAACGAAATCTTCCTGAAATGCTACAAGCTCGAGCCTGAGACACGGGCCATCATCGACAGCATGATGCGCGTGCTCATCGTCGTCATCGCCTTCGGCTGCTACCAGGGTCCCTGCCTCATGGGTCTCGTCAAATCCGGCGGCGACACGTCGTTCGTCTTCAAGAACGACACGTTCTTCGTGTTCTGTGTCGTCCTCCCGTCGGCCTTCATCGCGATGCACTGGCTGCACGCGCCGCCGTGGGTCGTCTACGCCTGCCTGCTCTCCGACCAAGTTCTCAAATGCTTCGTCGCATTTGTCAAGATAAACAGTTTCAACTGGATGAAAAACCTCACCAGACCAAAACAAACGGCGTAGCCTCCGGCCGCGCCACAACCACAAAAGGAAGCAAATCATGGGCATCATCGCAATTCCCGAAGGTCTTCAGACCAAACTCTGCGTGCTCGGCGACAACGTCCTGAAAGACGTCCCCGAAAACGTCAAAAAACTCTGGCCCGGCAAGACGGCCGTCATCATCGCGGATGAAAATACATGGAAGGCCGCCGGTGAAAAGGTCTTCCAGCTGCTGAAAGACGCTGGCGTTCCGCAGGATGAACCATACATCTTCCCAATCGAACCCGCACTTCACGCCGACTACTGCTACATTCCGAAGCTCCGTGAAATCGTCAAAGGAAAGGCCCCCATCGCCGTCGGATCCGGAACCATCAACGATTTGACGAAGCTCTCCTCCACGGAAGCCGAATGCGACGGTTACCTCTGCGTCGCCACCGCCGCCTCTGTTGACGGTTACACCTCCTACGGTGCCGCCATGGTTGTCAACGGTTTCAAGAAGACCGTCCCCTGCGCCGCCCCGCTCGCCATCATCGCCGACAACGCCGTCGTCAGCTCCGCCCCCTTCGAAATGACCGCCTCCGGCTATGCGGATCTCGCGGCCAAAGTCCCCGGCGGCGCGGACTGGCTCATCGCGGACGCCCTCGGCGAACATCCCATCGACGAACGCGCATGGGGCATGGTCCAGACCAATCTGAAGGAATGGCTGTCCGACCCGCAGAGCCTCAAGGAAGGCAAGTCCAAGCCGTTGTCCGACCTCTTCCAGGGCCTCGCCGCCACAGGCTTCTCCATGCAGTACTACCATGACTCCCGCCCCGCCTCCGGAGCGGAACACCTCTGCAGCCACGCATGGGAAATGTACGACCTCAAGAAAGACGGCGTCAATCCGTCCCACGGCTTCAAAGTCGCTCTCGGCACGCTGATCATCACGGCTCTCATGACGGAAACCTTCAAGATTTCCGCCGCAGACATCCGCAAATTCACGGAAAACCGCCCCGGCAGGACGAACGCGCAACGCGAAGCGCAGATCGCAGGCTTCCTCAAAGGCACGCAATTCTACGAAGACACCCTCAAGATCGCCCTCTCCAAGAATCTCGAAGGCGAAAAACTCGCCGCCCGCCGCCAGCTCATCTATGAAAAATGGGACATCATGCGCGACCGCGTCATGAAGCAGCTCATCCCGTTCGACGAACTCCGCGCACGTTTCGAACTGCTCGGCTGCCCCGTCAATCCCGCCGACATCGGCACGGATCTCGCTGGCTGCAAACGCGCCGCCACCGTCGCGGGCATGATCCGCAAACGCTACACCTGCCTCGACATGCTCTATGAGCTCGACTATCTCGACACCATGCTGGACACCGTCTTCTCCAAAGGATACTTCCAGCTCTAATGATTAATGATTAATGATTAATGATTAATGACTCTAGCGGTTCTAGGGCTTCTAGGGCTTCTAGGGCTTCTAGCGGTTCTAGGGCTTCTAGGGCTTCTAGAGTTTCTAGAGTTTCCAGAGCCGCTGGAACCGTTTTTTTCAAAAAAAAATCATTTTTTTAAAGAAAACTTCATTTTTTCACTTGAATATCCTAATTTCCCCCATTAAATTAAGATTAATTCAATTTTAATTGTGTTATTGTGTTTTTAGAAGTCTCATAGACCCCCTCACAAAGGAGAACAAACCATGAAATGCAAGAAACTGGTTCAATTCACGCTGATTGAACTCTTGGTGGTCATCGCAATCATCGCGATTCTCGCCGCCATGCTGCTCCCCGCGCTGGCGAAAGCCCGCAACAAGGCGCTCGCCATCTCCTGCACAAGCAACCTCAAGCAGATCGGCACGGCCATGAGAACGTATGGTTCGGATCAAGAAAGCAGCCTGCCAGACAGCGGCTACGGCAGCCCGGACGGCACATACATCAACGCCAATGCCGGCGGCTGGCCGAAGGATTTCAACAACTTCAAACACACGGACTACAACAACAACCAACTTTACTGGGCGGTCTGCATGCGCGGATACATCGGTGATATCAAAGTCTTTGGTTGCCCCATGGCCACGACTGTTGACAACTACCCCGGAAGCAGCGTTGATGGCCTTTATACGGGTCTCGACAACTACCTGAAGTACTCCACCTACGGCTATCCGGGCCTCTTCTTGGAAGCGCATACCTACAATGGCGCGAAAGGCACAACCACAAGCTATGTTAACAATTGGAAAAAAATCCAGTTCCCTGCCGTCACGTCGAAGGACATGAAGAATCCCAGCGAGACTGTTTTCTGCGAAGACACATGGGAAGCCCGCTTTGACACCTGCGCTGAAGGCAGTGGCAGCAACGACATGCCGTGCCTTGGCTTCACACAGTGGGCCGCCGCCCCTGAAAAAGTCGAAGCGATGTTCCGCCACAACGACTTTGGCAACGTCTGCTGGATCGACGGCCACGTCTCCGCCATCAAGCACAACCTCTGGCATCCCACGAAATGGTGGAACTTCCACCTCCAGTAAGAGGATGATGTATCAAACACTATAGCACAACAGCCAATTACGGGAGAAAGGAACTACTATCATGAAAAAATGCTTTACCTTAATTGAATTGCTCGTCGTGATCGCCATCATCGCGATCCTCGCGGCCATGCTGCTGCCCGCGCTCGAAAAGGCGCAGGACAAGGCGAAGGCCATATCCTGCGTCAACAACCTGAAGGCCATCGGACTCGGCTTCCGCCAGTACAACGACGACAACGACGGCTACAACTACTTCACCAACAACTGGATCGAGGGCACCTGGTGCCTCAACGCCGGATCGTGGAACTACAACGGCTTCGACGTCAACAACCCGAACTGGGACCTGATCATGCGTGAAAAGCACTTCTGGGGCATCGTGTACTACCCCTACGTCGGTGACAAGCGGTCGTTCGGCTGCCCCGGCGCGGACATCGCGGACCCCTACGGCTGCTCGCGAACCGAGGCCATCAAGTACGCCGCCTACGGCTACTACGGCGGCTCCTCCAAGATTTGGCAAGACAAGACCGGCGGCACCCCCGGCGGCACGCGCTACGCCTACGGCCCGGAAGCCCGCCACGAGACCTACTACCTCAACCCCAGCGGAACCGTCTTCTTCCACGACGCCTACGAGCAGCGCCTGGACGGCGATGACGCCCTCAACGGCAACACGCAGACCAAGAGCAACTACTCCATGGAGCAGATCGACCACTGCATCTGGCGCCACAGCTCCTTCACCACCTGTAATGGCGTCATGATGGACGGCCATGTCCGCGGCTTCCGCTACTACAAGTGGTGGCCGAAAGATGTCTATGGCCAGAAAGGCATTGACAACTAATCTTCGCATCCATCTAGCTTAAGACCGCATCGCCCGCCGGACTTTTTCAGTCTGGCGGGCGATTTTTTTGTTTTGGGTGTCTTCTATATTAGCGGCTTATTCAAGCATTGTCGTGTATTTACAGAAAGGAATAAGAGCTATTCTCCCTTCGGTAAAATCAAAGGAATCCTCCTGATTTTCCGTGACGACAAATCCTTCCTTCAATCCAAACATCTTCATGGCCGCCCGCAGTCCGTTAAACTCCCGTTCCATATCATCCTGCGTCACAACCATACAGGCCTGCACTGCCATACGGACGGCATGTCGGTCAATGACGACAAAATCACATTCACCCTTTCCATTGAAGTAATAAATATTCCTGAAATGTCTGCGAAGGGCAAGGAACACCATGTTTTCAAAACGCATTCCATCGTTTGGAATACGTCTGGAAGTGATGGCGTATTCAAGCCCTGTATCGATGCAATAGACCTTACGTGGATTCAACAACTGTTTCTTCACGGAATCACTGAACATCGGAATGAAAAAGAACATAAAGGCCTTTTCAAGCCAGTCGCACCATTGGGAAACAGTGGAGGCGCACGAGACAGACAAAGATTCAAGCATTTTGGAAGCAGTGAAACGGCAACCGATGTTTTCAATCAGATACGCCACCAGCTTTCTCAAGGATTCAACCTCACGGATTCCGTTGTGCACGATGATGTCACGATAGACAATATCATCGTACAATTCCCAGAGAATGCTTTCATCCATCACCTGCAAGTAACGCGGGAAACCGCCTTGCCGCATATACGCCTGTGTGCTTTCGCACCCTGGCGATTGATGAGTAAACGTCAGATATTCCTGATAATCAAAAGGAAACAATTCACGGGAAATATGCCGTCCTGTCAATTTCGTTCCCAGTTCACCTTCAAGCAAGGATGCATTAGATCCGGTCAGACAAATCCTGTAGCCTTCGTCCAGTTTTTCCCGGACATAATGCTCCCATCCTTTGAACTTATCGACTTCATCGAAAAACAGATTATGAGTACCATATTCCTCTATCAGCGAATCCAGACGTACGGAATCGCGGAGCTCCAATGCCGCCAACTGCGGCGATTCGAAATTCAGAAAGAACCAGTCTTCGCCCAAATCACGCATCCGTTGATTTAAAAGCGTGCTCTTGCCGCAACGACGCACTCCCGTTATATCCAACGCATGGGACGACAGCAATGCCTCATTGAAGACAAGCGTCCTCTTCTGGCCGACATCCCGTTTCTTTTCATACTGCCGCTGCTTGGCGACGATATTGCCCAGTTCTTCTTTCGTTATCATCCAGAATGCTCCCGTTTTATTGGTGAATGCCATTCGTCTATTTTGGTGAATGCCATTCATCTATTTTGGTGAATGCCATTCACTATAATATCTTTAGTGTTATTTTCTAATTATTTAAATCATCTTCCTCATCTTTTCTAGGCTTCTAGGCTTCTAGGCTTCTAGGGCTCTAACCACTAGCCACTGGCCACTAATTACTAGCCTACCTATTGTCTTAATCATTAATCATTAATCATTAATCATTAATCATTATCTTTTAGCTTCTATGCTCTTCATTCACCAGAATCGTCCCGCCGATGACGAAGCCCGGAATCAGCAGAATGGAAATATATGGTATCATCAGCAACAGAAAAACCATCATGCCGAAGCCGTATAAAACGGCTTTCCGCCCTGCGAAACGCTGCTGCAAAAGCGCAATGGACCATCCTTTGTTGAAGCCCGATTCCGCACAATAGCTGATGCCGTAGCGGTAGCCGACAAAGCACGCCGCCAAGGCGTGCGCAACAAACGGAAACACAAAGCCCAACAGCAGAAGCGGAATGTTCAATATCAACGTTCCGACAGAATAGATGACACATAATAGTGTGTTCAGTAGATCCTGCCGCCATGTGATGGGCGGATCTAGCGGTCGTTCATAGACGATGTGTTCAAATCGCCGCACCATATACGTAAAGAACACGCCGCCAAACACTTCAAACAACATGCTGGAGACGGACGCCATGAATAGAAAGAACGCGATGACCGCCGTCCAATGCACGATGAAACCTGCAACAACGGCTAGCGTATCCATCCCCCAGTTTGAAATCACAGCCGTCATCTGTTCGATCAACGGTTGTACATGCCCACGGAGTACATAGTACGAAACACATGCCAGCACCGCCTTTACGCAGATAAGGGGCACAATCATGTACACCCACAGGCGTGGCCGCTTCCAGAAGCCCATGATGCCTTTGAACACATAGCCGATGCCGCGGCTGAAATCACTGCCGACGCTGAACATGCCCCTCCACCGAATTCCGCAGGACGATTCCGGAAAAAATCGCCACCGTCACATCGTCGAGCATCCCCAGAAACGGAAGCGAATCGGGCACCAGATCAATCGGCAGCAATACCCAAACGACCGCCGCGACCAACGCCAACACGACGCGCGGGAAGACGGCCAGTTGCGTCAACAAGCTGTCGTGGCAGCGCAACAACGCGTTCGGCTGCAAAAACAGCCCTTCCGCGTCGCCGCGAATGACGACCAAATCGTACTCATAGACCATCCGTTGAAGAACTTCCCCCGCAATGAGCTGCAGGTCGGCCGGCGTCATCTTGCCGTCCGGATCGTATTCCGCCCGGACGAGGCTCAGCAGATTCTTTTCGGACATGCGCGTCTGGTTCTGCAGATCCGTCATCGTCCGCAGGATGACGGCCGCCAGCATTGAATCGAGACTTGTGGACGCCCGCAGCCGATGGAAGATGTTCTCAAAATAGAGGATCTTGTCATAGCGGCAGAACTGCATCGCCATGCCGCCGCCGAGCAGAATCATGCCCGGAATCAGATAGCCGACGGGCCCTTTCGCGATCACGCTTGCGAACGGCACAAGCAATGCGCAGACGACGGAGGCCACCTTCAACGGCAGGTTGCGGAAACACAAAAAGAACAGCACGAACGCCAGCAGGATGCAGATCCGCCAGTTCGTGAACAAATCCGTCACCCACACGGGAATCCCGCTGACGACATCGCCGAACAGTCGGTTCGACCATCCTTTCATCATCTCCACGGCATACCCAAAAAGCGATTCAGGCTCCTCTGGAACGCTTGCCTTCGCCGTGATCCGCGCCATGAACAGCGACAGCGGAAACACTTGAATCACATGCAATAGCAGATTCGCGCCGACGGGTTTGCCGAAGAGACACATCTCCCAATTGAAGGCGGCGGCCACGACCGCCGCCAACAGCAACGTCACCAAACCTTGCTGATACACGAACGCGCCGTGCTGATGGAAGAATGGATCATGCGCAAACACCAAAAACGACGCAAGATACAGGAACAGCACGACATAGAACTTCTTGTCGCTGAAGCTCGATATGCCGTTGGCATGATGCCGCGGCAGGAACATCCAGTCCCATCCGCGTCTCGCCGTTGTCACCAGTTGCTGCGTCATTTAGATTTTTTCCATTATCTGATTATTTAGTAGGCTAGGATTCTAGAATTCTAGGATTCTAGATTATTGCCCCATACCCTTTTCAAGCCGCGCGTTCACTTGCATGATCTCCTGCTTCAGATGATCATTGGAAAAACGTATTTCACCAAGCCAATAGTATTTATTGATATTCTTAGACTGCGCCATCACCGTCTCCGCGATGAATTTCCTCAGCCGCAGATATTCCACCAATTCGCGTTTCACCTTGCCGACAGGACGATAGCGGTCTTCCGTTTCGCGGCAGATCCGCATCGCCTCTTCACGACTTTGAACGCCTGGATCTCCATAATCATCTGGAAACACGCTCTTTCCCTTTCCGCCTTCCAACATCCAACGCGCCGTCAAGAGACAGGCCAGCGAATATTTCAGCTGATAGAGATTCTCCAACGTCTCCTCCGTCGCATCCGCCGAAGAAGCCTGCCGTTCAACGCTTTCCACCAGCGGGCGGACGCGATGGACCCACCCTTCGTTCTCGCTCAATTTCCGCTGCCAAATATGCTTGTAGCGGCCTTGACTAAGCCGTGAATGGAGCAATTCAACGTTTAGATATTCCTTCGCGCACAGCTTGATGCGCATGATGTCCCATTTCACTTCGTCATGGTTCAAAGAAGCGAATACATCAATGTATTTCTCCGCCATGCGTTTCGTCGTCGTATCGACACGGCCGACGCGGACGGATTCGAAGAAATAGTATAGCAAGCGATCATGCGATTCGCCCAACTGGCTCCTCCTGTCCAGAAGTTCTGGAATTTTCGGAGCCAATTCGGACGCGCACTTCGCGTATTTCTGCGATTCAAACCGTTCCTTTGAAAGGACATACAGTCCGTAGTACTCGCTGTTCTTCGGAACGTCCTTCGTATCGATTTCGAGACTCGTCTCCAACGATTCCGCAGGCGGTTGCACGGGAAAATACCGCCAGACAATCGTCAGCGAAATCGCCAGAACGGCGATGATCAACGCCCATTGCGCAGGCGAACGGCGCTCCTCTTCCGCCTGCAATTGCCGTAGTACTTCGCGGCGGACGCCCTGCGGCAAAACGCGAACGACGACCTCCTCCTGCGCCGCCGTGTCATGGACAAGCTCCGTCTTCACAGGCAGCAGAACGCGGCCGTTCTCGCCGCGCATCAACGTCACGGCAAACGACGACGGCGGCTCATGCCCCGTCACCATCAACGCCTGGTTGTTTTCTGCCTTTTTCCTCTTCGACATGTCCCCCTCGCCTACTCCCGCGTGATTTCGTTCTGCCTCTCCCATTCCTCTATCTTGTGCACCGTCTCTTCATTGACAGACGGTGCAATGTGCTGCGTACATGAACGGAACAGTTCGATCGTGTAGCGATCCGCATGGCGTTCGAACGCCGTCTGGCGGATGGATTGCACGATGCCGTTGATGTCCGCGCCGCTGCATTTGCCCGTTGCCGATGCCAAATACATGATGGCGTCTTCATCGACGGGATATTCCACATGTTTGAACGCATTGCGGATAATCTGTTCGCGCGCAGGAAGATCCGGCAGGCCGACATACGCCTTCACATCGAAACGGCCCGTCCGCATGAACGCTTCGTCGATCATCCACGGCGCATTCGTCGCGCCAAGCAGCAGGAACGGATTTTTGCCGTCTTTCACGCCGTCCAATTCCTGTAAAATGACGGAAATGACCTTCTGCGTCGTCTCGTGGATGTCACCTGTTCGCTTGCGGAAAATCGTCTCCAATTCGTCGATGAACACGACGGACAGCGGATTCTTCCGAGCCTCTTCGAACAGCGTGCGGATGTTGTTTTCCGATTCGCCGACATATTTTCCGAAAATATCCGCCGCCGTGATCGTGTAGAACGGCAGATCCAGTTCGCCTGCGACGGCTTTCGCGATGAACGTCTTGCCTGTTCCAGGCGGGCCGTACAGCAGAATGCCACCGCCGACCTTCAAACCATGCTTACGGGCTTCCTCCGCATGCTGCAACGGTTCGATCATCCGCAAACGAATCTGCCGTTTCACATTTTCCATGCCCGCCACGTCCGCCATGCGGACGGTCGGTCGCTCCACGCGGCAATCGTTCAGCTTCTTCGACTCGTCGCCCTCCACGCTCATCTTCTCCCCGCCGCTACGCTTCGCGCATTTCGCCTTGCACTTTTCTGCAAGGTCCATCAGCTCGTTCGCGTTGCTCATATAGGCATCGCGCAACCGCCCTGTGCATTGATTTGCAAGGGCCAATGCGAATTTCGCCGCCTCCGCCACATGATAGAACGCCGTTGGGAAATCGTCTTCCTTCAACGCTTTCTCCGCCGCATTCTCATGCTCTATTTTCTTTTCGTAATTGAAATTGCTCATGCTACGTCACTCCGTCCATGCGCGACAACGGCGTCACTTTTCGCTGATGATCTTCTTCAGGCGTTCCGCGCCCGCGCTAATGTCGTCATGACTCACAGGCTTGTCCGTCACAGGCGTTTCGGCAACTTTCGGGCCGAGCACTTCCGCCGCGCATTCGTTTTCCAACGCGGCCATCAATTCGTCATCCTTGTAGCTGATGTCGCCGGCGGCGACTTCCTGCGCCATGTGGTCTAAGTCCTTGTCAAAAGCCTTGTTCATGACTTTATCGGAATCCAGAATGTCTTCTGCGATCATTTCGACATCGTCGAGGCTTTCCGCCAATTTGTCGGGATCAATGTCATGGTCAGCAGCCATTGTCTTGATGTCGTTGAGCGTCGTGTTGACATTGCCAGCCGTGCTAACCTGCAACGCCTGGCTCTTGAGGAAAACCTTCTGCTTTTCAAGCTTGTTGATGGCGATGTCGTATTTTTTGTAGAACAGCAACGTGCGCTGTGCTTCCGCACGACGACCGCTCTTCAGCAATTCGCGGGCTTGATTCCAGACTTTCGTGCGTTCCTCCGTCAGCTTGGCGATCGCTTCATCGAATTTTTCGATGTCCTGCTCCACCTTGCGTTCATTGCGACGGCGTTCACGGCGCTGTTCACGCTCCCGCTCCGCTTTTGATTTGAAACAATCAAACAATCCCATTGTGGCTCCTTTCTGTATAAAAAAGTTTTATTGAAAACAATCAAGCCTCCCCTTCTGGGGGAGGTGCCGCGCAGCGGCGGAGAGGGCCTAAGCCTCGTCTTTTTCCTTTTCTTTCTTCTCAGGCTTCGGTGCGGAGAACGACAAATCCACATCTTTGAATTCGTCTTCCGCGGCCTGCAACGCCTTGTCGAAATCTTCGTCGATTTCCTCTGTCTTCTTCAGCGTCGTCTTCTCTAGCTGTTCAATGGTCTTCGCCTGCTCTTTCAAATCGTCGATGATATCCATCTTCTCGTCGCGGATTTCTTCCAGATCATGGTTGTCCGGATGCTGACGATGTTCCAATTGCAACACAAGATTGTGGCGGACAAGCATTTCGGCGTTCATCTGCTGTGCCGCCATCTGACGCTGTTCGCTCATGCGCTCCCGCTGTTTAAGGATGTTTTTCATGCGAACGGCAAGCGTCTCGCGAACAGCGCCGCTTGCCGCGTCGTACTGCGTCTTCAGTTCGAGAAATTCCGCCTCCATATCCTTGATGGCCTTCACCTGGCCTTCAAGGCCTTGGTTCAGAGAGCGGATGTTTTCATCGCATTGCGCAATGCGTTTCTTCAGTTTCGTCTCTTCGGAGTCTTTCAAATGCAAAATCTCCAACAGTCTGATGAGAAAATCCGGCAGTACCATTTTCTGTAATCCTTTATGTTAAATTGTTGACAATCTTTATCTTCCATCATCTGACGCTACGGTTTCGCGTATGCCAGATGCTCCATTGGCAGGCTAGCCCCGCCACAGCGGGCAGCACCCATGCCAACTGGCTCCACAGGCCGCTTATGCTCCCGCAAAGCCACAATGCACTGAAGAAGATGATTTCCACAATGCACAATACACATATGGCATTCAACCAGAAGGCTTGTCGTGTGGTTGTATCATAGCGGCGGCAATGTCTCGCCCATTTACCAGGCGGAAGCGTCATGTTCGGGCCATAGATGTAGCCGCGCGAATCACGGCCGTAGCCGCCACGCGCGAACAGCGTGTCCAGCCAACGCGACAGAAAGCCATGATATGTCGATGGATCCAGCCGAAGCCGTTCGCGCAGAGCATCCTGCGTAATGAAATTCGTCTGATCCCATCGATCGATTTCCGCCGCCATCGCATCCGCATACGCATCGCGCATGCCAGGCAGGATGTGGAGAAGGAAATCCGCCGTCGGCATGTCGATGTCGCCACGCGGCAGACGGAAGTCCCACAGACCGGACGCCAGCGGATGGCAGAGCACAACCGTCGGTCGCGCCAACGGCTGGCAACCGTCGTCGAACGGCCGTTCTGAACCAATCACATAGAAGTAATGCAACGTCGGAAGGCCTTCTTCCCGACGGAACAGTTCATATTTTTTCTCAATATATTCGCGCAACGCCGCCACATCGCCGCCATTCGCAAGGCGTTCGCCTTCAGGCGAAAGGAACGCGCTGACGACGCGGAAGCAGATGTTTTTGCTTACTGGAATCCGATGGACACGCGCCACGAGGCGGACATCCCCCCTGCCCTGCTCCGCAAAATGGAACTTTACGTCTTCCGTGATGTCCATTTCCACGTCGTCGAACGCGGCGGCATCCGCCGCCGGACGGTAGAACAACGCCTTCAGCCAAAACGGCAGACGCATCGACGGCAACGGACACGGCGATTCCTGATAGCTAGCCTGCTGCGTCGAAAAAAATTCGTCGCAAACGGACTGCCATGTCCTGCTATGTTGTTTTTCCGTTTCGTTCATCGGCTCTTTTTTTCCTGCGGTCCTCTCTCTGCCCTATTACCTATATGAATCAACAAATACTTCTTTCTAAAATAAAACATTTTGAGAAAATCTCAACTCATGTCTATATTAGTATTATAGAAAAACTTCATCGCCTTTCAAAAAGGAGGATAAAACATGTTCAAACTCGTCTTCAACATCGTCAAATATCTTGTGTTCGCTGTTCTTTTCTGCGTGACGGCATGGTATTGGCTGACGCCTGAACCGCTTCCGCTCGCCACTTCTCGAAAAGAGGCGGCGGATGCCGCCGTCAAAATGATGTTGGAGGACATCCGCGCCAACCGCGGTGCCGCCAAAAGCGCTGTCCTCCTGCATTTTGACAACGATCCGACCAATTATGTTTCCAACGCTCTCCGTAAAGAAATCCTCTCCACAGGAATTCTTGATCTGGAGGAAATTCCATTGATTGATCGTATCCGCGCGAAGCTCCATTTGAGAATTCCAACCTACGCCACGCTGGAAGAAGCCACAAACGCCACAGCTAAGGCCGAAACGGATCTTGTCATCTGGGGCCAGTTGACGGCTTTCGAAACCACCGACAGCGATTCCGCCGTCATCAACGGCCAATATCATCTCATCGATGCGCAGACCATGCAGCCGATCTTCACAGGAACAATTTCCACGACGAAACAAGAAGCCGCAACGGAAACTGTTCCAGATGCGCAAGCCGTTGCAGTCGTGGAACAAGCAGCTGAACCGACGGTTTCAGCGTATGAAGCGACCATTCCCCTGTATGCGCGGATTCTCGCGTTCGTCTTCATCGCCATTCTCCTTCCCATGATCACCTTCCCGTTCTTCCGCAGCACGGCCGCAAGACGCTCCAATCAAGCCAACGCCGTCGTGCTCGTACTGTACGCCGCCATTGGCGGCATTCTGGCCTTTCTCATGATTGGCGGCTCCTTCGCGACTCCCGCCCTGACTGCCCTCTTCTTCATCGCCTTCATCGCCAACGCCATATACGATCTAGCCATGCTCAGCTTCGCCACGCGTCTCGAAGAGTAACAACGCTTAACTTTTTTGCACGACCATGCTTCTCCTAAAAAAAGTCACAAGCAATTCCGATATCGAATCTCTGCACATTCCGTTCGCGGAGCAGAATATCTATCTGCTCGCGCAGGACGCGTCAGGCAGGCAGATTTTCGGTCATCAAACCATCCGCGGCACGAAAAACTGGCCCAATTCGTTTTTCATCACGCCGTCGGAATTCAACGCCACGCTGTTGCCGGACATCCAACGTCATGGCCAGCCGCAAACTGCGACTGCCGAACTGACGTTGAAATTCAACATGCTCGGCAACGCTCCCGGCATGCATGACTGGATTCTCCAAAACAGCCTCACGTCATTGGAAGACAAGGATTTATCGCAGAAGCTACAGCATTATGCGCATAATCTCGGCGGAGCAATCGAACGCCATCTCACGAAAAAAGACGACTGTTATCTGACATGTGACGAACTCGCCGATGTCTTCCCCTGCTGGCTGCAAGTCATTCAAATCCGTTCGCTGCAAATCGGCCCGCGTCTCGCAAAACCGATCACGATGGCCGTTCCATCGGCAAAAAACGCCCCGCAGCCTCCGCCACCGCCCGTAGTGGAAAAAACGAAGGCGGCTACGCCGCCACCTCCACGAGCATCCCATCAACCGCCTTGCAACAAAACCGCCAATCCGCCGAATCTCTTTCAGAAGAATCAACCGCAGAAACCGCCCAAACGGAAGACGCCACGCGGTTGCTGCTGCAGCCATTTCTTCCTGTTGCTTCTGCTAATTTTTTGCATCATCTTCGGTGGCCTCGTCCATCTTGTCAAAGCAGTGAAAAACGCCATCGTCAGAGCCGCGACGCCTGTCGTCGAATGGATAACACAACCTGCCACGCCTACTAATGTCATCAAAATCAACGACGAAAAAACGTCTTTTACACTTCCTTCCAACATCCCGTTGGAGCTACTGAAAGTCAAAGCTGGCAGCTATCAGCCGACATCGCTAAACGGCAGCGTCCAGCCGCCGTCCTACCAAATCACGATTCCCAAAGACTACTGGCTGACCGAACAGGAAATCACGGAAGCTCAATGGCGGGCGATGATGTCCACATCATTGAACACGATGGGCGTCGGTCTCGACGAAGCAAACGATTTCTGCCGCCGTCTGACCAATCATTTCGGAGGGCAGCTTCCGCAAGGCTATCATTTCGCCTTGCCGACGGACGCCGAATGGAATCTCGCCGTCATGCAACACAAAGGCCGTCTGGCGGGCCTCGCCCGCCGCGGCGATGTCTTTTCGACGCGTCTCTACGGTTTCCATTTGGCATTGGTACCAGATGGAAAGTAAAATTGCTAGCATTCTAGAATTCTAGAATTCTAGCTTCCTAGCCTTCTAGAAAAAACAGCGCCCCGCCGAAATTCATCGGCGGGGCGCTACGCTTATCTACCCAAAAATCTTATTTTTCCTTAAACCAGATATTGCGGAACCACAATGTGTTACCATGATCCTGCAGCATCAGCGGGCCTTTCGGAACGGCCGTGCCGCCAAGACCGCCAGGCGTCGGGCGGAGACGGCGCTTGTCATGGATGACAACGCCGTTGTGTTTGACCGTCATGACGGCATCTTCAATCACCT
>JAEEGJ010013206.1_pt1 | contig 20134 bp, 15 predicted proteins | sample 8958761 | NCBI WGS metagenome assembly JAEEGJ01 (sample SAMN16246546, study PRJNA631951) | gut metagenome | biome: gut microbiome; feature: rumen; material: RS-attached | host: Bos | place: Iran: Karaj | collected 2018-10 | reverse complement strand
GAACTGTTGTCGACCAATGTTGCGGTGAGTGTGGTGCTGCCAATCGTAATGTACAGTTTTTCAGACATATTGTTTGTAAAATTAAGCGCCGCAGCCCAATCCGCCAATAGTGAAGACATTTGGCTGCGGTTCGAGTTGTTAATCCACAGATTATCAGAACCGAACACGCCGTCAGGAATCAGCCGTTTGGCGTCGGCCACGACCGAAGAAATGCCGCTGCTTGCGCTCGACACAATCAGAGCAATGTTTTTGCCAGCCATTTCCGCACCGTTCGCGAAAAGAAACGTCTGCATTGGCGCCGCCATATTGCTCCACCACAGCGGTGTGGCCACTATAATGTTGTCGTACAGTCCGAAATCGACGTTCAGTGGCTTTATTTCGGGGTAACTTTCAGCCTTGTCGGGATTCTCGCGAATGGCCGAAATGAGCGCGCTGCCAATGGCGTAGTTGTCGGCTTCGTATCGTTCGCCTTCCTTAGCGGGCTGAATTTCAACAATATCGGCATTTGTCAGCCCTTTCAGTTCGTCAACAATCGACTGCACATTGCCCGTGTAACTGTAGTAGGCCACAAGGGTGCGGTTTTGTGCGGACTCGGCAAAAACTCTGTTATCGTCTGAGCAGCAAATAAATAGTGCGGCCAACAGAAGTGTAATTATGCGTTTCATATCATTTTATGTTGAGAGATTCGGTTTACCAGTTTTCGTAACGCCGACCAGTGTTGAGTGCGGCAATGCGGCGCATTTCGGCCTCAGAAAGTTCGAAATTCCAGATGTCGAAGTTTTCAGCAATATGCAGACTGTTGCCGCTGCCAGGAATCGCTATGTAGCCCGACTGCAGATGCCAGCGTACAAGCACCTGTGCGGCGGTTTTGTTATGCGCTGCGGCAATTTCAAGAATCACGGGATTGCCGAAGTGGTCGCCAGTGTGTCCGCGTCCGCCGAACGGATAATAACTTTCGACATAGATATTACGCGCTGCAAGACAGTCTCTTAGCGTATTATTTTGATAGAAAATGTGGTTCTCGTTCTGGACAACCGCAGGGGGAATTTCGTAGCCGTCGATAAACTTTTCAACGTCTTTTTCGGTGTAATAGTTAGAGATACCTATCGACCGTATCTTACCGTCTTTAACCGCTTGAACCATAGCCTTGTAAACAGCGTCGTCCTCTTTCGCGCTGCCGTGCTGGTGCAGAAGGCAAAGGTCGATGTAGGTGGTTTGCAGTTTTTGCAGCGAGTTGTCGATGTCAGCGGCAGGATTGCTCGTCCAAGGCACAATCTTGGTGGTGATGAAAACCTCTTCGCGTGTGCAGATGCCTTCGTTCACGGCCTTCTTTACAGCGTTGCCCACTTCTTGTTCGTTGCCATAGTATTTGGCCGCGTCGATGAGCCGATACCCGCATTTTAATGCCTGATAAACAGCGGTTTCGCACGTTGCGCCAGTCAGCGTCCACGTGCCAAGCCCCAATGTGGGCATTTGGTAGCCAGAGTTGAGTTTCACGGTTTTTCTAACTTCAAAATTCGCTGTATCCATAGTACTTATGTTATTGTTTTCTGGTGCTTCAGTTGCCTTATCTTCTGCGCACGATGTTTGAAAAAGCATAGTGCTGAATGTCAAGAATGTGAGTAGCGGTTTCATTTGTAACCGATTTGATTTCATTAAGATACATTCTGTTTTACGCCGCGCGGTATTCGGTTGGCGTTTTGCCCGTTTTGCGCTTGAAGAACCGCACAAAATGCTGCGGATAGCCGAAGCCCAGACGGTCGCTCACTTGTGCAATGGTAAGTGTCTGACTGTTAAGTAGTTCTTTGGCGCGACGCACAATGTGGTCGGCAATGAAATCCTGCGCCGTGCGGCCCGTTTCAACCTTCACCAACTCGCCGAAATAGCCCGCCGTCAGGCTGCATTTGTCGGCAAAATAGGCCACCGTTGGGATTCCTTCGGTTTCGGCCTTGTCGGTCAGATATTCGTCGAGCAGCGACTCAAACCGCTGCACAGTGGCGTGGTTGATTTCTTCGCGCGTGATGAACTGACGGTCGTAAAACCTTAAGCAATAGTTCAATAGCAGTTCGATGTTCGACACAATCAACTCGCGCGAGTGCTTGTCGATGGCGTGCTGAAGTTCCTGCTGAATCATTGTGAGCACGCTGCGGAAAATCTCGATTTCGCCCACCGAAAGATGCAGCGCTTCGTTGCTCGAGTACGAGAAGAACTCGTAGCGCGAAATCTGCCGCCCCAACTGCGTACGAGCCAGAAAATCAGGATGGAAGAGCAGTGCCGTCCACTTCGGATTGGGCACTTCGGGGTTCGGCTCAACGCGGACGCTCTGCCCAGGCGCAAACGATGTGACGGTCATTTCGTCGAAGTCGTATTTGGTGCGGCCGTACGAGAGTTTGCAGCCCTTGTTTTCCTTCAGAAACAAGGCATACATGCCGTAGTGCACCACGCACTCTTCAATGGGCAACTGCTTGTCGTAGCGCACCACACTCACAAGCGGGTGCAGCGTCTCGAATCCGTAAAAATCATTGAACTGCTGAATTGTGTCGAAATGTATCTCGTTCATTTTCTTTATCTTTTCGGCAAAGATAGCGAAAAGTCGCCAATTCGGTTGGTGTCTGCCTTTCGGAAATGATTACCTGAATTTGGGATTTAGTTGCAAAGCAAATTCTTTAATTCCGAAATCCACCCCAAATCGCGATTGTCACACCCACACATTTGCAACTCGGTTGCAGAGCGGGTGCCGTATTTTTGCGTCGGAAAACAAAAAGAAAAAACATTAAAAACCGACAATTATGTTTTGGGACAAAGTGGCTTTTGCCTACGATTTTTTTGAAAACACCTACAACGGAAAAGTTTATGCCAACACTGGTAAAACAGTTGCAGAACAGATAGATACGACCGACGAAGTTTTGGAATGCGCGTGTGGAACGGGGGCAATCAGCGTGTATATCGCGCCCAAGTGCAAACACCTGACGGCTACAGACTTCTCGCCAAAGATGCTGAAACAGACCGCCAAAAAATTACGAAAGTTCAGCAATGTGGAAATTAAGCCGTTGGATATGACAAAGATTGAGTATCCCGACAATAGTTTCGACAAGGTTGTGGCAGGAAACGTGATTCACTTGTTGGAAAATCCCGTTGCCGTGATTTCAGAACTTGTGCGTGTCTGCAAGCCTGGCGGAAAAGTCATAATCCCCACATATATAAATATATACGACGATGGCAAGGAAAACGTTTTTGTCAAGATTTTTGAAAAGGCGGGGGCGAATTTCAAAAAGCAATTCGACATTGAATCGTACAAGGCTTTTTTCAAAAACGCAGGATACGAAAACGTTGAGTATCACCTTGTTGAAGGCAAGATGCCTTGCGCTGTGGCGGTAATCACAAAAAACGTTTAGCTATTCCGCTTCAAATACTATTTTTGCGCCAAAATTTCTGAAACTATGAATTATAGCAGCATAATTGTCGGCGCGGCCGTTTTCCTGAGCATTGGCTTGTGCCACCCTGCCGTCATTAAAATGGAATATTACTGGGGAAAACGCAGTTGGTGGCTCTGGCTCTTTGTGGGCCTTGTCTGTACCACGGTGGCGCTATTCATTGATAATCAGACCGTATCGACAATAATCAGCGGATTTGCTTTCTCTTGTTTTTGGGGCATAGGCGAAATGTTCTCACAGGAAAAACGCGTTCTGCGCGGCTGGTTCCCAGAAAATCCGAAACGCCACGACTACTACGAAGCATTGCGAAAGGCGGGGAAGGGGAAATAAGGCAGAGAAGTTTGAAAAGTGAAAAGATTTGGCGCCGAAACTTTGCAACCTGGTTGCAGAATCAGCGCCATATTTTTGTGCCAAAAATTTAAAACTAACACACAATGAGCAAGATAGAAAACAACAATCTGAACCAACTGAAATGTGTGGTTGGCACAAATTCGTGGGGCGGAAGTCTGTACGGCAAATTGCTGCGCGGCGAGAGCGTCGATGAGTCCGTCATTAAAGAAGCATTCGACAGCGCACGGGCTAAAGATTTGGCAGTCTTTGATTTAGCGCAGGATTACGGTTTCGGACAGGCGCAGAAAATGATTGGCCGATTCGGATGCGGCGACGTGCTCATTTCGTCAAAATTCACACCCACAGCGCGTTACAAGGCGGGGCAGGTCAAGAAATCGTTTGAGAAGGATTTGGCCGACTTCGGGCGCAGTTACGTTGACATTTACTGGCTTCACCTGCCGAATGATATTTGCGAAAATCTGTCGGAAATAATTGATTTATACCACGATGGCAAAATCCGCCACATTGGCGTTTCAAATTTCACGCTCGATGAGTGCCGCCTGGCGAAATCCATTCTCGACGCGTCGGGAATCCCGCTCTACGGCGTGCAGAACCACTACAGCCTTCTGTGCCGCGACTGGGAACGCAACGGCCTTGTCGATTGGTGTCGCGCGAACGGAATCAGTTTTTGGGCGTGGGCCGTTCTTGAAGAAGGAATGCTGACCAATCCGAAATCGAAGTCGAAAAAATCGGTTATGAAACTGATTTTCAATCGGAAAAAGAAGAAACTCAAACCGCTCTACGAACTGATGGAAAGCGTTGGCAATCAACATAATATCAGCATTCCGCAGGTTGCAATGTCGTTCTGCTCAAGCAAGGGCATTGTGCCGATATGCGGCTGTCGCAAAGCCTATCAGGTTGAGCAGTTGTATAATGCTGTGAATGTGAAACTTTCGGATGCGGAAATCAAGATGCTGGAAGCCGAAGCCGACCGACTGAACGTCACAATTCTGGGCGCCGATGTGTTCCGATTTGCGGTGCGGAAACGATAGGCCGTAAGGCAAAAAATGCCGCCAATGATGTTGCACTGACGGCTTTAGGCATAGTGAGCAGCCTACTTCCGCGCCTTCTCTTCAACCGTGTAGTTGAGTTTCTCGAGCGATTCCTTCAGGGCCGCCGACGTGGTTTTGCGCGAGTCGTAAACAATGGTCACCGTCTTGTCTGCAAGGCTGACATTCAGGTCTTTAACCCCTTTCTCAAACTGCATTGTGTTCTCAACTTTCTTTTTGCAGTTTTCACAATGCATTGATACAATGAATGTTACGGTGTCCGATACATTCTTTTTCGCTTCTTGCGCTTTGGCGGGTGCTGCAAGGCAGAAGGCTGCCGCAGCCGTTAGAATCAAATTGCGTGTTTTCATAAATAATTGTATTAAAATCAGTTAATCCATATATTTCCCAAAATTGAATCGCGCGCCCGCGTAGATTTTCCGTCCCACAATAGGCGCATAAACAATCGACGCGTCGAAATCGTCGCCAAACGGTGCGTCGGGCGCGATAATCGGATTCTCTTGCCGATAGTCGGTCAGGTTTTCCGCCCCGACGTATATCTCAACAAACTTGAAACGCTTTGTAATCTGTGCGAATAGGATTGTGTAAGCGTCTGAATATCTTTCGGTTTCGGCATATCCGTCCATATTTGGCAGGCGGCATTTGCCGTTGAGTTGCACGGTGGCGTCGAAAATCCATTTGCGCATATTGGTGGCGTAACTCACGTTCACGAGCGACTTGAACCGATTGACAAGCGGCGACTCAACAGTATGGTTTTCAGCATTATGCGTGTAACTGATGTGCTGAATGTTGTAGCGGAAGGCCGAGTAGAAGGTCAAGCCCTTGAAAAGCGTTGCCGACAAATCGGCCTGAGCCGCGTAGGCGTGCGATTTTCCGTCAAGATTGTAGAAAAACACGGCGTGGCGGTCGCGCTCAATGTCGCAGACGGTTCGGCTCTGAAAATCAGTCCGATAGAAGTCGATGCTCAGCACAATGTTGTCGCGCTGCGTTGGAATGGTCAGAATCAGGTTGGCGCCGTAGTTCCAAGCGGCTTCAATATCAAGCAGTTGCAGTTGGTCGGTGTGGAATTTGCGCGAAGTTGAGAAAAGCCCCAAATTCTCGCTGAGCGGATTGGCCGAACGATAGCCGCGGCCTGCGCTTGCGCGGATTGTGAGAATGTCGGTCGGCGAGTATTTCACGTTGAAACGCGGTGTCAGCAGCCAATGGTAACGGCTGTTATAATCGGCTCGCAGACCTGCACTAATTATCAGATTGTCAACCGAATAATTGGTGTATTCGGCAAACGCGCCCGCCGAGTGCTCTTTTTTGTCGAAATCGGTTTCGGGCGTCAGGTTTTTGGGCAGACGGTCGGCAAAGCGGTTTGTCAGGCCGTCGAAAATGTAGGACACCCCCGCCGCATATTTGTGGTTTTCGTTGCCGATATGTGAGTTGAAAATTAGGTTGCCGTAGTAGTACAATTCGGTGGCGTAGAGCGATTTACGGCCAAACTCGGCATCGGTCTTGTGGTATGACAGGCTGTTTATCAGCCCCACGCTTTGGCCGTCTTTCTGCCCGAAGGGGAAGCCTGTTTTGTTACTAATCTGAAAATCAACGTTTTCGATTCGGGTTTTGTAGAGTTCGTGCTGCATTCCGTCCATTTCCATTTGCCCCGCGTCGCGTTTTTCGGTCGCCGCCGAAACTACAAACCGCGACTGCAAACCATTGTCGCCCAAATAAATCCAACGGTTTTGCAGGTTGATGTTGCGCACTTTGGGCATATCGGCAAAGCCGTCGCCGTTGCGGTCGTGGCGTTGTGTGGCGCTCTCGGGCATTAGGCTTTGGGTTGTGTGGCCGAACAGCGCCGTGCGCCATTTGCCGCCAACTCGCTGTTTTACAACAAAATTGGCGTCAGTCATTAGGTATTCGTCGGTGTAAACGTCGGCATAGAACTGACGGCCTTCGGCGGGGCTTGCAAAAACAGTGTTGATTTGCCCCGTAACCGACTCATAACCAGATGTTACCGATGCCGCGCCCTTACTAATCTGAATCGATTTCAGCCACGCGGCAGGCGTGTAATTCCACCCGAAAAGATAGTTCAGCCCGCGGAAAACGGGAATGTTCTCGGCCAAAGTCTGAACGTAAATGCCTGATAATCCGAGCATTTGAATCTGCCGTGTGCCTGTTATGGCGTCGGAATAGGTGGTGCCCGTGGTGCCTGAATTTTCGAAACTCTCGCTCAGCGAGCAGCAGGCCAGTTTGGTCAGCCCCGTGCGGTTGATGCTTTCCATTTGCCTGACGTCGATGCGCGAAAGGTACTGACCTTGCGTGTGGGCGGTCACGTCAACTTCTTTCAAATCAATGTCTTGCTTTTTAAGCACGATGTTTTCGGGCAGCCGTCCGTCGCATTCGGCGCTGAATTTTGCGTACCCAACGCACGAAACCGCCAGCGTGAATTTTCGGTTCGGGACGGCAATGGTGAAGAATCCGTCGGCATCGGCCGAAGTGCCCGCCACAAGGCTCGAGTCGGGGTTCAGAACGGCAACATTGGCAAAAGCCGCAGGTGCGCCGTCGTCGCCCAAAACACGGCTTCTGATGTTTTGCGGAAATGCTGATATACTGATAAATAGCAATGCTGCCGAAAGCAAATAACGCATACCTATGCTTAATTTTTTACGGCGCAAAATTACCTTTATGCAAAGTTGCCCGCAATCGCCACAAATGGGGATTTTTTCGGCGAAAAACAGGAATTTTCGCACTGTCCCGATGGCTATCGGGAACGCAGAGAACACAGATTTTCACAGATTGTTTTTCACTAACCGATTCTATCAGATTCGAACAGATTAAGTTTCGGATTATATCGGGTTGAATCGGTTAGATTACTTCAACACCAAAAATTCATTTATATCAAGGTAAACCAGCCCTTTACGCCCCGCAATCCCCCGAAAAGGCTATCGGACAAAACTGAAAATCGCCAAAATAGGGGATTTCACAGTAAAAATGTAGCCTGCAATTTTGCGGCATAATTTTTAACAAAAATTTTGAATGATGAAAAAGACAATTTTTAGTGCAATTGTTGCGGCAACGATGCTGTTTGCCGCGTGTGGCGGAAACTCGTCGAAGGCAACCGCCGACGGCAAAAAAGACTGCTGCGCGGGCGTTTACTCGCCAAAAACAGTTTTAGATTCGGCAAAATTCCTTTTAGACAAGCAAATACGAATCAAAGCCAACGTAACGCACGTCTGCTGCTCGGGTAAGAAACTGACTTTCACCGATATGCGCGACACAACCGTGATGATGCGCGTTTTGGTTGGCGGCGAGATTGAGAAGTTCAACAAATGCCTGATGGGACAGCACGCCAACATTACAGGCTACTTGAGAATGAACAAGATAACCAAAGAAACATTGGACAGCAACGAAGCCAAAGTGGCCGAAGCGCTTGCCGAAGCAACCGAAAAACTGAAAACCGACGCTTCGCTGCAGGAACGCTGCGACGCTCTGAAAGCCAAACTCGAGAGCGTGAAGGCCTACAAGCAGGAACAACTGCAATGGATGGCCGACAACAAAACCGACTTTGTGCCCGACTATTACTTTGAAGCAGAGCAATTTGCCGACTGCTGCAAGAAGAAAAACGACCCCGAAGCAATGGCGCAGGCTGCCGAACAAACTGACGGCTGCGGCGGTCACGACGAGTGCAAGGAAAAATAGGTTAATCTATCTGAAAACCAATCGGTTGAAGTGCCACGGAAATGGCGCTATGGGCGCTCTTTGCGTTTCGGTTTCTCGGGAAAACCGGCACTTAAATATTGAATATCAATCTTTTAAACAATAAAAATTAAACAAAAATGAACAAGAAAGTTTTAAATTTCGCCATTGCGATGGCGATGTTAGGCGGTAGCGCAATGTTCACCGCTTGCGACGATGACGATGACAACGATGTAAGAGCCACAGTTAGTGTGACTTGCGACGTTGCAGGCTCAATTTCGGCCGACGAGATTGACGGCGCCGTGCTCACGGCCATTGCAACCGAATCGAAGGACACCTACACCTTCACCGTCAGCAAAAACGATTTTGACGCCAACGGCAACGGAAAAATCGCAATCAAACTGCCAGTGGGCGTTTACGACTTCAGCCTTGAGAAATCGGCCGAAGGCAAGACAATCTTCCTTCGCAGCGAGAATGTCACCGTCAAGGGCGACGACGAAATCAGCGTGAAACTGATTGCAACAGCCGCCAACTCGGCTGATTATCAGTTTATTTTCTCTGAAATCTTCTTCAACGGCGAGCGCAACGCGGGCCGAATGATGCACCCCGACCAGTATATGGTGCTCTACAACCCAACCAACAACGTGCTCTACGCCGACGGATTGGCGGTTGGCTGCACAATGCAGGCTTCGTGCACCGAGAAGGAGAGTTGGTACGACGAGTATTACAATGCGGGCAAGGTGCCTGTTCACGGCGTGATTGTCATTCCAGGCTCGGGCTACGACGTGCCCGTGAAGCCGCACGACAAACTTGTTATCGCCTTCACGGCCATTAACCACACCGCAACCGAGAACCGCTACGTTGACAAGGTTGACACCATTGGCAGCGGCGACAACGTGCGCTACGACACCACTTGGGTCGATTACACCTACGAGAACGCCATTAATCTGACGGGCGCCGATTTTGAAATCTACGACCCGCAACTCTACACCAGCGACGTTGACAATCCTGAAGTTCCCAATGTTTTGGAAATCTATCCTGCCGAAAACGACTACGGCGGCATTGGCGGCTTCTATCAGCACCCGCGCGGCTTCTACTGCCCGTTCATTTTCAAACTCGAAAACGGAACACAGGCCGCTCTCGACGCCTTCTTCAAGGCCAACACTTCAACCGCAACCGTTGCCGACAAGGAAGGCAATAACGTTGAAATTCAAATGCTTTCGGTGGCCGCCGACAAGATTCTCGACGGTATCACCACGGGCCACATTCCGTCGGACATTGTGACAAACCCGCTTCCGCAGACGGTTGACCGCGGCAAACAACTTGTGAAGGGCTGCCACAGCGGCATTCTTGTAAAACGCAAGGGAAGCGACAAAGACGGATATGCCGACACAAACAACTCAACCGAAGACTGCGAGCAATTGGTGCCGCATAAAGATTATGCAGACTATTCCGCAGGTTGGCGAAACAGGTAAAGTTCTTTTCAGATAGATAGGGAAAATCCGCGGGGGGACCGAAATCTCTCTGCGGATTTTTAATTGAATAAAATGAGACACGTTATAATTCTGTTTTTCAGTCTGTTGATTGCGACGGGCGCAATGGCGCAGAGCACCTTCAACGTTGGCGGCGTGATTACAACCGACGACGGCTACGCGGGATTCGCCACCGTGGCAATCGAAGATTTGCAGATTGCGGCTTTGGCCGACGAGAACGGGCGTTTCACCCTGCGGCGCGTGCCTGTGGGGACGCACAAAATCCTTTTCCGCCGAATGGGATTGGTTGATAAAGTGCTGACTGTGAGCGTTACCGACCACGACGTGAGCCTGACGGTGACAATGCCCACGGCCACCTTCCGCATTGCCGACGTTGAAGTTATGGCGCGCCGCCACAAGGCCGACAAGTTGGAAATCGGCGAGACGGCCATTGAGTACATTCAGCCCGTGAGCATTGCCGACCTGTTTGTGCTGCTGCCTGGCAATCTGCACACCGACAACTCAATGACGGGCTTCAACCTGAACAGCAACCGTCAGGTGGGCACGGACCAAAACTCGTCGCTCGGAATGGGCGTCACGGCCGACGGTGTGCCGCAGACGTCGGACGGCGTGCGGGTGCAAATGGTGGGCATCACGCAGAACAGTTACTCGGGCGGCGGCGACAGTCAGGTGAAGGAACGCACGGGCATCAACTCGGGCACCGATATGCGCTACATCAGCACCGACCACATTCAGAGCGTTGAAGTGAACCGCGGCATCTCGTCGTCGAAGTACGGCAACATCTCGGCTGGGCAGATTCAGGTGAAATCGAAGTACGGCGTGTCGCCGCTGCGCGTCAGGGCCAAAATCGATTTGAAGAACAAACTATTCTACGCTGGAAAGGGCTTCTCGCTCGGCGAAAAGGCTGGCGCACTGCACATTGGCGCCGATTATCTGCACTCGTGCGACGACATCCGCGAAGAAATGGAAAAATTCACCCGCATCACCGCGCAAGCGTATTATAACAATAAGATTACCATTGGGTTAAGCCGCAGCATCGACATCGATTTCAAACTTGCGCAGACCATTTCGGCCAACAAAATGAAGAAGGACGAACTGACCTACGAGTACAACGAGATCTACAAGGCCGACTACAACAAAACCGACCTTATGCTCAAGGCGAAACTGAACACGGGCGCGGCCTGGATTGAGACGGCCGAACTGGTGGCGTCGTTCAGCCGCGTGAGCGACGTGATTGACCGCCACTACTGCGTCATCACGGGCAACCCGAAGAGTATGCCGCTCTCGTACAGCGAAGGCGAGCACGAAGGCTACTACCTGCCAACTATGTATTACAGTGATTTTTACATCGAAAACATTCCGCTGAATTTCTACGCGCAACTGAACCTGAACAGCCGTTTTGAGATTGCGCCGCGGCTCAACCTGAACATTGAGTATGGTGCCGATTTTACGGCGACAAAGAACCGTGGCGAAGGCGCAGTGATTGAAAATGAGAAACTTCCGCCGTTTCCGTCGGACAACTCGTATATGCGGCCGCGCAAAAACTACGACATTCCCGCCATTGAGACGGGCGCGGCTTACGTTCAGAGCCGTTGGACGCTGAAACCTACTGAAAATCAGACGGCTAAAGTGGATTTCGGCTATCGCTTCTCGCAAATGTTCAACCTTGAAAGCGGTTACGCTCTGAACGGCAAACTGCTGTGCGAACCGCGCCTAAATGCTTCATACACAATTGGTGAGACGCTGAAACACACGTTGCGCTTCGGGTTCGGAATTGAGAACAAACTGCCGACAATGGACTATCTCTATCCCGAAAAAATCTACAAGGATTTCTGGGTGCTGAACGCCTACACAAACAATCCAAACAACAGACATCTAATCACTTACACCAAAATTTTCGACGGCACAAACCGCGACATCCGCGAGAACCGAAATAAGAAGTTTGAAGTGGGCTACGACATTGATTACAAGGGATTTGAGATTTCGCTCACGGCGTTCTACGAGCGGTCGGAATCGGGCTTTGAGTATTTCAGGTTCTATATGCCTGTGACCTATCCGTTTTTCAGCCAACTGAAAGAAGACGCCGACATCAGCGGCCGCCGTCCTGAAAAAGACGACTATATCGCGCAGACTTTCAGCGAGTTCAACTCGTACGGCAAGGTAATGAACAGCGAGAAGGTGGTGAAGCGCGGCGTCGAGTATCGGATTGTGAGCCCGAAAATCAAGGCCATTGAGACCAACATTGAGGTGAACGGGGCTTACTACTACACGGTTTACGGCTCGTCGCTGCCCGACTATTTCTACCCGAACAGCCGCATCGGGCAGAATATGTACCCGTATGTGGGCATCTACGATTTGGACGCGCAAACCAAGAAAACGCGCCTGAACACCAACGTGTGGCTGAACACTCACATTCCGCGTTTCGGCCTGATTTTCACCAATTTCTTTCAGTTCATCTGGACGCAGACGAGCCAATACACCGACCGTTTTGAGGGCATCTACAAGAAAACGCCCTACGCTTACATCGATTTCAACGGTGATACTCACGAAGTTACGCCCGAACTGGCCGAAAAAATCAACTCGAACGCCGAGATTGAGTGGTTCCAACTGCGCCGTCAATCGACCGCGCTCACCTACGCCAAAGAAGAGAAGCCCGTGTATATGCTCTGGAACATCAAGGCCACGAAAGAGTTCAACAGCACCAAACTGTCGTTCTTTGTGAACAACATCTTCGACGTTCATCCACAGTATGTTAGCAACACGTCGGCGCGGACAAGGCGCGAGTGGACGAATCCGTTTTTCGGTATGGAACTAATTTTTAATGTAGGAAAAAATGTTACGAAATAAATTGCTGGCCGCAGCCTTGCTGACCGCTGTCTGCCAAGTGTCAGCGGCTCAAAATCAGATTGTTACGCACGCACGCGAGAGCCTGTCGCCGTCGGCCGCGCGGTTCGACTGGCGTTTTCAGTCGTCCGCTTCCGCGATAAACGGCCTGCTGGAAAAATCGGTCTGCTACTATTCGGTTGAGAAACAGCGCTTTGGCGATTCGCTGAAATTGTCGCAGGCAATGGTTTCGACATTCTGCTCGACAGGCGAAACCGAAGGCGATTTTCTGCCATACGAGGGACGCAGCAGCCGCGATTGGGGGCTAAACGGCTATGGTGTAAGCGATTACGGCAAGTTGGGCGTGCTCTACGGCAAGGCTCACTACGCGCTGGGCAGGCACCGCGGCATCTCGTGGAACGCAATGCGCTACCCCGAACTCTATCTGCCGTACGCCATCACCGATTCGACGGGCGGCAACAGCCGATTCGAAAACTACTGTGCTGAAGGCGGTTACACGAAGCAGTTCGGCCGCTGGCACCTGGGCGCCAACTTTGCGTTCAACGGCGAGCAGGCCTACCGCCTGACCGACCCGCGCGTGCTGAACAACACCACTTTTCTGACGTTCAAAATTGGCGGCGGCAGAGTTTTTGACAGCGGTAACTCGCTGTGCGTCAGTGTGTACTATACGCGCAACAAGCAGTATGAGCACGACCGCTACTGGCGCCCTGGCGAGCAGCAGAGGTTCTTTGTGCTCTATGGTTTCGGGCTCTACAACAACAAGCAGAGCACGGTGGCTTTTGGCGTGTCGCGAATGTTCTACATCAACAACGTCGGCGCCGACGTGGCGTATCAGTCGGCCATTGGCAAGCGGCTGAGAATCAGGGCGAATGCGGTGTATGATTACAAGTATATGTACACCGAAGAGAGTTCGATTGTGAACCTTTACAACAGCCGCACGCAGACCGTCAGTCCCGCGTTTGAGATAGCCTGCGCCCTGACACCGAAAGTGAGCCTTAATCTGTTCAGTTTCAGTCAGATTGTGAGCCGACGCGGCTGCGAGAACATTCTGGAACGCTATTTGACCGACGCCGCCAACTCAACTTACGATTACCGCAAGATTGGCGAGGAACGGAATTATAAGTTTCTGACTATCAGTACGAAAAATGCTGTGCAATTGAGCATTGCGCCAACGCCGAACATTGATTTCGGCATTCAGGCGGGCTGTATGCTCGACAGCCGCCGCGAGGAAAATACCAAATACAAATATTTGGTTGAAAACGTGAATGTTACACCGAATTTCCGCCTTGACGCGCGGCTGCGTTCGGGCAATTTGAGGCACGAACTCAACTTGGCCGTTCAGTACAACCGTCAGATTGCGGTCCGCAACAAATACGACGTTGAGATTAAGAACAACGCCATACAACACGTTGACTTTCAGACGTGTTTCGCGCCGTACGCCTACCACGCGGCCAACACCAACGCGCTGGCGGGCAGTGCCACATACACGCACCATTGGGCAAAATTCGCGGCGGGGCTGAAACTTGATTGCTTCAACATTGTCGGTCAGCGTGTTAGCGACGCTGAATTTACAAAACCAATCGGCTACAATTCGGTCTGCCCAATGATTTCGCCCGAATCCGACTGCCACAACGAAAGGTGGCTGGCGGTGTCGGCGTTTGTAATTTTTTGATTTTCAAATTGTAAACATTTCGCACAAATGACACAGATAACACAGATTTTCACAGATAATTCTATATCTCTAACCGATTCTAACAAATTAAAACAGAACCAATTATCGGTTAAAATCGGGTTGGATCGGTTAAGCAAAAAGAGTATGTTTTTCAAACCGCTTGCGGCACTGTTGCTTCTGGCCGTAACTTGCTCGTGTTCAGACAGTAATATGACCGCCAACCCCGACGGCAGTTGCACCATTAACACCGTCAAACTTGGCGAGAAAATCAAAGGCTACGCTGGGCCCGTTCCTGTCAGCATAACTATCAAAGACACTGTTATTCAGTCGGTTGTAATGCTCGGCAACATTGAAACGCCCGAATATCTGACCGACATTGAAAACCGAATGCTGCCAAAATACAAAGGCTTGTCAATCAACTCAATCCGCGAAGTTGACGCAGTGAGCGGCGCTACCTTTTCGAGCCGCGCCATAATGCGCAATGTTGAAGTGGCGGTGGGGTATTATCGGGAACACAGACTAACTGATTAAATATCACGGAATCAGCGGCTTTGAAGGGCGGATTGACTTGATGTACGTTAAATTAGAAAATTTTAATTAGAAGGTTATTTCCGAAGGGTAGCCATTCATTTCCAAAATTCCCTACATTTGTCCTTTGCCATTAGTGCCGTTTAGCACTTGCGGTGTTTCGCATTTAATCGTTGCAAATGCTTGTTTCAAGTCCTTTTGAATGTATAATTTTCAAATGGATTCAAAAAGGCAAAGCAAAAGATGATACTGCGAATGAAAAACTAAATAATTATTATATGTCAAAGAAAAATCAATCAAACAGATTAACTACCCAACAAAAAGAGAATTTGGGTGTTGTCGGCATATTTGGTGATGAAGCAAAGAGTCACGATGATTTAGTTGGGGATGTTTCCATAAAAGCTATGGAGGTACTTCAAACTAATTTTCCAAAACTTTCTTTTCGTTACAGAACGAGCATAAGCAAAGAAGAAATAAATAAGGCATTACAAGAAGTCGATAAAGAATTAGGACAAACTCTATTTGTTTCAGAATCAAATATAAAACCTGATGGTGGTTTAATTGAAGTGAAAGATGATACGGATAATTGGAGGGTTGTTCTAGTTTCAGAAGCCAAACACCAAGGGAAAGATATTGAAAACATACAAAATGGTATTAAGGTCGGCAAAAATAATGACCAAGATTTTATGGTTGCAGGAAATGCAATAGAACGCTCTCATAAAAACATTTCTGAAATTGCTAATCTTATGCTCAAAGAAGCATATTTTCCATATGTTTTGTTTTTGGAAGGTTCAAATTTTCTAACAAAAGATATTACTGTTACAAGACCAAACGGAGAAGAATTAACCATTCATTATAACACAGGAAGTCTAAACAGATTAGACAGACTTACCGCTGCAAATTATGGTATGCCAATAAACACGAATTTGTGTAAGAATAAATTCGTGAGGTCTAACAATAGAATGATAATGCTACAAGCCGCTTCCATATATACACAAGGGGATGGAGGTCATTGGGATGAGGAAAATATGTTATCAATTATGTTGGAAATAGCTGACACATCATTACAGATGTTAGGTTCTGATTTATTTAAACAAATAACAAAAGACTAAAGAAAGAAGATGGCTATTCATAACAAATCGCATAACAATTCAGGACTTATGCAACTAAACAAAATGCATAAGGACAATATCAAACACAAGACAAGTGTTGATTTTACCATTCCTGATGTGTCGAATTATATTTTATTGAATCAAGATTGTTTGGATTTACTAAAATCGTTACCTGACGAGTCGGTGCAGTTGATACTTATTGACCCCCCATATAATTTGGATTTGGCTGAATGGGATGCATTTGATAACTATATAGAGTGGGCGTCGAAGTGGATAAACGAATCATATAGGGTATTGTCAAAAAATGGTAGTATGGTGATTTTTGGTGGCACACAATTTCAAGACGAAAAAAGCGGTGACTTAATTGAAATAATCCATTATTGCCGTCATCACACTAAATTTCGTTTGGTTAATACCGTTGTGTGGTATTACAAAAATGGTATGTCTGCACATAGGTATTTTGCAAATAGACACGAGGAAGCAATTTGGTTGACCAAAACAGACCAATATTATTTTGACCTTGATTCCGTTAGAGTTCCTTACGGAGAAAAAGAATTGCAAGAAGCCTTACGAGACAAACGTCTCGTCCCTGAAAATGTTATGAAAGGTAAGAACCCAACGAATGTATGGGAAATAGGAAGGCTAAATGGAAATTCTCTTGAAAGGGTCGGACATCCCACACAAAAGCCACTTGAAATAATGCGACGTTTTGTAAAAGCACTTTCATATCCCGACTCAATAGTTTTGGACTATTTTGCAGGAAGTGGTACGACAGGAAGAGTTTGTATAGAAGAAAAGCGAAACAGCATCTTGTGCGATAAGGATGAGCAATCGAAAGTCTTTTTCGACAAACACTTAAAAATGATGAAGGATAATTTGTTTTGTCAGAAATTTATAGAAAACAATAGTTTGGATGCCTTTTTCCGTGACATAAAGGAACGGAATGATAAAGTATGCCAATAGTTTTTATATGAACACAACAAAAAAAGGAAAGGATTTTGAAGATAAGGTGTTCAAATACCTTTCTTCTTTGTTGGAAAAAGACGTGTTGCCTTTTGCTAATAGTAAATTTTCAAAGATTTTTCAGCACAAAAAATACAATTGTATAGGGTATGATCGAGAAATAGAATTTGATATAACAATAGAGACATACAATTCTCTATCCGCTTCTGAACAATGGAGTTCTTTGGTAGTTGTCGAATGTAAAAACTACAGTGGTATTGTTGATATAAGCGATTTAGATGAGTTTGAAGAAAAATTACATAAGATATCCGATTCTTCCATAAAGGGAGTTTTTGTTACAACCAAAGGGTTCAGCAAAAATGAAATACAACAAGCTGAAAAAAATCATATTGCATTGGTTGTTATGTCTGAAAACGAGCCGAATTGGATTGTTAGTCGTGATATTAATAACAAAGCCGAAGATTATTATCAATTCTTATCAGGCAGCAAAGTAATAGGTAATGTTCCTATTGTATATTCTGAAGGGAGTTTTACAACTGTCATAGAGATGTTAAACAGCTATGATGTTGTTACATCAAATAAGAATGTTATTAAAATCCCATATCTTGAAAATGATATTATTCAACAAAAGGTATGTGCATTGTGCCAAGATATTGTTTTTGCAACCGATGATATTCCTGGCGAAATAATAACAAAAGCTTTCCCTGAATACAAAATAACTTTCAAAGATTTTCAACAAGGATTATTAGGAACATTATCTTTGGAAAATAAAGTAATCACATTGTCTAATGAAATAGTCAATGATACGCATCGGCTTAAATTCACATTAGCACACGAAATCGGGCACATAATTTTACATTCTGAAATTCTGAAGAACAGTGTGGATTTACTGGCAGAATATGAAGAAGAGTCTTTATGTTATGAGAAAGCTATACAGAGAATGGAAATACAGGCAAACATTTTCGCTGCGTATCTCATAGTTCCTAAATGGAAATTGAATAATGAAGTTAAGGAATTATTTGGAAAATATAACATAAATAAAGGTCGCCTTTATTTAGATAACCAACTATGTAACATTAGAAATTACCAATTGATAGTAAATGAATTATCATTAAAGTTTGATGTCTCAAAGGAAGTTATTAAGTATAGATTAGAAGAAGAAAACTTATTAACTATTGCAAATGGCGAACCGCAAAGACTTAAATATCTCATAAAAGCATTTTGTCCAATATCCTATTGCTAATAGTCGAAACTATTTTTACAAAAACAACTCATTTCATTTGCTTTGTAAATAAAAATCCCCCTACAATCAGTCACTTCGCACCCCCGCAAATCCCTACAAATAGGGATTGACACAGCGAGAATGTCGCAGTTATTTCGCGGCGAAAATCATAAGCAAAAAATGGGGAAAAAATCACGAAAAATCTTGTTTGGGACGGCTACGGCTATGGCAGTTATTCTGCATTTGCCTACCGAATCAATCGCCCAAAATAACGACACGACATACTTCAGCGGCAGAGAAATACAGACCGTTAATGTGGTTAGCCACAATGAGATACGTCAAATGCGCGAGGCCGCAATGCCGCTGTCGGTCATTTCTGTCAAGCAACTTGAGGGCACCACGTCGAACATTAACGACGCGCTTTCGCGAACAGCGGGCATAACCGTCCGAAACACTGGCGGGGTGGGTAGCGCGTCGCGTATTTCGGTGCGCGGACTCGAGGGCAAACGTATGGGTATCTATATTGACGAGGCGGCTATTGGTCAAATGTCTGATTATATGTCGCTTAACGATGTGCCAACCGATATGATTGAACGCATTGAGGTTTACAAAGGCATTGTGCCTTACCGCTTCGGCGGGTCAGCGCTGGGTGGTGCGGTGAACGTTGTGACAAAGGAATATCCGCCCGTCTATTTTGACGCGAGTTACGAGATTGCTTCGTTCAACACCCACAAAATCAGCACCGCATTCAAGCAGACCAACCAAAAAACGGGCTTGCAGTTTGGTCTTGGCGGCGTGCTCACCTACAGCGACAACGACTATACAATGCGTCTGCAAAACCTTGACAATCGGAAGGTTAAGCGCAATCACGACCAATTCAAAAAGGTGATGGCGGGAACTTCGCTCAAGGCGACAAAATGGTATTTCGACGAGGTCAAACTGGAACTCGTCTTTACCGCCACGCGCGCTGAAATTCAAGGAATTGACAATGACATTCGCGAAGCCAACAACAGCAGTGCTTCGGCCATTTCGGCTATCACGCTCAAGCGCGATAACTTTATTGTCGACGGATTGGATTTCGATTTCGACTTCTGTTACAGTTATGGCAAATTCGGGTTGTGCGACACCGCGCGCTACCGCTACGACTGGGACGGCAACCGCTACAACGCCGTTTCGGCCTACGGCGGCGAGCAGGGCAACTATGCGTCGGATGCCGACAACCGCACACACGATTTTGCGGGGAAACTAAATATGAACTATCTGTTGAATGAGCATAACACGTTCAATATCAATATTTATGGCACGCACACGCGGCAGAATCCCAAAAACGAGATGATGGATTTGAGTTTCGGCTATCAGACCAACTTCCCGAGCCGAATGAGCAGTCTGACAGTCGGTCTCTCATACGATTTGACGCTGTTCGACAGCCGTTTTATGAGTGCCACAACGGTCAAGAATTTCAACTTCTCGTCGAATACTAAAGTGTTGGAACACACCTTTATAAACAATCCAACCGACATTAATTTGAGCAAGAATTACTGGGGCGGAAGCGAGAGTCTGCGCTACAAGTTCACCAAGCGGCTGTTGGCCAAGGCGGCGTTCAGCAGCGAGGTGCGCATTCCCACGGCCGAAGAGTTGGTGGGCAACGGCTTCTCAATTCTGCCGTCGTCGGACCTGAAGCCCGAACGCTGCAACGGCCTGAATATCGGTGCGTTATATCACCGAGCCAACGCGTTCGGTTTCATTGAGGCCGAGGTGAGTTACTTCCTGAATCAACTCGAAGAT
>JAEEGJ010013205.1_pt1 | contig 20135 bp, 18 predicted proteins | sample 8958761 | NCBI WGS metagenome assembly JAEEGJ01 (sample SAMN16246546, study PRJNA631951) | gut metagenome | biome: gut microbiome; feature: rumen; material: RS-attached | host: Bos | place: Iran: Karaj | collected 2018-10 | reverse complement strand
CTTACCAATAAGGAGTATCACATGCTTCGGGACAGTGCGTTAAAGATCATCCGCGCGCTGCAGATCGAAGGCGGCTGCAATGTGCAGTTTGCACTGGATCCGCATTCATTCCAGTATTATGTGATCGAAGTCAACCCGCGGGTATCCCGCTCTTCGGCACTGGCATCCAAGGCTAGCGGATATCCGATTGCCCGTGTTTCAGCAAAGATCGGTGTCGGCATGACGCTGGATGAGATAAGGATCGCCAACACACCGGCTTCTTTTGAACCGTCGCTGGACTATGTGGTGACCAAACTTCCAAGGTTCCCGTTCGACAAATTCGCGGATGCCAACAATACGCTTTCCACACAAATGAAAGCAACTGGCGAAGTCATGAGTGTCGGCAGGACCTTTGAGGAAAGCCTTCTGAAAGGGACAAGGTCCCTGGAGATTGCCGTTTTTCATCTGTATCTTCCTAAGTTTGACGATATGACAGAAAAGGAACTCCTGGACTATGTCCGCATCGGCACGGACGACAGGCTCTATGCGATCGCGGAACTGCTCTGGAGGGGATTTGACGAGAATATCATTGCCGATATCACGGCAATCGACCTTTTCTTCCTGCGAAAGGTCAAAAAGATCGTGGAGATGGAAAAGGAAGTTAAGCAGTACCCATGGGACTTAGAGCATCTGATCGCCGCCAAAAAGATGGGCTTTTCGGACCGGGAACTTGCCTTCCTCTGGGATACAGACGAAATGGAAGTCTATCGGATGCGTGAGAAACATGGTGTTTTCCCGGTCTACAAAATGATCGATACCTGCGCTTCGGAGTTTAAGAGCTATATTCCATATTTCTATTCCACATATGAAGAAGAAAACGAGTCCATCGTTTCTGATAAACGAAAGATCATCGTTTTAGGCTCCGGCCCGATCCGCATCGGCCAGGGCGTGGAGTTTGATTATTCCACGGTCCATGCGGTCTGGACGATCCAGAAGGCAGGCTATGAAGCCATTATCATCAACAACAACCCGGAGACGGTATCCACAGATTATACCTGCTCGGATAAATTATACTTTGAACCGCTCACAATAGAGGATGTCATGAACATCATCCATCTGGAACAACCGGAAGGAGTGATCGCGACCTTGGGCGGACAAACCGCAATCAATCTGGCAGATTCGTTAATGGAACGAGGAGTGAACCTGATTGGGACAGGCTGTGAAGCAATTGACAGAGCTGAAAACAGGGATCTGTTTGAAAAACTTTTGTTATCTTTGAATATCCCGCAGCCAAAGGGACAGGCTGTGACCAGTATTGAAGCTGGTATTAAAGCAGCACAGGAAATAGGTTATCCGGTGCTGGTACGGCCAAGTTTTGTTCTGGGCGGCCGTGCAATGCAGATCGTGGCAAAAGAGCAGTCCATGTGGGATTACTTGAAGAATGCGGTAGCGATCGATCAGGACAAACCGGTTCTTGTGGATAAATATATACGCGGCAAGGAAGTAGAAGTCGATGCTGTCTGTGACGGCATAAATGTTTTTGTTCCGGGTATCATGGAACTGGTGGAGCGGACCGGTGTTCATTCCGGAGATTCTGTCAGCGTTTATCCATCGTACAGTCTTTCGGAAAAAGTGAAGACGACAATTCTGGATTATACAGAAAAACTGGGACTGGCGATCGGGATCAAAGGGCTTTACAACATCCAATTCATAGTGGATGCATCGGAGGAAGTTTATATTATCGAAGTCAACCCGCGCTCTTCCCGGACGGTACCGTTCTTATCCAAGGCGACCGGATACAGCCTGGCAGATATCGGAACTTTGGTCATGCTGGGCGTTTCACTAAGGGAACAAGGAATATTTGAGCGGTATCCGAAAGAGAAATCGCGTTACTATGTAAAGGTTCCTGCGTTCTCTTTCTCTAAACTGAGGGGTATGGACGCATATCTGTCTCCTGAAATGAAATCCACCGGAGAAGCGATAGGATATGATAAGCAGCTGCATCGTGCGGCTTACAAGGCGTTGATCGCATCTGGTCTGACATTGCCAAACTACGGGACTGTGCTGGTCAGCGTAGCAGATGAAGATAAAGAAGAGACGGTGCCGCTGATCCGCCGCTTCTATAATATGGGATTTAATATCGAAGCCACCTCCCTGACAGGAGAGGTTTTGAAGAATCACGGGATCCGTACCAGGATCCGGCGCAAGATGAGTGAAGGAAGTGAAGAAGTCCTGGAATCAATCCGCGCAGGGTATGTCAGCTATGTGATCAATACCCGGGCGATCCTTTCCGGGGTACATTACGGCGATGGCGTGGAGATCCGCCGCTGTGCCGCACAGAATAACATTACAATGCTGACATCTTTGGATACGGTGCGCATGGTGCTCGATGTCCTGGAAGAGGGGACGATGGGAGTTTCCACCATCGATGCAGATTAAGGGAGGAAAAGTAAATGCACTTTACAAAGATGCACGGGTTAGGAAATGATTATCTGTATGTGTATGGGGAAGTCCCGGAAAATATTGCCGAACTGTCCAGACGGCTTTCTGACCGCCATTTTGGTGTAGGATCAGATGGCATGATCTATATTTCTCCATCCACACAAGCCGATTTCAAAATGCGTATTTTTAACGCAGACGGAAGTGAAGGTATGATGTGTGGAAACGGGATCCGCTGTGTTGGAAAATATGTTTACGATAAGGGATATACGGATAAAACAAATCTGACAATTGAAACACTTTCCGGAATCAAAACTCTTCGTATGCAGGTTTTGAGGGGAAAAGTGAAAGAAGTTACCGTTGATATGGGGACAGCAGAAGCCGGAAAAGATATAAAACTGAATCTGAATGGAACAAAAGTTTTCTGTACACCGGTATCTGTCGGAAATCCGCATGCAGTCCTCTTTGTGGATGCAATTGAAGAGGTGCCGGTTGCAGAACTGGGGCCGGTCATTGAAAAAGATGCAGCCTTTCCGGGCGGGGTGAATGTGGAGTTTGTACAGGTGATCTCTGAACAGGAGCTTCGCATGAGAGTCTGGGAGCGCGGCAGCGGAATTACCATGGCCTGCGGGACGGGTGCCTGTGCTGCCGTTGCGGCAGCAATTCAAAAAGGATATTGTCATTTCCGTACTCCGGTTTCCGTCCGATTGGATGGAGGCGTGCTGGAAATTCAGATCACAAAAGACCATTCTGTCACAATGAGCGGACCTGCAGAGACCGTTTTTGAAGGAGATGTGTTATGATTACCCCAAACATGCATTATGCCGACCTGAAAGATTCCTACTTGTTTTATCATATTGCACAGAAGACAAATGCCTATCTGGAGGCAAATCCGGAAAAACATCTGTACCGCATGGGGATAGGAGATGTTTCTCTGCCGCTTTGCGATGCAGTCATTAAAGCTCTCCACGAAGCGGTAGATGATCAGGCAGAGAAAGCGCGCTTTCATGGATACATGCCAGAATGCGGCGCGCCGTTTCTTAGAGAGATCATTCAGGATCATTATCATAAGCAAGGGATCGACCTGACCTATGAAGAAGTATTTGTATCCAGTGGAGCCAGTGATGAATTGGGAGATATCCTGGACTTGTTTGACAAATCCTCCTCAGCGCTGGTCATCGAACCGGCATACCCGGCATACGTTGATGCGAATGTGATCGCCGGAAGAAAGATCATCCATTTAGCATCGGGGAAAGAGAATGGTTTTCTGCCGGAACCGGATGAGGAGGCAAAGGCAGATCTGATCTATATCTGCTCACCGAACAATCCGACAGGAGCTGTTTTTGACAAAGCAAAACTGCAGCGCTGGGTGGATTTTGCCAATGCCAATGGTTCTGTGATCTTGTTTGATGCAGCATATGAAGCATTTATCGAGGATGATTCTTTGCCGCACAGCATATTTGAAATGGAGGGGGCAAAGACCTGCGCAATTGAAATATGCTCACTTTCAAAAACGGCGGGCTTCACCGGAACACGCCTGGGATACACGGTCATCCCGAAAGATCTGGTTCGGAACGGAATGTGCTTTAATGAAATGTGGGTTCGCAACCGGACAACAAAAACAAACGGGGTTTCCTATATTATCCAAAAAGGAGGCGCAGCCGTCTTTACAGAAGAAGGGCAGCGCCAGATCAGGGAAAATATACAGGTATATAAAAACAATGCAAAAACACTGATGGAGGCACTGGATCAGCTCGGAATCTGGTACTGCGGAGGAAAGAATGCGCCATATATCTGGCTGCAATGCCCAAACGGTTTGGGAAGCTGGGAATTCTTTGATTATCTGCTGCAGGAGATACAGGTGGTTGGAACACCGGGGGAAGGATTTGGAGCCTGCGGGGAAGGATATTTCCGCTTCTCGACATTTGGCAGTCCGGAAGATACGCAGGAAGCAGCAAAAAGACTGGTGCAGTTATTGGAAAAGTAAGCCAAAGCCTGATGGCGCGGCAAAAAGATATATTTATTACAGAGGTATGATATGTGTGGAATTGTAGGATTTACAGGAAAACAAAGTGCAGCACCAATTCTTTTGGATGGGCTGAAAAAACTGGAATATCGTGGTTATGATTCAGCCGGGATTGCGGTCATGGATCAGGCTCAGATCGATGTTGTTAAGGTGACAGGCAGGATCGCAAATCTGTGTGAAAAAACAAAGGATGGTGAGGCTGTACCGGGAACATGCGGCATCGGGCATACCCGTTGGGCAACACATGGGGCACCGACGGAAGAAAATGCGCACCCGCATCTTTCCAATGACGGCCGGTTTGCAGTTGTGCATAACGGCATCATCGAAAACTATATCGCACTGCGTGAGGAGCTGATCAAAGACGGCTATCATTTTGAAAGTGAGACTGATACAGAGGTCATTGTTCATCTGATTGAAATGTATTATGAGGGGGACATGCGCGAAGCACTGATCAGGGCAACAAACCGTTTGCGCGGATCTTATGCTCTTGGTGTGATCTGCACAGAGGAATCGGGAAAGATCTATGCTGTCAGAGAAGCCAGTCCTTTAATCTTAGGTGTTGGTGTCGGGGAAAACTTTTTTGCATCCGATGTCACAGCACTCGTGAACTATACAAGGAATGTGATCTATCTGGAAGACGGCGAGTTTGCTGAATTGACGGAAGAATCCGTCCGGATCTTTGATGTTTTGGGGAAAACGATCGATAAAAAAGTGACACGCATCCTTTGGGATGTGCAGGCAGCAGAAAAAGGCGGCTATGAACACTTCATGCTCAAGGAGATCATGGAGCAGCCGGGTGCGGTCAAAGCAACAATCGCACCGCGTATCCGGGATGGGAAAGTCTTTTTTGAAGAATTAAACATAACGCAGGATGACCTGAAGAAGGTCCGCAAGATCGTGATCACGGCCTGCGGCTCTGCTTACTATGCGGGCTGTTCCGGAAAGTATGTGATCGAAAAGCTGGCTCGGATCCCGGTCGAGGTAGAACTGGCCAGTGAGCTTCGTTACAGCGACCCGCTGATCGATGAGCATACATTGCTGATTGTCATTTCCCAATCCGGAGAGACGGCAGATACCATTGCGGCAATGAAAGAATGTAAAGCCAGAGGCGCAAGGACACTGGCTATTGTTAATGTGGTGGGAAGTACAGTTGCAACACTGGCGGATGATACCGTATATACCTGGGCGGGTCCGGAGATTGCGGTCGCAACCACAAAAGGTTTTACCACCCAGGTTGCGGTGCTTTATCTTCTGGCCATGCATTTTGCAGATAAGCTGGGACGCCTGCAGGAAAAAGAGGCACACCTTCTCAAAGTGCTGGAGTCGCTGCCTCGTAAGATCCAGCAGGCCATCGATATGAATGCACAGATCCCGGAGCTGGCAAAGAAATACCATTCCAGCAAATCATTATTCTTTATCGGGCGGAATACAGACTATGCCATTGCGCTGGAGGGAGCTCTGAAAATGAAGGAGATCTCCTATCTGCATGCAGAATCCTATGCAGCTGGTGAACTGAAGCATGGTACCATCGCGCTGATCGAAGATCATCAGCCGGTCATCGCGGTATGCTGCAATCCATCCATTATGGAAAAAACACTCAGTAATATAGTAGAGGTGAAATCCCGCGGTGCAGAAGTGCTGGCATTGACGTTTCGGAACAACCAGAAGATTCTGTCAGCAGCAGATGACTTTCTGTTCATTCCGGAGGTTGATCCGGTCTTCTCAGCGGTCGTGGAGATCATTCCGTTACAGCTCCTTGCTTATTATGTAGCGAAAGAAAACGGCTGTGACATTGATAAACCAAAGAATCTTGCAAAATCGGTAACTGTAGAATAAAAGACAAAGCCTTTGGGGGAGGCAAAAAGCGATGACAAAGTATATTTTTGTGACCGGCGGCGTGGTTTCCGGTCTGGGAAAAGGAATTACGGCGGCATCTTTGGGAAGACTTTTGAAGGCGCGCGGCATGAAAGTGGCTGCGCAGAAACTGGATCCTTATATTAACGTAGATCCGGGAACGATGAGCCCGTATCAGCACGGCGAAGTCTATGTGACAGAAGATGGAGCAGAGACGGATCTGGATCTGGGCCATTATGAGCGGTTTATTGATGAGGATCTGAACAAATACTCCAATCTCACCACCGGCAAAGTCTATTGGAACGTATTAAATAAAGAGCGCCGGGGAGAGTATCTGGGATCCACTGTGCAGGTCATTCCGCACATCACCAATGAGATCAAGGAATTCGTTTACCGTGTCGGAAAAAAGACCAACGCGGATGTTGTGATCACAGAGATCGGCGGCACCATTGGTGATATCGAGTCGCAGCCATTTATTGAAGCGGTGCGTCAGATCTCTCTGGAGGTAGGCCGCGAGAACAGCCTGTTTATCCATGTGACGCTGGTTCCGTACCTGAGTGGTTCTGAGGAACACAAATCCAAACCAACGCAGCATTCTGTAAAGGAACTGCAGGGAATGGGCATCAATCCGAACATCATCGTGCTGCGATGCGACAGGCCTCTGGAGGAATCCATCTTCCAGAAAATCGCATTGTTCTGTAATGTGAAACAGGATTGCGTCATAGAAAATATAACGGTGCCAAATCTCTACGAAGCACCGTTGATGCTGGAGAAATCGAACTTTTCAGATGTCGTCTGCCGGGAACTGCAGATCGATGCGCCAAAACCGGATCTTGCCGAATGGGAAGAAATGGTCGACCGCATCAACGGCCAGCGGACACATTGTGTAGAGATCGGACTGGTCGGGAAATATGTCGGACTGCATGATGCGTACCTTTCTGTAGCAGAAGCACTGCATCACGCCGGCTTTTATCAGAATGTGCATATCAATATCCACTGGATCGATTCCGAACAGATCCGTCCGGAGAATGTGGAAGAGATCCTTTCCGGGCTGGACGGGATCATTGTGCCGGGTGGTTTTGGCAGCCGCGGGATTGAGGGCATGATCCTTGCAGCGCAGTATGCAAGGGAAAAAGATATTCCGTATTTTGGCATTTGTCTTGGTATGCAGATAGAGGTAATTGAGTTTGCCCGGAATGTGGCAGGTATTGCAGATGCGAATTCCGGTGAATTTGATGAGCAGTGCCAGCATAAAGTGATTGATTTTATGCCGGGACAGAGCGAAGATATAGATAAAGGCGGTACCCTTCGGCTTGGCGCTTATCCATGTGAGATCCAGCCAGGGACGAAAATGGAGCAGTGCTATCAGACGACATCTATCAGTGAAAGGCATCGCCACCGTTATGAATTCAACAATGATTACCGGGAGAAACTGCAGGAGTGCGGGCTTGTGCTCAGCGGTATTTCTCCGGACGGAAAACTGGTTGAAACCGTAGAACTAACAGACAGGGACTTCTTTGTCGGTGTGCAGTATCATCCGGAGTTTAAGAGCCGCCCGAACCGGCCGCATCCGCTGTTTCTCGGATTTATCGGCGCGGCAAAAAATCGTGCGGAAAGAAGGATCTAATGATAGGAGTGATCGATGTCGGAGGGGGCATGCGCGGTATTTACGGTGCCGGCGTGCTGGATCGGTGTCTGGATGACAAGGTCACCTTTGACTGCTGCATTGGCATCTCTGCCGGAGCGGCAAATGTTCTGGCTTTTTTAGCGAAGCAGAGGGGAAGAGACTACAAGTTTTTCTATGAGTATTCCTTTCGGAAACGCTATATGAGCATCTGGAATTTTTTCATCGGTCATCGTCTTTTCAATCTGGACTATGTTTATGACACTTTGTCCGGCAGCAAAGGGGAGAATCCGCTGGATTACCCGACACTGGCCAAATATCAGGGGATCGTCAATATTGTTACCACTGACGGCGTCACCGGGAAACCGGCATACTTTACGCTGGATGATCTGCATCAGGATGATTACGAAGTAGTCAAAGCTTCCTGCGCACTTCCGTTTTTCTGCAATCCGCAGAAAGTATATGGAAAACAATATTTTGATGGCGGTGTATCTGATCCGGTTCCGCTGGAAAGAGCCTTTGAACTGGGCTGTGACAAAGTCGTTTTGATCCTGACCAAACCAAAAGATTTGCGGAGAACATCTGAAAAGGATGACAGAGGCGTCAAACTGATCAGACGGAAATATCCGGAAGTGGCAAAAACACTGCATAAACGGGCGGAAACTTACAACCGTGCGGTAGATTGGGCGATGGAACTGGAGAAAGAAGGAAAAGTCCTGATCGTTGCACCGGATGACACCTGCGGTGTAGATACAACCAAGAAAACCAAAGAAGGCCTGCAGGCTTTATACGAGAAAGGCCTGGCAGACGGCGCAGCGATCCGCGATTTTGTCAGATAGCAGCTTCTGCAGGACGATTACTCCCTATTTCATTTTTTTAAAAAAAAGGAGTAATAAAATCGGCCGCAAACAGGCCCAAAACAGCAATTTACACCCTATATGAAACTTTTTGCGAAAAGGGAGTAATTTTTGAAAATAAAATTACTCCCTTTTATTTTTTTTCCCTCTATGGGAGTAATTGTGTTTTATCCATAGAATTATTTGAGGGTTTCCCATAATAAGGGATTGACAAATGACGCCAACTGTATTATTGTACTGATACAGTAATACAGTTAAGGAGGAAATAAATGGATTGGGAACTTGATAAAAAAAGACCACTCTGTCCTCAGATCTGTGAGCAGCTCTGCATCATGATTGCCAGAGATGACCTGAAGCCGGGAGATAAGATCATGTCTGTCCGCGAAGTAGCACTTATGGCACAGGTGACACCGAACACGGTTCAGAAGTCCTATGAGCAGTTAGAGCAGCAGGGCGTCATTTATTCCAGAAGAGGCGCTGGTTGGTTTGTTTCCGAAAACCAGGAGATCGCACAGGATGTGCGGGAGCAGTATATCCGTTCCAAAACGGAAGACTATATCAAAAACATGCAGATCCTGGGACTGTCCGGAGACGAAATCGAAAAATACGTAAAGGAGTTTATCAATGAGTGAATTATTAAAATGCGAAAATCTTTCCAAACGCTTTGGTTCAAAGACTGCATTGGATAATGTCTCACTTTCTATAGAGCCGGGCAAGATCATAGGTCTGCTTGGACCGAATGGTGCCGGAAAGACGACCCTGATCAAAATCATCAACGGCCTGCTGACACCATCTGCAGGAACCATCCTTGTAGATGGAGAGAAAGTGGGAACAAAGACAAAGGCAAAAGTCAGCTATCTGCCGGATGTGGATTTTCTGTATCATTGGATGACGGCGGAACAGATTGTTTCCCTGTTTCAGGATTTCTTTGAAGATTTCCGAGCAGATCTGGCCTATCAGATGCTGGAGCGTCTGGGTATCAATAAGAAAGACCGCCTGAAGACTCTGTCAAAAGGAAATAAGGAAAAAATGGCTCTGATCCTGATCATGAGCCGGAACGCATCCCTTTATGTTCTAGATGAGCCGATTGCCGGTGTAGACCCGGCAGCAAGGGACTATATCATTTCCACGATCATTAACAACTACAATCCGGATTCGTCCGTATTGATCTCCACACACCTGATCTCGGATATTGAAGATGTGCTGGATGAAGTGATCTTCCTGAAAAACGGACAGGTCGTTCTGCACCAGGGCGTGGATGAGATCAGAGAGCAGCACCAGAAATCAGTGGATGAACTTTTCAGGGAGGTGTTCGCATGGTAGGCAAATTAATAAAATATGATTTTCAATCTTTCTTCCGGCTGCTGTTTCCGGTACAGCTGATCGTGATCGGCATCGCCGGCCTGAACCGGATCGTTCAGATTTTTGAAAATGGAACAAGTACCTATAAAACCGTTTTTATTTCTTCGATCGTTCTTCTTGTGATCGCCTGTGTGGTGGCACTGGTAATGTCCTATGTGATCGGCATTGTTCGTTTTTATCAGGGACTGTATTCCAGCGAAGGGTATCTGAGCCACTCTCTGCCGGTCACATCCACACAGCATATCTGGTCGAAACTGATCGTTTCTATGCTGTTTGAATGCGGAACATTGCTTGCCATCTTTATTGCGGCAAACGTTGCAGCGCTTGGAGAAGTTGGGGCAGAAGTGTATAAAGCGGGCGGATATCTGGCAAAAGAGCTTTTTGCGCAAGTGCATTTTAACGGCGTATTGTTTTTGATCGAATGGCTCCTGATCTTCCTTGTTGCAATGGCATCCAGCCTTCTGATGATGTATTTCTGCATCTCGATCGGACAGCTGGTTAACCGGAAAAAGATCCTGTTAGCATTTGGTGTTTTATTTGGACTGTATATCCTTGGACAGATCCTTGCCACGATCCTGATCATCCTGGGACCGACACTCGTTAATATTGGAGTCATCAGAACGGTTCTGCAGGATCTTTTCGATTGGGCAGCAGAACACAGGATCGCAGCGATCCATATTGGATCCATTCTGGTGCTCTTTGTGCAGTCAATATTGGCCTTTGTCTATTTCCTGGTAACCGAACGGATCATGACAAAGCGGCTGAACTTATCATAAGAAAGGGGGCAAAATCATGAAGAAAATAAGCAAAATCGTTATTTCGCTCCTGCTGCTGACACTTCTGAGTTTTTCCCTTGTGGGATGTAAACAGCTGGATGATCTGAAGCGAAAGCGTGGTATATACCTGGATGAATCCAAAGAAGAGATCGAGCTTCGCGGACATGTTTATGAAAAAGTGCTGGAACGAGTCATGTTCGGCAATACAGAATGGGAAACATACCTGCTTGCGGATGAGTGGTCGTTAACAGTAACCGATAAAGATATCCCGGTCCTTCTGGCAAGAAGCTATGGAGATACCGTCCACTATAACAGTCGGGATGAAGAAGATCCGGTGATCCTGTGCGTTCCTGATTACCGGGAAAATAATGGGTCGGTAAATGTTTATTACTGCCGTTCGGATTATCTGGATACGCTGAAAGCCAAATTGGACAACGTGGAGCTGGATCAGTTCTATTACACCAAAATGATGTTTTTCGAGCCGGATAACAAAGTGGGCTACAAAAAACAGCTGGTTTCCGAGAAAGCTGCCCAAGTGATCAGAAAGACTTTAGCGCGGCCGTATGATCCGGCTACAGATCTGGACCCACAGACAGAGTATCCTGGTTATGCAGAGTTTAGAGACCTGCGTTATACAGATAAAGATCTGTTGTTCACCAATGACATCAACCTGGAAGTCAGCAAAACGGACACCGGAGATTATTATATCTATGGAGCTTATTCCAAAGAATCCTCGATGCCAGAGGACTTGTACTGGAAAAAAGTGGATCCGGAAGATAATGCGATGCTCGATGAACTCTTCTACCCGGATATTGTGGAAACATATGTCCCGGAGGATGTGATACACTAAATCAATAAAAAGCGCACAGTTTCAAGGCACCCGAAAAAGCGGGTGCCTTTTTTTGCATGATTGTGAAAAGAAAGACGATGCTTACAGTACGCAAATGGATGTGCTAGAATCCAGACGACAAAAATCAAAGGAGAGACATTATGAAAAAAACAATCGCGATCATCCTGACCCTGTTACTGGGCATCAGCCTGCTGGCAGGATGCGGGAAAAAAGAAGAAGAGCCACAGCCTTCCACGCAGGAACAGAAAGCGGCACAAGACACATCTGTTGACATTCATGTGACCGCACTGAAAGGACCAACCGGCATGGGTATGGCGTATCTGAATCAGCAGTCGGATGATGGAAACACAGCTTATAAATACACGATCAACTATGCCGGAGCACCGGATGAGGTTGTAGGAGGCTTGATTTCCGGAGAGATCGATATAGCAGCAGTGCCGGTCAATCTGGCAGCTACCTTGTTTAATAAAACAAATGGAGAAGTCCTGACGGCAGCCGTTAATACACTGGGCGTGATCTATATTGTGGAAAACGGAGACTCCGTACAGAGCATGGCAGACCTTGCAGGCAAAAAGATCGTCGCTTCGGGTCAGGGCAGCACACCGGAATATGCACTCAACTATCTGCTGGAGAAAAACGGACTGACTGGTCAGGTAGAAGTGGAATATGTTTCCGAGCATGACGAAGCAGTCTCTGCGCTGGTTGCAGGGAAAGCAGACCTGGTCATGATCCCGGAACCAAAAGTCACAGCAGCTCTTTCCCAGCTGGAAACAGCACGCGTAGCTATCAGCCTGACAGATGAATGGGATAAGGTCAGCGATACGCAGATGATCACAGGTGTGCTGGTGGTACAGAAAGCATTTGCAAACGAGCATCCGGAGATCCTGAAGGCTTTTTTAGAGGAGTATAAAGCATCCGTGGAATTCACGAACGGAAACCCGCAGGAGGCATCGCAGCTGATTGAGAAGTATGGTATAATACCAAAGGCACCTGTTGCCCTGAAAGCGCTCCCGAACTGCAATATTGTTTATATTGATGGGAGTGAGATGGCAGCAGCTGTCACGGCTATGTTAACCACGCTTTTTGATGCCAATCCGGCCAGCGTCGGCGGAAACCTTCCGGGCGAAGAAATGTTTTATGAAAGCCATTCCTAAAGCTTTAAAGATCATTATCATTGCAGCGATCTGGATCGCTATTTGGGAAGTGATTTATCTGATAGTGGGGAAGGAACTGATCGTTCCTTCTCCATTTCACGTTTTTATAAGGATCTTTACGCTGGCAGGGACGGCTGTTTTCTGGGGAAATATCGGGACATCCCTTCTGCGGATCCTGATCGGGTACCTGCTGGCAGTCATTTTGGGCGTTCTTGTCGGTACCGTTACAGCGAAGGTGGCATTTCTGGACAGCTTTCTTTCACCAGCTGCCAAAGTGATCCGTGCAACACCGGTCGCATCTTTTATCATCCTGTTGTTTGTCTTTGCGGCGCGGAACCATATTCCGGTGATTACGGTCTTTTTGATGGTCCTTCCGGTTGTCTGGGCGAATGTGTATGAGGGTATCAAAAGCACGGACCCGAAATTATTGGAAATGGCAAAGGTCTTTGATCTGAAAAAAGGAACTGTTTTTCAGAAAATATATATTCCGCAGATCCTTCCATTCTTTACGGCAGCAGTGAAAACAGGTATTGGCCTGGCCTGGAAAGCAGGCATCGCGGCGGAAGTCATCGTGAACCCGAAATATGGGATTGGCACGGCACTGCATGATTCCAAAGTTTATATTGAGACCTGTGATCTGTTTGCCTGGACAGTTGTGGTCGTTATCATCAGCATCATTCTGGAAAGAATCCTGGTGCGGCTGATCGAAAAAGCAGGCGGAGAAAAGAAGCACGCATGATCCAAGTAACAAATATTTCAAAAAAATACGGAGACAAGGCTGTTCTGGAACACTTTTCTTATTCCTTCCCGGAGCAGGGAGTTGTTGCTGTTACCGGGCCTTCCGGGATAGGCAAAACCACGCTGCTCAATCTTCTTCTGGGATTGGAGAAGCCGGACGAAGGAACCATCGAAATCCCTGCCGGTACTACGTTTTCTGCCGTTTTTCAGGAAGACCGCCTGTTGGAAAAAGAAACTGCTCTGACAAATGTGGCCATCTTCTATGAAGGAAAAACAGCTGGAGGAGAATCTCTTTCTATACAGGGAAAAGAAACGGCAAAACAGATCCTTTCCGAATTGGGCTTAGCGGATGATCTGAATACTCCTGCGCGGGATCTTTCCGGCGGCATGGCAAGGCGCGTTGCCATTGCCAGAGGGCTTGTTGCCATGACGGGACCGCTTGGCGCCAAAGTCTGCATAATGGACGAGCCGATCAAAGGCCTGGATCCGGAAAACCGGAAACAGACCATGGAAGTGATCCGTAAATACTGTGCCGGAAAGCTTTTGATCATGGTCACTCATGATGAAAAAGACGCAGAAGGCGCAGACAAAATCCTTTCTTTTTAAAAATCACAGAAAATAAATGATTTAATCCGTTTAATGAATGACATCTTTATTATAAAGGTGTTAAAATAAACCATGGGTAGTATTGGGATTTAGGATTTAGGAGAGGATAATATGAAATTAACACCGAAAGAGAACTATTTGATGCTCGGGCGGGGGGAAATGCCTGAGTATGTTCCGTTCTATACCATGATGGGAACAGAATACATGGGTGAAGCCCCTGTAAAGTCATTGTCGCCGATGGTCTTTAAGCAGGATCATTTTCGCGATGGCGGATATGATATGTGGGGTGTCCGTTACGTAGCGGACGCAAATACCGGCGCTACGCTGCCGGAACCGAACCACTTCCTTCTGGAAGATATCAATGACTGGGAGAAGGTGCTCAAATTCCCAGACAGAAATGATGATTTCGACTATGAAATGATGTACAAGAAAGACCTGGAAGAACGGAAGATCGACCGGAACCAGTCCGCAACGATCGCAATGGCAGGTCTGATGCCGTTCCAGCAGCTGGTCGCTTTTATGGGATTTACCGAAGGTCTTTGTGCATTAGCAACAGATCCGGATGTTGTATCCGATATGCTGAATGCCATGGTCGACTGGATCGAACCGGTCCTTTACAAAACAATCGAGTACTATAAACCAGACCTTTGGTACATGCTGGATGATACGGCTGCTAAAGCCACACCGTTTTTCTCATTGGAGACTTATCGGGAAGTCTTTCTGCCGATCTATCGCCGCCTGGCAAAACCTGCTACTGACAGGGGCATCCCGATTCAGTTCCATAACTGTGGAAAATGTGAGATCTTCGTGGAAGACATGATCGATTTTGGCGTGAGGTATTGGGACCCGGCACAGGAAGTGAACGATCTGTTAGGAATTAAGGAAAAATACAAAGGCAAGATTGTCCTCTGCGGCAGCTGGGATTGGGATTCCCATATCCCGCACGGCTGGCCGGATCACTATGATGAAGAAGAACTTCGGGAAAGTGTCCGTCATTCCATTGATAAATACTCCAAAGACGGCGGATATGCTTTTGCAGGAGGCATCCCGGGAAGAGATGAAAATACAATAAGGGCAATGCGGATCGTCCGTGATGAGGCTCATTTCTACGGACATAAAATCTATGGAGACCCGGATTATCAATATATGAAATATTAATCATCGGCACAGCCGATTCAAGAGAAAAAGAGAGGAGAAGGTATATGCAGTACAGCGATTATCAAGGGGAAAAAATCTCAAGACTGGGCTTCGGCCTAATGCGTCTTCCGGTCATCGATGATGACCAGTCGAAGATCGACATTGAAAAAGTCCGTGAGATGGTGCATTACGCGGTTGATAACGGCGTGAACTATTTTGATACCGCTTACGTGTATCACAACGGCTTTTCCGAGAAGGCAATCGGCCAGATCATGAAGGAAGACGTACTGCGCGATAAGATCAACATTGCGACCAAGATGTTTACCTTTGGCGTCAATGAGCCGGGCTTTGATCCAAGGAAAATGCTGGACGAGCAGCTGGAAAGACTGCAGACAGACCACATTGATTTCTATCTGCTTCATGGTCTGCAGGGGAAAATGTGGGCAACACTGCGGGATAAATTAAACATCGTGAAATACATGAACGACCTGAAGGAGCAGGGGGTGCTCCGCCATATCGGTTTTTCCTTCCACGATGAATTTGATTCCTTCAAGATGATCCTGGATGAGTTTGATGGCTGCGATTTTGCCCAGATCCAGTACAACTATGTGGACCATGAGATTCAGGCAGGCGATAAGGGGATCGCTTATGCAAAGGAAAAGGGAGTTCCACTGGTTATCATGGAACCAATTAAGGGCGGCAGCCTGATCTTCCCGGATTATCCGGAAATCGATGAGATCAAAGCAAAATACGGACTGGGACAACTCAGCAATGCAGAACTCGCTTTGGATTATGTCTTTGATAAAGAAGGCATCTTAACGGTTCTTTCCGGCATGGGCAATATGGATATGCTGACAGAAAATGTTGCGATCGCAGACCGCAGCAGCATCGGTATGATGGATGAGAAACGGGCAAAAGTCATCGAGGAGATCATTAAGCTTCTGGAAAACACAGAACATATTGACTGTACTGGCTGCCGTTACTGTGTGGATGGCTGCCCGCAGAACATCGCGATCCCGTCGGCATTCCGTTTCTATAATGAAGGAAAGAAATACCGGAATCCGGATTCCCAGAAACGGATGTACAACAGAACCTGTGCAAATATCGCAGACTGTGTAGAATGCGGTGCATGCAGCAACATCTGCCCGCAGCATCTGGATATTCCGGAACTCCTGAAAGAGGTGCGGGCATATTTGGGATAAGAATTTGCAAAACATATAATAATTATTAGGATAATAAAAAATAGAGGAGAAGGTAATTATGAATGGATTAAAAAGAAAACCGGCTTACAGCGAGAAAGAATTACGGATAGTTGATCAGAAACCGGGTTATGGCGGGTTTATGCCGCCGACGGATCTGTTTGATACGCCGGTCTCTGTTAGAGAGAATATGAACTCGCATTATTTTGACAAGGATCCATGGTATTGTGCAACGCTTCGTGACACAACAAGTCTGCAGCTGGAAGCATATAATGTGAATCTGTCCAGACCGCATAAACATGACAGCGTCGATTTCTTCGGTGTACCTTGGAAATGGGTCGAAAGCGCAGGCGGATCGATCACACCGGGCGGCAATCCGCGGTTTGAGGATGCGAATGAGTGGAGAGACGTGATCTCGATTCCGGATGTGGACAGCTGGGATTGGGAAGGCATGGCAAAGGATTTCCGATTCGATCCGCGGTTTTCACATATTTTTACATTCCTGAACGGATTCTGGTTTGAGCGGCTGATCTCTTTGATGGATTTTGAAAACGCTGCAATGGCATTGGTCGATCCGGATCAGGAAGATGCAGTCCATGATCTTTTCGGTGCTATGACGGATATGGGCAATAAACTGGTCGATAAGATCTGCGAATACTTCCCGGGTATCGACGGCTTTACCGTTCATGATGACTGGGGCGCACAGAAGGCACCATTTTTCTCGGATCAGGTCGCAAGGGATTATTTCCTTCCATATATGAAAGACTTCGTAGGCCATATCCACAGCAAGGGACGCTACTGTGTGATCCATTCCTGCGGAAAGATCGAAGACCGGATCCATATCTTTGTTGAGGCAGGCATTGACGGCTGGGAAATGATGAACATCAACGACGTCCGGAAACTCTACACAGAGTTTGGCGAGCAGCTTTGCTTCCAGGCATGGCCACTTCCGTTTGATCCGGAGGATGACAATGCAGCAAAAGAAGCAGCAAGAGAATTTGTTGATTTCTTCTGTCATCCGGGCAAACCAGCTTTGCTTGGCATGGGCAACAGAGAAGCCTTGGGCAGCAAAGTCTTCATGGAAGAAGTTTATGAGTATTCCAGAAAACGGTATCTGGGATTGGTATAAAGAAACAAAAAAAGATTAATATAAATAAAGGAGAAGGAAACATGGCAGATATCATTTATAACGGTGGACAGCGAAGAAAATACGCACCAGGTGAGAGACCGATTCAGTTTAAACGCAAAGAAGTAACGCCTGCAAAAGTCGTTCCAGTCCCTCCGCTGGAGATTCATCCGAAATTTGCGGACAAACATTTCATTGTCATGTCTGATGTCAATGAATTTGTTCCGGGCGTAGAAGCAAAGATGGTCGACTGGTTCTGGGGCAACATGGAAAAGGGCTACCACCTTTGGGCTCCGGGTGAGCACTATGGATTTGATTGGATCGTACCTCCATGTGAAGTAGGCTATGCAGGTTCAGTAGAGGGTTCCTACGAATTTGATCCGACCAATGTTATCAAGATCACACGTGCAAGCGTGGAGTATTATCCGTTCACGGAATGCTATGAGCACTGCTGGATGAGCTGCTTTGGGGACAGCACTCCGGACAGCGGATTTCTGATTCATATGTATCAGGATACGGAAGGAGGAATCTTCTGGAGAAGCGTTTCTGTTTCCAGTGAAGAGCGTATGAGAGCCATGGCAGAGCAGATGAAAAAGATGGCAGAGATGGCAGAAAAAACCGGCATGACACCGCCGCCGCGTCCAAACATCGCAGAGCATATGGCATTTGAGTCCGCTATGCTGGGTGAGTTCTTACCAGGTCTTTACAAGGTCTGGGAGGGACATCCGGATCCATGGCAGAATGTTAACTTTGACCTGACGACAGTCAGACAGGAAGATGGCACTTGGAGACATAAATATACGAATGTTCCTCCGACAAGAGAAGAAGTCGAAAAAGCACTTGCAGAAGGAACACCGTATCCGAAACACTAACGAAAAAGCAGAATAAGAGCCATGCGAAAGCGTGGCTCTTATTTCCCTGTTTAGAATGTGTTTTAAAAGGAACGTTAATGACTATTTTACAGATTGAGTATTTTATAGAGATCGTTAAAAGCGGAAGCTTTACCAAAGCGGCAGAAAAGCTGTATGTGACGCATCAAGCTTTGAGCCTGCAGATCCAGGCCTTGGAAAAAGAACTGGGTATTCCTCTTTTTGACCGCAGCAACAGGAGAAAACTGATATTAGAAGAATCCGGAAGGATCCTCTATGAGGCATGGGTACCTTTGTTGGAAGCCCATCGTAATGCTGTTCGACTTGCGAAAGAACAACACGAGGGACAGAAAAAAATTCTGCGGGTTGGGATCCATAACACACCGCGTATCCGTGATGTTTCCGTTTCTTTGATCCGTGAACTGACAAAACAGCATGATCTGGAACCGGAATTTATTGTCGGCGAACCGGAAGCGCTGCTAAACAAACTGGAGGCGGGAGAGTTAGATATGTGCAGCGTGATCTCTTTCGCGCTGTATGGAAAAGAGAATCTGATGTATAAGGATATCGGTGATAGGAAAGCAGTTCCGATGATCGTTGTCTCGAAAGAAAATCCTCTTTCCAAGAAAAAGAAATTGTCACTCTGGGATATCCGGGATGAAGTGGTCATCACGTTTGATGAGAACTATGCCCGGGGAGCGACGGAACGGATCCGTGAAATGCTGCAAAGAGAAGGCATAAAAGATTATAAGATGAAGGTTCTGACAAATATTCAGGAAGTCAAGATTGCCATTTGCCTGAATCAAGGCATTACCATTGAACTTGATCTTGCGATGCAGGATATTCTGGATAAAGTAAAAATGTTTTCGATCCCACACATGGACGAAAAAGATATGGCGAAGATTGTTCTGGCCTGGAAGGATGAAAAGTGGAACAATATGGTCATGTAAAATAGAAGAAATCCAGAGGAAAACCGACTTGCAATGTTTTTATTGCGAGTCGGTTTTTTTTATTTGCTTTTTTTTAACAGTCAGCAAAAGTAAGATAAAACGGTAGAGAAATATTCTATATAGAAAAGGAAGGAGAATTTTTATGGGACAGAATAATCCTATGCCGAAAGGCTATGGCTGGCGTGGCTGGATGCTGATGATCTATCAGATGTGCGCATACATCGGATATGTGGCATATACCAGCTATCCGGTCAACGTTCTTTCAAATTATGTCGGAGGAACGACTGTAACAACATTCATTACGATGGTCGGATCACTCCTTAGTTTCGTCATCACTTATTGTATTGTGGCACCGAGAATCGGCCGGATCCGCAACCAGAAAGCACTCAGTCTGCTCTTTGGTATCATTTCCATGGCTGTTGGCCTTTTGATCATGGTGATTCCGGCAGATACAATGAGAATCTTATGGTGCATCGTATTTGGATGCGGTCTTCTGGTATTCCCGTTATGGGCAAACACAATGACGACGATCCTGATCGGTAACTGGTTCCCGCGGAAAAAAGGTACGGTTATGGGTATTGTTACCTTA
>JAEEGJ010013203.1_pt1 | contig 20136 bp, 15 predicted proteins | sample 8958761 | NCBI WGS metagenome assembly JAEEGJ01 (sample SAMN16246546, study PRJNA631951) | gut metagenome | biome: gut microbiome; feature: rumen; material: RS-attached | host: Bos | place: Iran: Karaj | collected 2018-10 | reverse complement strand
GGCAAAAACAAAATGGATGCCACCTGTACAATACAGGATAGCATCCATGTGTTCAGCCTAGTTCATAAATATGTGTCCAGGATTCTGGGTACATATCAATGCGCAGGTCTTTTTATCATATATCTATATCCAGTTCTACTGGACAGTGATCCGATCCGTATACATCCGTGTGTATCTTTGCGTCTGTGAGCTTATCGCACAGATCCTCGGATACTATAAAATAATCGATCCTCCAACCTGCGTTCTTCTCTCTTGCTTTGAAACGATACGACCACCATGAGTATATATCCTTCTTATCAGGATAAAAGTATCTGAATGTATCCACGAATCCGCTCTTAAGGAGCTCAGTCATCTTATTTCTTTCTTCATCGGTGAAGCCGGCATTGTGATGATTGCTTGAAGGGTTTTTAAGATCTATCTCCTTGTGAGCGACATTGAGATCGCCGCAAAAGATCACAGGCTTTTTTTCTCTTAACGATAAGAGGTATTTCCTAAAGTCATCCTCCCATACCTGCCTGTAATCGAGGCGCTCAAGCTCCTGCTTTGAATTGGGAGTATAGACAGTGATAAAGAAGTAATCTTCAAACTCCAAAGTTATCACTCTTCCCTCATGATCGTGTTCATCTATACCCATACCGTAAGTGACATTAATGGGCTTATTCTTAGTAAAGACTGCAGTTCCGCTGTAGCCTTTTTTATCTGCATAATTCCAGTACTGAAAATATCCCGGAAGATCAAGATCTATCTGACCTTCCTGCAGCTTTGTCTCCTGAAGACAGAAGATATCTGCATCAAGTCTTTTAAAATCATCATAAAAATTCTTGCCGACGCATGCGCGAAGACCGTTTACGTTCCATGAAACAGCTCTCATAATGTATATTCTCCTTACAAAATGATATTTTATCACAGGTTTGGTTGTGTTAAAATAGTATAATGAGCCTAAGGACAAAAGGTAGAGACTATTGACAGTATCTGCCTGTTTGTTATACTTTTCTGAATGGGCGTAAACAGCGCAGGAATGGAGAATATTATGAAGAAACATATCGCGATAAGAAAAAGGATCGGTGTGTGTGTGATGGGACTTTTACTCGCACTCTCGCTGACAGCATGTAAAGACAAGGATACTGATACAACGGACGATGAAGAAGTCGTCGAAGAGGATAACGACAAAGCGGAAAAGAAGGATAAGGATAAGGATAAGCCTGCAACCGAGACATCCTCAATACCTGAAAACTTAAAAGCCATAGAGGGCGACTGGATACTCGTCTACAACCTGTACCACTCAGAGTACGGCGACGGAGAAGTCTATGATTACTGTGAGATGGCAGACGATCCCTACGGCATGGATTCCGAGATAGTGATCGGTGAAAAGGAAGGCAAGCTTGTTGCCAACTACAAATTCAATGCATATGAATCCACAGACAGATTCTACGGTGTGGAACTGATCAGCAATGAGGGAAGCGCATATACAGGCTGCGAGAACAAGGACTGGTACCTTCAGTTTACCAATCCCTTCGAAGATGATTACAACGACGATAAGAGGATAACCCTCATATCCGATGACAAGCTCGTAATGGCCTATGAGTATAATGAAGAACCCACAGAGGATTATTCCGGATACCATTCGACAAGTATCTATACATATATGAGAAAGAGCGATCCCAGACTTGAGGATAAAGAGGGACTCAGATACTTTGATACCGTAAACGTATCAAATACAACGGATCTTTTAAACAACTTAAAGAACAACACAAAGATAGTCCTTGAACCCGGTACATATGATTTTTCAACCGTCGACATGAGCAGGATCACAAACCCTGCCATAGTTGAGTCATACGGTGAGGTTGATATACAGAGCATATCAAATGTCGGAATAGAGGCAAAGGACGGAGCAGATGTTCTGCTTTGTGTGGATGATGCATATTCACCCGTCATAAACTTTACATACTGCAACAACATCACTTTAAGAGGTGTGACTGTCGGACACAATGTTGAACCCGGTTACTGTTCGGGAAGCGTCGTCCATATCAATTCGGGAAGCGGTATTACGATCGACAAGTGCAAGCTTTTCGGATGCGGAACATACGGCGTTGAAGCATACAGCTGCAGCAACCTGACCGTAACGGATACGGATATATATGAATGCACATACGGTCTTTTGGATCTTAACGATGTATATACAGCAAGATTTGTCAACTGCACATTAAGAGACAGCAGTGACATGAATCTTATAAACATAAACTCGGCTTACGATATAGGTTTTGAGAACTGCACATTCAAGAACAACAAAGTTGAATGGGAGTCTGATTATTTCGTAAATCTTTCCGAGTACGGCGATGTGACATTCACCGACTGTGTATTTGAGAACAACCAGTACAACAAGTTCTCAAACCGCAAGGTTAAACAGGTCAACTGCCGAGTCTCAGACAACGGCGAGATGACATATGAAGTGGATGATTCCGAGAACAGACTTGACAGGGAAGGTCTCCTTGAAAGATACGATGAAGCCCTTGAGACACAAAAGGATATAGACGATCAGTTTGAAAAGGGTTCCATGGATCAGGCAACGATGAACACCCTGGCTTACTCTGAGTACGATCTGTGGGATACGCTCCTTAACGATATCTGGTCATACTTAAGAGAGAACCTGCACAGTGAAGAGATGGATCCTCTGACAGAAGAACAGAAGAAGTGGATCAAGGAAAAGGAATCGTCTGTAAGAGATGCGGCAGCAGATTTCGAAGGCGGTTCTATGCAGCCAATGATCGAGAACGGAACAGCAGCCGCAATAACCAAAAAGAGAGTTGATTATCTGGTTGAGAAGTATCTGAAGTGATCTTCAACCGGTTAGAAGAAAGGATATAACAATGAGTAAAGAACTTGCAAAAACCTATGACCCGAAACAGATGGAGGACAGGATCTATGCCAAATGGATCGACAAGAAGTATTTTCATGCTGAAGTCGATCATTCAAAGACTCCTTTTACTATCGTGATCCCGCCCCCGAACATCACAGGACAGCTTCACATGGGTCATGCACTTGACAATACAATGCAGGATATTCTCATTAGATATAAGAGAATGCAGGGCTACAATGCACTGTGGCAGCCCGGAACAGACCATGCATCGATCGCGACCGAAGTAAGGATCATCGAGACCTTAAAGAAGGAAGGCATCGACAAGAACGATCTTGGAAGAGAGAAGTTCCTTGAAAGAGCATGGGAGTGGAAGAATGAGTACGGCGGAAGGATCATCAATCAGTTAAAGAAGATGGGCAGCTCATGTGACTGGGACAGAGAGCGTTTCACCATGGATGAGGGCTGTAACAAAGCCGTTACCGAAGTATTCTGCAAGATGCATGAAAAAGGTTGGATCTACAAAGGCAGCAGGATCATCAACTGGTGTCCGGTATGTAATACATCCATCTCTGATGCAGAGGTTGAATACGAGGAGCAGGCAGGACATTTCTGGCATATAAAATATCCTCTCGTTGATGAGAACGGACAGCCCAGCAAGACTGAATTTTTAACCTTCGCAACAACAAGACCCGAGACAATGCTCGGTGATACCGCAGTTGCGGTAAATCCCAAGGATGAAAGATATACATATCTTCACGGCAGACAGGTTTGGCTTCCTCTTGTTAACAAGCCGATCCCCGTTGTTGAGGATGATTACGTAGATATGGAATTCGGTACAGGTGTAGTTAAGATCACACCCGCACATGACCCTAACGACTTTGAGGTAGGAAAGCGTCACAACCTTCCCGAAGTAAACATCATGAACGATGATGCAACCATAAACAAAAACGGCGGCAAGTTTGAGGGCATGGACCGTTACGAGGCAAGAAAAGCCATCGTTAAGGAACTCGATGAGCTGGGCCTTTTGGTAAAGATAGAAGACTACACACACAATGTAGGAACACATGACAGATGCAAGACCACCATTGAGCCTCTTATCAAGGCACAGTGGTTCGTAAAGATGGATGAGCTTATAAAGCCCGCTGTAGAGGCAGTAAAGAACGGCGATATAAAGCTTATCCCTCCGAGAATGGAAAAGACATACTTTAACTGGACAGACAACATCCGCGACTGGTGTATCTCACGTCAGCTGTGGTGGGGTCACAGGATACCTGCATACTACTGCAAGGACTGCGGCGAGATCGTTGTTGCAAAAGAAGAACCCCATACATGTCCGAAGTGCGGCGGTACACATTTCGAGCAGGATCCCGATACACTCGATACATGGTTCTCATCAGCACTCTGGCCTTTCTCAACACTCGGATGGCCTGAAATGACGGAGGATCTTAAGTATTTCTATCCCACAGATGTTCTTGTAACGGGTTATGACATCATCTTCTTCTGGGTTATCAGGATGATATTCTCAGGATATGAGCAGATGGGCGAGAAGCCGTTTAAGACAGTTCTCTTCCACGGACTTGTAAGAGACGATCAGGGAAGAAAGATGAGCAAGTCGCTCGGAAACGGTATCGATCCTCTTGAGATAATAGACAAGTACGGTGCAGATGCATTAAGACTCACTCTGATCACGGGTAATGCTCCCGGTAACGATATGCGTTTCTACATGTCGAGAGTTGAGGCGAGCAGAAACTTTGCAAACAAGGTATGGAATGCAAGCCGTTTCATAATGATGAACATGGAAGGCAAGACCATAACAAAACCCGCAGCAGAGGATCTTGAACCGGTTGATAAGTGGATCATAAGCAAGCTTAACGATGTTGTACGTGATGCGACCGAAAACATGGATAAGTTTGAACTTGGTATCGCGGTTCAGAAGGTATATGACTTTATCTGGGATGAGTTCTGTGACTGGTACATAGAGATGGTAAAACCCAGACTCTATGAGGCAGATAATCTAAAGAGCCAGAATGCGGCACTTTATACACTTAAAACTGTTTTGATAGACGCATTAAAGATGCTCCATCCTTACATGCCTTTCGTAACGGAAGAGATCTTCTGTACGCTTCAGGATGAAGAGGAATCGATAATGATCTCTTCATGGCCCGTATATGATGAGGCAAAGAGCTTTAAGAAAGAAGAGCTTGCAATAGAGACGATAAAGGAAGCGGTAAGAGGCATCAGAAATGTCAGGACCAGCATGAACGTTGCTCCTTCACGCAAGGCAAAAGTTTATGTTGTAAGTGATAATGCCGATACAAGGGCAGTGTTTGAGGAAGGCGAGCTGTTCTTCAGATCTCTCGCATCAGCAGAGAGCATCTGTGTACAGGCTGATATGACCGGTATCGCGGATGATGCGGTAAGCGTTGTTATCGCAGGCGCAAACATCTATATGCCTTTCTCCGATCTTGTAGATATCGAGCAGGAAAAGGTAAGACTTAAGAAGGAACAGGATCGTTTAAATTCCGAGATAGCCCGCTGTGAGGGAATGCTCGCAAACGAGAGATTCATATCAAAAGCTCCTCAGGCAAAGGTTGATGAGGAGAGAGCAAAACTCGACAAATACAAACAGATGCTCGATGAGGTCAACAAGCAGATAGATAAGCTTGGATAAAGCAAAACGACCCCAAAAAACATCTGACAGGCATATATAAACATAACTTATGAATAATTTATGGTAAAATGCCGAAATAGATGATATAATACATCTAGTTATGTAAATCAGTTTTTAGGAACAGGTCAAATGGACGAGATCAAAAAGCTGACTCCCGAACAATTGGCTGAACTGAGAGCCAAGATCAAGAACGCCAATCCTGACCGTGAAAAAGGTGCTCCCACACCGATGCAGGTCGATAAGGATATGAGTGGGGCTGATTTTGATGCGCACGTTTCCAAGAAAAAAGTCACCGTTGAAGTGGCCGAAGACAGTATGAGTGCGACAATGACACTCTCCGATCCGGAAGATGAGATATACACTGTTTCGGAACTGGTTGGACAGCTCAGGATCAATAAGGTCGTTATCGGATTAAAGACCGACGAACTTATGAGAATCGTTAATGATAAGGTATATGATACTCCCGTTGTGGTAGCCGAGGGTAAACCGCTCATCCCGGCTCAGGAGGGATATTATGAGTTCTTCTTTGATATAAACGATCACAAGAAACCTGAGATAAGAGAAGACGGCACGACCGATTATTCGGCTGTCGGAAGATTTGAAAATGTCAAGGAAGGCCAGCTCATAGCAAGGTATCATCCCGCTGTTCAGGGAAAGAACGGCTTTGATATCCTCGGACATGAGATGGTTGCAAGGATAGCCAAGGAACAGCCCGTTTTAAGGGGCAAGCATATAGAGAGAAACGATGAGACCAACGAGTATTTCGCAACGCTGACGGGACTGATCAGCAAGAAGGATTACAATATCGAGATACTCGATGTTTTGGAGATCAACGAGGACATAACCCTTATAAGGAGCAAGGTTGAGTTTTACGGAGACCTTGTGATAAACGGTGATATCGAGAACGGTGTACTGATCCGTGCGGGCAGAAATGTCGTTGTAAACGGAACAGTCGGTGCCGCAACGATAAATGCCGGCGGAGACATCATCCTGCAAAGAGGAATAACCGGTGCCGGAAGAGGAAAGGTATCCGCAAGAGGAAATGTCTTTTCGGATTTCATAGAGCATGCAAAGGTCGAAGCAGGACAGGATGTGTATGCCAATTCGATAATCAATTCCGAGATAATCACTAACGGAAACGTTATAGTCAGCGGAAAACAGGGTTATATAATAGGCGGAAACACACACGGACTCAGAGGCATCGTTGCAAATGCTGCAGGAAGCCAGAGTGAAGTAAGGACTGTGCTTCATGCGGGATTCCTTAAGGAAGACTATACGAGATTCTTACAGCTTGAGCAGAAGGAAAAGAGACTTGCGGCTTCCCTGGAACAGACAATATCCGATCTTACGAGCATGCTCAAGGCAAGAGCAAGAGCAGGAAGCGTAAACAGCGCTCAGCGTGAGAAGATACTTTCCATAAACAAAAGAAGAGACTCCATGCAGGAGGAGTTAAAGAGCATCAAAAGCGATAAAGAGGATATCGCACGAAAGATGTCGCTTGGAGGAAACGCATCGATCATCATCAGGGGTGATGTATACAGGAATGTCCTTATAAGCATCGATGCGGCAAGACTTGCCATCCTAAAGGAAGAGACATACGTAAGGTATATCTGCAGGGATGACGAGATCCAGAGACGTGCGATCCCCAGGGAATAGATTCAAAATGAACATAAAGAGATTTAATGATTATGAGGAAGCGGTATCTTATATTTTGGAGATACCGCGTTTTTCTTCAAAAAATGACATGGCTGCGACAAAAGAGTTCCTTGAACTTGTAGGAGAGCCTGATATCAGGACGGTGATCCATGTGGCAGGCACAAACGGAAAAGGCAGCACATGTGCATTCTTAAACAGCATATACATGAAACAGAAAAAGACGACAGGTCTTTTTACCTCTCCGCATCTTTGCAATATAAGAGAACGGATCAGAATCAATAATGTTTTGATAACGAAAGAGGAATTTCTTGACTGTGCCAATCACATCATTGATCTTATAAACAGTGAAAAAGTAAAGGAGGACTATCACCCTTCATTCTTTGAATTCATCTTCTTTATGGCTGTAAGATACTTTGGAATGAAGAATGTCGATGTTGCCATATATGAGACCGGACTGGGAGGAAGACTTGATGCTACCAATTCCCTTATGAGAAAAAGCGCATGCATCATCACCCAGATCGGAATGGATCACATGGAATATCTGGGTAATTCCATTAAAGAGATCGCTTACGAGAAAGCAGGCATAATGTCTAGTGGCGTTCCCGTCATTTACTGGAAGGATAAAAAGGAAAGCTATGAGGTGATAGAAAGAAGGGCAAAGGAACTTGATTGTCCTTTGTATCCCGTAAGCAAAGAAAACGCCTCCGATACATCATTTAATAAGAAAAATATTGATTTTTCGTACAAATATGGCTATGATAAGAGTGCTATGTTTACAGTGCACAGTTATGCCCATTATCAGGTTTTCAATGCACTGATGTCCTTAAAGACCATAGAGGTTTTGGAAGGTAAGGACAGTATCGATACCTCTTTTGTAAGAGAGGGACTTTCCGATATGATATGGCCCGGAAGGATGGAAGAGATAGAAAAAGACATCTTTGTTGACGGAGGCCATAACGAGGACGGCATAGCGGCATTCATCGATTCCGTTAAGGATGACGGATGCATGGGCAAACGCCGACTTATCTATTCTGCCGTGAACGATAAGAGGATAGAGAGCATAAGCATGATGCTTGCAGGATGCAATGCATTTGACAGCATCGGTGTCTGTGCCATGAAGTCAGGCAGAGCCACAAAGATAGATGAACTTAAAAAGATATTTGAAACCGCTGTCAGTCAGACTGACAAAAACATAGAACTTAAGGTATATGAGCACGTTAAGGACGCATATGAGTCTGAAAGGAAATGTTTGAAGGAAGGCGACAGGCTTTATATATGCGGATCTCTTTATCTGGTTGCTGATATACTCGAATATACAGGGAATGAGAGATCATGATCAATTTTGAAGAAGAACTTAAAAAATTTCATCCTTCGCTTGAGATAGAAGAAGCGACGGATGCCATATACAATCAGGATATGACAGATATGGCCGACCTTTTAGTCAGCCTCATTAAGGAAGAGAGAGCTGCAGGACAGTCACAGGAATAAGGGGAAGTAAGGATGTTATGCTATAATTGCGGAGCTTCTTTGACTGAACACGATTTCTGTACCAACTGCGGTGCGGAAGTCGGTATATATAAGAAGATAATGAGTTCTGCCAACCTTTTCTACAATGAGGGACTGGACAGAGCCGGTGTAAGGGATCTGACGGGTGCGGTAGCATCGCTTCGTCAGTGCCTTAAGATGAATAAGAATCACGTTGACGCAAGAAACCTTTTGGGACTTGTGTATTTTGAGATGGGCGAATATGTCGCAGCATTAAGCGAGTGGGTAATCAGCAAAAACTTACGCCCCAACAAGAACATAGCTGACGATTATCTTAATATGATGCAGTCCAATCCGTCGAGACTGGATACCATCAGCCAGACCATCAAAAAGTATAACCAGGCATTGAGCTACTGCTATCAGGGCAGTTACGATCTTGCCATCATACAGCTTAAGAAAGTAGTGTCTTTAAATCCCAAGCACGTGCAGGGAAGACAGCTGCTCGCACTTTTGTATCTTAACAACGAGCAGTGGGAAGATGCCAGAAAAGAGCTTGAAAGATGCAGAAAGATCGATGTAAACAATACCACGACATTAAGGTATCTAAAGGAAGCCGATGCCGTTCTTGACATAGAAGAGGATTTCAATGCTCCCGTTAAAAAGAAGAGCATTGCTGATACGATAACATACCACAGAGGCAATGAGACCATCATCCAGCCTTTAAACGGCAGGGAGACAAAACTCTCATCGACCATCGTAAACATGATAGTCGGCATAGCCATCGGTATTGCCGTTGCATGCCTGTTAATCCTGCCTGCAAGAGTAAGTGCCGCAAGCGAGGAGAGCGAAGCAAGGATAAAAGAGATAGGTGAGCAGCTCGATGAGAAGAACTCCACCATCAATTCTCTCGAACAGGAAAAGAATTCCCTTACGGCAAGGGTTGAAAAGCTCGATACCGAGCTTGCAACATATACCGGTGAGGGCGGTACCATTTCTTCGATGGACAACCTTTTAAACGCTGCAATGGCTTATCTTAGCAATCCCGAGGATACAGCCACCGTTGCCGGATATCTCGATCTTATAGACGAGGGCTTTGTTGATACCTCGACAGAGACTTTCAGGGTGGTCTACGACATGCTCCGTACAAAGATAGGCGGCACCGTCGGAAGCACATATTATGACGAAGGAATGCATGCATATCAGAACGAGCAGTATGATGAGGCCGTGGAGAATCTCTCCAAGGCATATGCATATGACAATACAAACGTTGATGCTCTCTACAACCTGGCAAATGCCTACCGTAAAGCGGGCGACAACGTCAATGCGATAGCCAATTACAGAACACTGGTAGAGAATTTCCCCGATACGGAACTTGCTACCAGATCACAGTCGTTTTTAAATGAGCTGGTTGTTGAATGACATATTTGATAAGGGTGACAAAAAGTTACCCTTATTTTTTTGAATTTTTTGCAAAAAGTCACTTGTGATTTTTCCTATGTCGCATATAATAGTAAAGAGACAAATTTTAGTATAAGGAGAAGACCATGCCAAAGAGAGAAGATATCCACAAAGTATTGATTATCGGTTCGGGTCCGATCATCATCGGACAGGCTTGTGAGTTCGATTATTCCGGAACACAGGCTTGTAAGGCATTAAGAAAACTGGGTTATGAGATCGTATTAGTTAACTCAAATCCCGCTACTATCATGACCGATCCCGAGACGGCAGATGTTACATACATCGAGCCTCTGAATGTTGACCGCCTTGAGCAGATCATTGCAAAAGAACGTCCGGATGCATTACTTCCTAACTTAGGAGGACAGTCCGGGCTTAATTTATGTTCTGAGCTTTACAAGGCCGGAGTACTTGACAAGTACGGAGTAAAAGTAATAGGTGTACAGGTTGATGCCATCGAGCGAGGCGAGGACAGAATAGAGTTCAAGAACACCATGAACGAGCTCGGCATAGGAATGGCCAGATCTGATGTATCATATTCCGTTGATGAGGCACTTGAGATAGCAGACAGACTTGGATATCCCGTGGTACTGCGTCCCGCATACACCATGGGCGGAGCAGGCGGTGGCCTTGTTTACAATAAAGAAGAATTAAAGACGGTATGTGCAAGAGGACTTCAGGCTTCCCTTGTAGGACAGGTCCTTGTTGAGGAGTCGGTTCTCGGATGGGAAGAGCTTGAGCTCGAAGTCGTAAGAGACTCTGAAGGCAACATGATTACCGTATGCTTTATAGAGAATATCGATCCAATCGGTGTTCATACAGGTGATTCATTCTGTTCGGCACCAATGCTTACTATCCCCGAGGATGTTCAGAAGGAACTCCAGAGACAGGCATACAGCATAGTTGACAAGGTACAGGTCATCGGCGGAACAAACGTACAGTTTGCACGTAACCCCAAGGACGGTCGTATCATCGTAATAGAGATCAATCCCAGAACATCACGTTCTTCAGCTCTTGCTTCAAAGGCAACAGGTTTCCCGATAGCACTCGTATCCGCTATGCTCGCAACAGGTCTTACTCTTAAGGATATACCGTGCGGTAAGTACGGAACACTTGATAAGTATGTTCCCGACGGAGACTACGTTGTTATCAAGTTCGCCCGCTGGGCATTCGAGAAGTTCAAAGGTGTTGAAGACAAGCTTGGCACTCAGATGAGAGCAGTCGGCGAAGTAATGAGCATCGGTAAGAACTACAAGGAGGCATTCCAGAAGGCTATACGTTCTCTTGAGACAGGAAGATACGGACTCGGTCATGTAAAGAACTTCGATTCTCTTACAAAGGAAGAGCTCCTTAAGAAACTCATCACTCCTTCGAGCGAGAGACATTTTGTTATGTACGAAGCACTCAGAAAAGGTGCTACCGTTGAAGAGATACATGAGCTTACAAAGGTTAAGACATACTTCATCGAGCAGATGAAGGAACTTGTTGAGGAAGAGGAAGAACTCATAAAGAACAAAGGCAAGATGCCTGCTGACGATGTTCTTACACAGGCTAAGAAGGACGGCTTCTCAGACAAGTACTTAAGCAAGATCTTAGAGATACCCGAAGAGGATATCAGAAACAGAAGAATAGCAATAGGAGTAGAGGAAGCATGGGAAGGCGTACATGTATCAGGTACCAAAGACAGCGCTTACTACTTCTCAACATATAATTCAGAGGATAAGGATCCCGTATCTGACAGAAAGAAGATCATGATCCTTGGCGGCGGTCCCAACAGAATAGGTCAGGGTATCGAATTTGACTACTGCTGCGTACATGCTGCAATGGCATTAAAGAAGCTTGGCTTTGAGACCATCATCGTTAACTGTAACCCCGAGACTGTTTCAACAGACTACGATACATCAGACAAGCTCTACTTCGAGCCTCTTACAACCGAGGATGTCTTAAGCATCTACAAGAAAGAGAAGCCTCTCGGTGTTATCGCTCAGTTTGGCGGTCAAACTCCTCTTAACCTTGCTGCAGAGCTTGAAAAGAACGGTGTCAAGATCCTTGGTACATCTCCTGCAGTCATCGACCTTGCAGAAGACAGAGATCTGTTCCGTGACATGATGGATAAGCTCGAAATACCCATGCCTGAATCAGGAATGGCAGTAACCGTTGAAGAAGCTAAACAGATCGCAAACAAGATCGGATATCCCGTTATGGTTCGTCCTTCATACGTACTCGGCGGTCGAGGCATGGAAGTCGTATACGATGACGATCAGATGGCTGAATACATGGCAGCGGCTGTAGGTGTAACACCTGACAGACCCATCCTTATAGACAGATTCCTAAATCACGCTCTTGAGTGTGAGGCAGATGCGATAGCAGACGGAAAGCATGCATATGTACCCGCTGTTATGGAGCATATAGAGCTTGCCGGAGTTCATTCCGGAGATTCGGCTTGTATCATCCCTTCAGTCCACATCTCCGAGGAGAATGTAAAGACGATCAAGGAGTATACAAGAAAGATCGCAGAAGAGATGCATGTAAAGGGTCTTATGAACATGCAGTATGCTATAGAAAACGGCAAGGTATACGTGCTTGAGGCTAATCCCCGTGCAAGTAGAACAGTACCGCTCGTATCAAAGGTATGTAACATCAGAATGGTACCTCTTGCAACACAGATCATCACCGCAGAACTTACAGGAGAAGAGTTCTCCGTTCAGTCACTCGGTGAGAGAACAATACCTTACTACGGCGTAAAGGAAGCTGCATTCCCGTTCAACATGTTCCCTGAAGTTGACCCGATACTCGGACCCGAGATGCGTTCAACAGGTGAGGTACTCGGACTTTCAAAGTCATACGGTGAAGCATTCTTCAAGGCTCAGGAAGCTATCCAGTCAAAACTTCCTCTTGAAGGAACAGCACTCATCTCCGTTAACGGAAAGGACAAGCAGGAAGTTGTTGATGTTGCAAAGAGTCTCGAGGCTGACGGATTCAAGATCCTTGCAACAGGCGGTACATGCGATGTCTTGACTGCAGCAGGAGTAAACGCTCAGTTCGTTAACAAGATCTACGAGGGAAGACCCAATATCAATGATATGATCACAAACGGAGACATAGATCTGATCATCAACTCACCTATCGGAAAGAGCAGTGTTCATGATGACAGTTACCTTCGTAAGGCAGCCATCAAGGCAAAGGTTCCTTATGTGACAACAGTAGCTGCTGCAAGAGCAACAGCAGAGGGTATCCACTACATCAAGGCAAATGCAGGAAGCAAGCCCAAGTCATTGCAGGAATACCACAGCGAGATCAAATAAGTAATAAAACGAAGCAAAGAGCTCTCAATACTGAGAGCTCTTTTTTAGTCTTCGTTAAGCATGTTCCAGAATTCATCCGCTACCTTGCCAAGCTTCCTTTCGGCGCTTCTTACGAGCACGTAGCTCGCATAGACATCGGGAGATACAATACGCTTTATCACAACGTCATCGGATACATATCTGGCAGCGGAAGCGGGGTAGATGGCAATCCCCACACCTTTTGCGGTAAGCTCGTAAGCATTAAGCATATGGGCTATCCTGCAGAAGATCTTCGGCTCCTTGCCGGTTGGCGTAAACCAGTTTTCTATCTCCTGTTTTCTTGACTGTCTGGAGGGTATTATAAGCTCATAGGGAGCAAGCATTTCAAGTTCTATTGAATCCTTCTTTTGCTTAGCGAGCGGATGCGTTGAGGGTATCATTGCTACCCATGGTTCCCTGTATATGACTTTTCCGTCAAGACCTTCCTCGTCGTAAGGGGAGGTTATGACCGCTATATCGCTCAGCCCCGACTGTATGCGCTTTACAACGTCATCTGTGTTGCCGTTCCACAGTTCATATTCGACAAGAGGATATCTCTTTTTGAATTCAGCTATCCAGTCAGCGAACAGCGAAGGCGCATGTCCTTCTATCGTTGCCAGGTAAAGAGTACCTGTAAGACCTTCGTTCATTTCCTTTATATCCTCAAAGGACTGATCCGCAAGCTGGCGTATCCTTGAAGCATACAAAAGAAATCTCTCACCGGATTCCGTAAGGGCAAGTCCTCTTGCCTTTCTTTCAAAAAGCTGTGTATCAAGCTCTTCTTCGAGATCGCGTATCTGACGGCTCAGAGGCGGCTGTGCGATATTAAGCTTCTGGGAAGCCTTTGTAAAGCTGCCTTCCTCGGCAACGGCAAGGAAGTATCTTATATGTCTCAGTTCCATGTTTGAACCCCTTTTTTAAGAATAACAACCTATACCCAAAAGGTATATCTGTACCACCATTATATGTATTTTACAATATCATTTCAAGGAGTTACTATAAAATCAGAAAAGGAAACAAGGGGAAGTTCAAAATAACGATACAGATTCAATATGTGAGAAGGAGGCGATCTTTATGAAGAAATTTTTTGAACATCTTGAAGAAGTTTTAGAGGAGTACTACAAAACATTCGCAAAATAAAAAGCTATGCCTAAAAGAAAGGACAATGGTTAACGCCATTGTCCTTTTTAAATGAGATCATTCTTTTTTGGTCTTTATCTGAGCAAGTATGACACCTGCAAATACAAGTATGCAGCCGATCATCTCCCTGGTGCTCAAGACCTGCTTTAGTATCAGATATCCCGCAACGGCGGAAAATACGCTCTCAAGCGACATCAAAAGCGAAGCAGGTGTAGGATTTAGGTTTTTCTGTCCGATCATCTGCAGGGTGTAACCGACACCGCTTGACATGATACCGGCGTACAGTATCGGGGCCGCTGCTGCGATCATATCATCAACAGACGGTCTTTCAAGGATGAACATACCCGCTCCTGCGATAACAAAGCTTACGATAAACTGCACACAGCTCATCGCAACGGGATCAACATGATCGATGAATGAATCTATCGTCATGATCTGCATGGAAAACAAAAATGCGCATATAAGCAGCAGTATGTCACCTTTGCCTATGCCTGTATGTCCGCTGATGCTCATGATGTAGAAACCGGCTACGGCAATGAGTGCGCTGATCCATTCGTTAAGACCGATTCTTTTGTGCAGAAAGACACTTAGAAACGGTACGATTATTATATACAGGGATGTTATAAAGCCTGCCTTTCCCACACTGCTGTATATGATGCCGTACTGCTGAAACAGTGTCGCACTGACCAAAAATATGCCGCACAGTATTCCGCCTTTTATGGTATTATTCCTTATCAATCCGTCGCGTATCGTTTTATCTCCCTTATTAAAATATATGAAAGGGATAAGAAAGAGCGCTCCCAGGATAAACCTTAAGCATGTGAAGGTAAAGGGTCCAACATGATCCATCCCGACACTCTGAGCGACAAATGCGACACCCCATATAAGAGCTGTCAGCGTAAGTTGTATCGTACCTTTAAGCTGTTTCTTCATGGATCATCAATAAAGGCTTGCTATAACCTCTACCTCGCACAGAACGTCCTTGGGAAGCTGTTTAACAGCCACACAGCTGCGTGCGGGCTTCTGGGTGAAGTATTTCTCATATACACCGTTAAATGCGGCAAAATCGGCCATATCGGCAAGGAAACAGGTTGTCTTTACAACATTCTCATATCCGCAGCCTGCTTCAATGAGAATGGCTCCTATGTTCTTGCATACCTGGGTTGCCTGCTCCTCTATGGTCGTACCCGTGATATTGCCTGTTGCGGGATCGATCGGGATCTGACCTGAAGCAAACAGTAACTTATCTGCTATAACGGCCTGTGAATAAGGGCCGATAGCTGCGGGTGCTTTATCTGTAGAAATTTTCTTTATCATTGTGATACCTCCTAAAATATGTATTTCATAAGCGCTATTTTAACATATGTTTGAAGTTTTTGTAACAATTAAGAAAAATATTGAAAAATGATGCTTATGTATGTTTACAAACACCAATTGTGATGCTATACTGAATGTAGTTTTAAAAACTACATATAATTGTTTTCAAAACAAAAAACGATACAGACATAAAAGGACAGTGATCATTATGGCACAGTATAAGATAATAGCGGACAGCAGCTGTGAACTGCCGGCTCAGTATTCAAATGATGAAAGGATAAGCCTGATACCCTTCAGGATAGAGATAGACGGCGTTCCGCTCAGAGACGGTTCGGACATAAATACAAAGAGCTTACTTGAGAGGATAGTGGATTCAAAGACATTTACGAGTTCTGCATGTCCTTCTCCCGATGTATTCTATAACAGCATAGCCGAGGGCGATCAGAAACGTGTTTATATAATAACGATATCAGCAAAGCTCAGCGGATGCTATCTTTCAGCGATGATAGCAAAGAAGCTCTACGAGGATGCTCATGATGACAAGGAGATATTCGTTATAGACTCAAAGAATTTAGCAGGCGCCGAAGGACAGCTGGCCATCCTTGCCCTTGAACTTGAAGAAAAGGGTGTAAGCGGAGAGGAGATCAAAAAGAGCCTCACAAACTTGCGAGACCATATGCGCAGCGTGATCATCATGAATGATCTTGAGGCCGTATACAAGAATATAAGACTTGATAAGATAAAGGATATAGTCGAGAAGGCAACAAACATCAAATCGGTCCTTATAAGAGAAAACAAGGACGAGAACGAGGATACCCCGAAGATCTGCTTGAAGGAGAGCTTCTCCCAGATGGTAGACAACCTGGCAGCAACTCTTAAGGATGCTTCCGAGCAGACAAAGATCTTCATAACCCACTGCAACAATCTTATCGATGCTGAGAGGTTAAGAGACATGCTCATGGAAAAGACCGGATTAAAGAACATATTTATAATGAGCGCATCCGGATTCAACTCTCTTTTAACCGATAACGGCGGCCTGATCGTATCATTTTAGTGTAAGATAATTAACGAGCTGAATGGTGTTCAGCTCGTTTTGTTATACATAATTGCGCTGATTTCACCAATTATAGTTCTTTTGTAGAGATAAAGATAAATCTTCTAATATGATTTTAGGACAAAAGCAAAGCCCACAAAGATCAATGATCTTTATGGGCTTATTTTTTTAGAAGAATAACACATCTATAGGTCCGAACTTCAAAAACAGTACAAATATGATCTGAATTAAAAGGATCGCGGGCATTCCAAACAGGAAATACCAGTGTCTGGTCTTATGTCTGAAAAGATGCATCCCGATTATCGAACCTAAGCTGCCGCCTATTATGGCAACGGTAAAGAGCGTAGCTTCAGGTATCCTGAAAGCACGTTTCCTTGCTTTCTGCTTATCGATCCCCATTAGGAAGAATCCGAGCAGATTGACGGCCAGTATGTAGATGATGAGTATTATTTGAGCCTGCATTTATTCTTACTTATTCTTGTTTGCAACTTCCTGCATCTTCATTGCACGAACCTTGCATGAAAGACCGAACAGGTTGATGAAGCCTTCTGCGTCGTGGTGATCGTAAAGATCTCCGGTTGTGAATGAAGCGATCTTCTCATTGTAGAGTGAGTACGGAGAAGTTGTGCCTGCCTTGATGATGTTGCCCTTGTAGAGCTTTAACTTAACTTCACCTGTAACATACTCCTGTGTAGACTTGATGAATGCGCATACAGCCTCGCGAAGAGGTGTGAACCATTTACCTTCGTATACGATCTGAGCAAGCTTAGCGCCCATATCTGCCTTAAGAGCATATGTGTCACGATCAAGGATGAGCTCCTCAAGCTGCTGATGAGCTTCATAAAGGATCGTTCCACCGGGTGTCTCGTAAACGCCGCGGCTCTTCATGCCGACAACACGGTTCTCTACTATATCAATGATACCGATACCATGCTTTCCGCCGAGCTTGTTGAGCTCACGGATAACATCGCTGACTTTCATCTTCTTGCCGTTTATTGATGTAGGAATACCCTTTTCAAATGTAAGAGTTACATATTCGCCCTCATCGGGAGCCTTCTCGGGTGTAACACCCAGAACAAGAAGGTGATCGTAGTTGGGCTCATTAGCGGGATCTTCAAGCTCGAGACCTTCATGGCTGATGTGCCAGAGGTTACGGTCACGGCTGTAGCTGTTGTCTGCAGAGAAGGGAAGATGTATTCCGTGCTGGTGGCAGTACTCGATCTCCTCTTCACGTGAAGAGAGCTTCCACTTGTCGTCACGCCATACAGCGATGATCTTTAAGTCGGGAGCAAGAGCCTTGATACCGAGCTCAAAACGGATCTGGTCGTTACCCTTACCTGTAGCACCGTGACAGATCGTTGTAGCACCTTCCTTACGTGCTATCTCAACAAGACGCTTTGCGATAACGGGACGAGCCATTGATGTACCTAAAAGGTACTTGTTCTCGTATACCGCATGACCCTGAACACAGGGAACAACGTATTCGTCACAGAACTCATCAACAACATCTTCTATATATAATTTGGAAGCGCCGCATGATTTTGCTCTTTCCTCAAGTCCGTCGAGCTCCTCGCCCTGACCGCAGTCAACGCAGACGCATATAACCTCGTAATCGTAATTCTCTTTCAACCAGGGAATGATAGCTGTTGTATCAAGTCCGCCGGAGTAAGCAAGTATAACCTTTTCTTTCATTATTGATAACCTCCTGAAAATATAATTGACAGTCGAAACGATCGGCTGTATGAAACAATTGCTGTCGAAATCCAATATAACCCATTAAATGATGTAGTGCAAGTACAAAATATGCATAAATATACATTAACAATGCGTATATGCAACTAAAAATGCATAAATCACAGATGAGTTTGCATATTTTGCATCATAAAGCTATAATCCTTAACAGATGCTAAAATCCGGGAAGTGGATAAATGAGGAAATATTTATGATCAGAGTTATGACAATGAAGGATTATGACGAGGTATTTGCTCTCTGGAGCAAGATAAAAGGCTTCGCCATGAGAAGTATAGATGATTCATATACGGGTGTTGAGAGATTTTTAAAAAGAAATCCAAACACGAGCGTTGTTGCCATCGAGGATGACAAGATAGTAGGAGCTATCCTTTGCGGCCATGACGGCAGAAGAGGCTGCCTGTATCATGTCTGTGTGGATCCCGAATACAGATTAAGAGGAATAGGAAAGGCGATGGTTGTCAGATGCATGCAGGCTCTCAAAGAAGAGCAGATAAGCAAGGTATCCTTGATCGCATTTTCAAAAAACGATATAGGAAACGCTTTCTGGCATACGATAGGATGGACAGAGAGACTTGACCTTAACTATTATGACTTTGTATTAAATGAAGAGAACATAATCGAATTTAATAAGTAGAAAGGAAAACGATATGAATATAATAGAAGGCGGAATCGCCTCACCTATAGGATTTGAAGCAGCCGGTATCGAAGCCGGTGTTAAATATGAAAACAGGAAGGATATGGCTATCGTCTACTCACAGAAGCCCTGTGTTGTAGCCGGAACCTTCACTTCAAACGTGGTAAAGGCAGCTCCCGTTAAGTGGGACATGGACCTGGTTGAGAATTCACCCTTTGTACAGGCTGTCATCGTAAATACCGGTATCGCAAATGCGGGAACCGGAAAAGAAGGTATGGAAATATGTAAAGAGACTGCCAAAAAAGCAGCCGAGGTCTTAAACATACCAGAGAATGCCGTACTTGTAGGCTCTACAGGAGTCATCGGTGCCCAGATACCCATGGATAAGATAAGCGCCGGCATCGAAAAGCTTGCGGCAGCAAAGAAGCATGACAACGAAAGCGGAACTGATGCTTCCAAAGCGATAATGACAACGGATACTATAAACAAGCAGCTTGCCGTTACTCTTGATATAGGAGGAAAGACGGTAACGATAGGTGCCATGAGCAAGGGATCCGGGATGATACATCCCAACATGTGCACAATGCTCGGCTATGTTACAACCGATGCAGTTATAGGAAAAGACGCCTTGACCAAGATAGTCAAAGAAGATGTAATCGATACTTACAACATGATCTCCGTTGACGGAGACACCTCAACAAACGACACACTGCTCATCATGGCAAACGGCATGGCGGGCAATGCAGAGATAAAGGAAGGAACTCCTGAATTCGAGGCATTTAAAGAGGCAAT
>JAEEGJ010013202.1_pt1 | contig 20137 bp, 9 predicted proteins | sample 8958761 | NCBI WGS metagenome assembly JAEEGJ01 (sample SAMN16246546, study PRJNA631951) | gut metagenome | biome: gut microbiome; feature: rumen; material: RS-attached | host: Bos | place: Iran: Karaj | collected 2018-10 | reverse complement strand
TGCAATAGTGGAATTCCGCTGCATCGGCTACTCTACCCAAACCTTCAAGGCTTCTGACGTACCCGCAACCGTCACTTTCGTGGAGGACGCAGAATTCCTCGACGAAGTAGTGGTCATCGGTTACGGTACCGTCAAGAAGAGCGACCTTACCGGTTCTGTCACAGCCCTCAGGCCTGACACCAAGAACAAAGGTGTGGTTGTCAATCCCCAGGATATGTTGACCGGTAAGATTGCCGGTGTCGCCGTCACTTCAGACGGTGGTGCACCTGGCGGAGCTTCCAACATCCGTATCCGCGGCGGTTCTTCACTCAACGCCTCGAACAACCCTCTGATCGTCATCGACGGTCTAGCCATTGACAACAACGGCGTCAAAGGTCTTTCCAACGCCCTGTCACTGGTGAACCCGGCCGATATCGAAAGCTTCAACGTCCTTAAGGACGCATCGGCAACCGCCATCTACGGTTCTCGCGGATCAAACGGTGTCATCATCATCACCACCAAGAAAGGTATGGCCAACCAGGCACCCAAGGTGACCTACTCTGGTTCATTCACCGTATCGACCCGCCGCAAGAGCGTCGACGTGCTTAACGGAGACGAATACCGCTCTCTCATCAACAGCCTCTTCGCTCCGGATGATCCCGCAGTTCTCGCTATGGGCAAGGCAAACACAGACTGGCAGAGTGAAATCTACCGCACTGCATTTGGCCAGGACCACAACGTAACTCTCACCGGTTCGATCAAGGCCCTTCCTTACCGCGTGTCCGTAGGTTACACCGGCGACCAGGGTATCCTCAAGACTTCTGACTTCAAGCGTCTCACCGGATCCCTCAACCTCAACCCCACATTCTTTGACAAGCACCTGACTGTCAATGTCAGCGGCAAGTCAATGGTTGCCTGGACTTCATACGCGAACTCACGCGCCATCGGCGATGCCATCAGGATGGACCCTACCCAGTCTATCTATGACAAAACATCGGCAGATGCAGCAAACTTCGGCGGATATTTCCAGTGGCGCGCCAACAGCGAATACAAGGATGCCAGCTGGCCTACCACCTGGGAGCGCAACGCCCCGGCAAACCCGGTAGCCGACCTCGACCAGAATCTCTACAGCGACAAGGCCCGCTCAACCGCTTACATCGGCAGCGTTGAGATGGACTATAAGATCCACGGATTCGAAGACCTGCACCTGCACCTCAACCTTGGCGGTGACCTGTCTTCAGGCAAGCAGACCACTATCGGTTCGCGCAGCAACCCCACCAGCATCTATTATGGATACAACGGATGGGAGCAGATCAACAAACGCAACTCTTCTCTTACCGCATATGCCCAGTATCTGAAGGATTTCAACGAGAACCATCACTTCGATATAATGGCCGGTTACGAATGGCAGCACTTCTGGAGAGAAGTCTTCACCCAGAACTGGGGTACATATCCCGAGACCGCCACTACCGGAACTCCCGGCTCGAAGTATAATGCATACGACCATACTTACAGGACAGAGAACTACCTGGTTTCTTTCCTCGGCCGTGCCAATTATTCTTATAAAGACAAGTATCTCCTCACCGGAACTGTCCGCTATGACGGTTCATCACGCTTCGCACAGCACTGGGCACTGTTCCCTTCATTCGCATTTGCGTGGAGAATCAAGGAAGAACCTTTCCTGAAATATTCAGAAGCCGTCAGCGACCTCAAACTCCGTCTGGGCTATGGCCAGACCGGTCAGCAGGAAGGTATCGGTGACTATTACTACTTCCCTCTCTACAAGCAGAACGACGGCAACCGCACCTATTATCCTGTAACAGGCAACGGTACCCTTTATCGTCCTGAGGTTTACAACAAGGACCTCAAATGGGAGACCACCACGACCTACAACGTCGGCCTCGACTTCGGATTCGCAAATGACCGTCTCACAGGTAGCATCGACGCATATTACCGTCATACCACTGACCTGATCAACACCGCCAATGTAGCGGCAGGTTCTACTTTCAGGAACCAGCAGCTGACCAACATCGGTTCCCTTGTCAACAAAGGTATCGAGTTCTCATTTGACTGGAAGGCCGTCCAGACCCGCGACTGGTTCTGGACCATCAGCGGAAACGCCACATATAACCATAACGAGATCACTGAGCTCATCGGCGGCGACGAAGACTATTACGTAGCAACCGGCGGAATCTCTGCAGGTACTGGCGGAACCATCCAGGCTCACGCTGTAGGACATCCCGCAAATTCATTCCTTGTATACCAGCAGGTTTATGACAAGAACGGAAAGCCTCTCGAGGGTGTAGTTGTCGACAGAAACGGAGACGGCACAATCTCAGAGAAAGATATGTACTATTTCCACAGTCCTCACGCTCCTATGACTTTCGGCCTGTCTACCCGTCTTGAATACAAGAACTGGGATTTCGGCATGAACTTCCGCGCCAACGTAGGCAACTATGTCTACAATGACCTCTTCGCCGGCCAGGCAAACGTATCATACAATGCGCTGTGGGCACAGAGCACATATCTCGGAAACCGTCCGAGAGCATCTCTTGCCAACAACTGGCAGACCTATGACATCGAGGCTACCCACTCAGATATGTATGTCAAGAACGCTTCATTCCTGAAGTGCGACAACATCACTCTCGGCTACAGCTTCTCAAGCCTGTTCAAGGGCGGCAATTATGACGGAATAGGCGGACGCGTATATGCCACTGCCAACAACGTCTTCTGTATAACCAAGTACGAAGGCATCGATCCTGAAGTCTTCGGCGGTATAGACAACAACATCTATCCCCGTCCGTTCTCAGTGATTTTCGGTGTCAACCTTAACTTCTAATCCGATACGGCTATGAAAAGAAATATATCAAGAATACTTCTCGGTTCTGCAGCAGCTGTAATACTGTCACTCGGAACCACTGCCTGCGTCGGAGATCTGGATGTCACCCCCATCGACCCCAACTATCAGGTAATAACTGATGCCGCTACGCTCGACAACTTGTTCAACAAATGCTACGCAACCCTCGCAATGGCTGGTAACGGCGACGTGGACGGTGACGTGGATGTTGACGGTATCGACGGCGGTACTTCGGGTTTCGTCCGCCAGATGTGGAACTCTAACGAGCTTACTTCAGATGAAGCCATCTGCGCATGGGGCGACGAAGGAATCCCCGGCTTCAACTTCAACTCTTATGACGGCTCTCACCCTATGCTGAGAGGTTACTACTACCGTCTGTATACTGCCATCACTTATTGCAACCACTATCTCGCTATGGCCGAAGAACTCGGAGCCGACGCTGAGAAAGTTGCAGAAATCCGCTTCCTCCGCGCACTTGAGTATTATCTCGCACTCGACGGATTCGGAGGCAGGATTCCTCTCATCAAGGCATTCGATTCATCTGGCGAACCCGCAGCTCGCGGCCGCATCAACGAGAATGACTACAGCGGCTATGAGGTTTACGACTTCATCGAGTCTGAGCTTCTCGACATTCAGGACAAACTCGCTGCTCCCAAGGTCAAGATGGAAGGCCAGGAAGGATACGGACGCGTAGACCAGGCCGCTGCCTGGACGCTTCTCACCCGCCTTTATCTGAATGCCCAGGTTTATACCGGCACAGCACAGTGGGCCAAGGCTAAAGAGTATGCAAAGAAGGTCATCGATTCTCCTTACAAACTCTTTGTAGACGATGACGTCAATGGATATACCGCTTACGAGCGTCTGTTCATGGGCAACAACGGCAGCAACGGTTCAGCCGTTGAAAGTATTTTCACCATTATGCAGGATGGTGCCACCACTGCAAGCTGGGGATGCACCCTGTTCCTCATCGCTTCTACCCACGATGCCAACCTCCCCGCCTGGGGAACTTCTGAGGCATGGGGCGGAAACCGCGCACTTCCCGAACTGGTAGACAAGTTCTTCCCGGGCAAGAATGCTCCGCTCGAGGCCAGTCCCGCTACGATGCAGGTTGCAGCAGGTGACGACCGTGCCCTCTTCGAGAGCGTAGGCAGGTCTTATTCCATCGATAAGGTAGGAACCTTCACCAACGGTTTCGCTGTAACTAAATTCAACAATATCTACAGCGATGGCGGTTCATCTCACGACGCACAGTACGTGGACACTGATTTCTTCTTCTTCCGTGCTGCCGAGGCTTATCTTTCTTATGCTGAAGCTGACGCACGCCTGAACGGAGGCAAGGCCACGGATGACGGACTTGACAAGATCAATGCAGTCCGCGCACGCGCACACGCATCAAGACTCCCTTCAGCCGATCTTGCAACAATATGCGACGAATGGAGCCGTGAGTTCTACTTCGAAGGACGCCGTCGTTCTGACCTCATCCGTTTCGGATACTACGGAGGCAACACCAGCTACACCTGGACTTTCAAAGGCTCTTCTGACATATATGCCGGAACTCCCTTCCCCGCTTTCCGTAACATCTTTGCAATTCCCACGACCGACATCGTGGCCAACTCTAACCTTGTACAGAACGCAGGTTATTAACAGACACAGCAATGACAATGAAAAAAGTATTATATCTATTGGCAGCTGTAATGTGCCTGGGCACTGCAGTCTCTTGTGAAGACTTCCGCGAGATCGTCACTCTCAATGACCATCCCTCGACTTTCGTGCTCAACACTCCTGCTTTTGCCAATAACAACTATGACCTCGACAATTCGTCGGTCGTAGTGCTGACCTGCTCGCAGCCTGACTTCGGATTCACCGCACCTGTGCTCTACACCACACAGGTCTCTCTGGAGAATGACTTCGAGACAGAAGGCAAATATGAGACGTTCAGCATAGCATCGACTACTGCACGCATAGAATTGCCCGCAGACGAATTCGCAGCATTTGTGACTTCTCTCAGCGGCAAGGAAGAATCTGCTTTCCCCATCACGGAGAAAGTTTACCTGCGCGTAATCGCAAGGGTCAAGAATACCGACGCGACCATCGCATCTAACGTGATCACTCTCGACAAGGTTTCCACCCGCTTCGCACTTCCTCCGGTTGAATTCAAGGACAACATCTACGTTGTCGGAGCCAACATCGGTACGGCTTGGAGCACATGGAAACCCGTAGCAAGTGTTTACGGCATCGCCGGTGAATACTACACCCTCGTTTACAACGGCGGCGGCAACGACAACGGCCTCAAGTGGGGCGAAGCCGAAGGCGACTGGAGAGGTTTCAGTGCACTCAAGTCAATCGTTGACAATGCAGGCGCAGGAGTCACCAGGAAAGAAGATGACGACAATCTCGTCTTCGCCAACCCCGGCTGGTATGTTCTCCATTTCGAAGCCACTGTAGTTGGCCAGACCATTGAATACGCCCTCAAGGTAGAACCCGGCAAGGCATTCATCATCGGTGCTTGCGCCGATGGCGACTGGACCGGCGGCAACACTGCCTGGGAAATGACCCCGAATGCTGACGGAATCTTTGTATCACCTGAATTCGTAGGCGGCGGTGAACTTCGTGCCTACATCCTCGTACCCGGTCTCGACTGGTGGCGCACAGAATTCACCCTCTACCAGGGCAGTCTCTATTTCCGCGACGTCGACATCCCCAACAACTGGGCTGAAAACAAAGGTTCTGCATACTCAGTTCAGGGCGCAGCAGGCCAGAAACTGTATGTAGACTTCTCTTTCAACACCGGTGAGGTAAAATAAAACTGAAGCATTATGAAGAAATTACTTTATACAATGATAGCTGCGATGTTCGCCTTCACTGCCTGTGAAGCGCCTTTCGAGCCCGCAGCCGATCCGCAGGCTTATCCCCAGGAGGATGCCCGCACTCTCCCTGAGGCCTTCTCCGTGTCATCCGTTCCGGGCATAGAGATTGCCAAAGTGGCCGATGAGCTTGTCGCCATCGCCAAACTGGGAACATCTACCCTCCCGGAAGATGCCACATACGGACCGTTTACCGTAATTCTTGACGGAACCGTCACCCTTGATGCCGACGAGAACCTCAAGGTATCCAGGGCTGAATTGCAGGAAGCCGTTTCTGAACTGTATGGCCTGAAACCCGTGCCCCGCACGATGAAGGCTGTCGTCAAAAGTTCTGTCCAGATTGAGGGCCAGGGCTTCAAGCTCGCTTCTAACGAGTTTGATGTAATCGTAACTCCAGAAGCTCCTGTCTTCGACGAACACTACTATTACATTGGTGCAGCCAACGGCTGGGACAACACCGACAAGACCTATGAGCTCACAAATGCAAGCGGCCATGATTTCTATGATGACCCTGTCATCAGAGTAACCATCCCTGCTCCTGTTGACGCTGACGGCAACCGTGTTGACAACTGGTTCAAGATAGCACCGGGCGTGGCCTATGAATCAGAGAATTTCTGGGACAATATCTTCATCGGTGCTGCAGAGAACGGAGAAAGCGCTTACAACGGCAAGTTCGTTATGGCACACAACGATCTCATCGGCGCCTTCAATGTAGGTCCGGGATCTGAAGAGGCTATCTATTACAGCATCACCCTCAACCTGCTCGACCAGACTTATGAGGTCAAGGCCCTCAACTTCCCTGATCATCTGTATATGATCGGTTCAGAATTCGGCGGTTGGGACTGGAACTCCGACGGCGTAGTCGAAATGACTCCCGTACTTCACAATCCCGAGTGGGGCGCTGAAGCAGAAGGCCAGTTCTGGACAGTCCGTTACTTCACTGCCGGAGAAGGCTTCAAGTTCAACTCCAAGAGAGAATGGGGCGGTGACTTCTGGGGTCTCGACATCAACGACGGTTTCACTCCGGACGGCGGCAACTGCGTTGTCGATGAAGACGGCTTCTATCTGGTACATATCGATATGAAACGCAGCATGGTTCACGTAGAGCCCGCTCGCGTATATGGTATCGGAGACTGCTTCGGCGGTTGGAACACCGCGATGGACGGAGCTCTCTTCCAGGCTGACGGCAAGACTTTGAAAGCCACCGTACAGAATACCGGTGAAATCCGTATGTACGTAGAATCAGCCATCGCAACCAGCGACTGGTGGACTCGCGAATTCGTATTCTTCGACGGCAAGATCGCATACCGCGGCAATGCCGGCGACCAGGAGCGCGTCAAGGTTCTCAAGGACCAGACAGTAGTTCTCGACTTCAATGCCGGCACCGCTGAGGTGAAGGGCGAAGGCGAAGCTCCCACATTGCCTGAGAATATGTATATCATCGGTCAGGCCGTAGGTGGCTGGGACTGGGGCGCAAATGCCGTGGATATGATTCCTGTCAATAGCCAGGAAGGCCAGTTCTGGGCCATCCGCTACCTCAAGGCCGGCGAAGGCTTCAAGTTCAACTCGAAGAAAGAGTGGGGCGGAGACTTCTGGGGCCTTGACAACAATGAGGGATTCACTGAGGACGGCGGCAACTGCGTCGTTGCAGAAGACGGTGTCTATATGATCCTCGTAGATGTCAAGAACGGCAACGTCTGCATCGAGCCCGCCAAGGTATACGGCATCGGCGAGTGCTTCGGCGGCTGGGATGCTGGTCCCTATGAGTTCTCTGTCGAAGGGGACAAAGTAGTTGGAACCACCAGCACAACCGGAGAAATCCGTTTGTACGCTGGCAGCAAGGCAGCTACTTCTGACTGGTGGTCACGTGAATTCGTATTCTTCGACGGCCAGATCGCTTATCGCGGCACCGGCGGAGACCAGGAGCGCGTAACAGTTGAAGCCGGCAAGAAAGTCACCCTTGACTTCAACGCCGGTACTGCTACCGTAGAATAATATCTTTGGCCGGGAGCCCCTGACCGGACTCCCGGTTACCAATTTTCCGGATTATGAAAAAGCTCATCCCTTGGGTTCTGGGTGCAGTCATCCTTACCCTATATTCTTGCGGCGAACCCATCCAGCCGGACAAGCCGGACACTCCGACTTCCGTAAGTTTCAACGTTCAACCGGCATCCCTTTCCTTCACAGGAGATGGCGGCACACAGACTGTCACTCTTACCACCGACTCCAAGTCCTGGAAAGCTACCGTCTCAGGGGACTGGGCTGCAGTTAATCCATCTTCAGGCTCAGGAAACCAGACCATAACAGTTACTGTTCCCGAAAACAGTTCCGAAAGAAGAATGCTGACCCTTTCTTTCTCTGACGCCTCAGGGCTGAAGGGAACAGCATCCGTGAGCATTGTGCAGGAAGCAAAGGAACAGGCCACGACCGAAATAGTTCCTTCCCCCGCTGACTTTGACGGGACGAAGCGTTCTTCGACCGCCTACCAGCTGCTGGTCTACAGCTTCGCCGACAGCAACGGCGACGGAGTGGGAGATTTCAAGGGCATACAAGGCAAACTGGACTATCTTGACGCTCTCGGAGTGACAGCGCTCTGGCTTTCGCCTGCCCATCCCACAGGCAGCTATCACGCCTACGACGTGAACGACTACTCGACCGTGAACCCTCTCTACGGCACCGAGGCCGACTTCAAGGCCCTTGTCGATGCCGCTCATTCCAAGGGCATATCGATATATATGGATTATGTCCTCAACCACAGCGGCAGCGGAAACGAGTGGTTCAAGGAGGCCTGCGCCGACGTTGAGAGCCCCTACCGCGACTGGTATGTATTCTCTGACAACCCTGAGGCCGACGTAGCCGCAGGCAAGATAGACAACTATGCAGGATCGAAGGATCCAAAGATGGGTGCCTGGCACGAAATCACTGTCGGCAAGGCTGGCTACAAGGGCCGCCTGCACTTCAAGGTAGACTGGACCGGCGGCACCAAGTATGTTACCGTCACAGAAACCCAGGAAGCAGCGCAAAAGCCCAACTCTTCTGCAAAGATGTGGCTCTGGATAGGCTCATCCGGCAATGTAGGCCTCTACGAGACTTCCGCCGGCATCTATGAGATTACCCTCGACGTGGACACGGAATGGGGATTCCTCGTAAGGAGTTCCAACTCCGACAGCTGGCCTGCAGGAACCAAATACGGCTCGCCTTCGGGCAGCGGCCCCATCAAAATGGGCCAGGCTTTCAAACTGGACAACAGCGGCAACTGCGGCGACATCACCTTCGGAGGAAGCAAGTCCTGGTATTTCGCAAGCTTCGACAGGTCGATGCCGGACCTCAACTACGGCAATTACACAGAGTGCGAGAATTCTCCTGCATTCAAGGCTATCGCCGCCACTGCAGACCGCTGGATCACAGAATTCGGCGTGGACGGATTCCGTCTTGATGCAGTCCTATGGATCTATCAGAGCCAGCTGACTGCCAACCAGCGCTTCCTGCAGCAATGGTATGACCACTGCAACGCAACATACAAGGCAGCCGGACACAGCGGAGACATATTTATGGTTGGAGAAGCCTGGGAAGGCCACAATACCGAAAAGATGTACTACAAGGGCCTCATCTCGAACTTCGAGTTCGACTACGGCTACAAGGTGCGCGACGTGCTCAACAACCAGAACGCCGCAGGATTCGTATCGTCTGTGGCCGGCTACGTTTCAGACCATACCGCCCAGAGGGCCGATGCCATCACCACCTTCTTCCTCAGCAACCACGACCAGAACCGCTTCGGCAGCGAAGTGGGCAAGAACGTGGCCAAGATGAAACAGGCAGGTGCGATGCTGCTCTCGGGCCCTGGCAAGCCCTTCATCTACCAGGGCGAGGAGCTCGGCTACACCGGAGTCAAGGACAACGGCGACGAATATGTCCGCATCCCGATGCTCTGGGACAAGGCCGGCAAGGACTGCGCGAAGAAAGGCGTGAACAACAAGGTTGACGGCAATTTACTCACTGCTGCCATCTCCGTTGAGTCGCAGCAGGCCGACGACGCTTCGATCCTGAACGTCTACAAAGACTGGAGCCGCCTGCGCAACACATACCCCGCACTGGCCGAAGGCTCTATGAGCGCAGCGAATGTCAGCGGCAGCACCATTGCAGCCTGGTATATGACCTCCGGCAGCCAGAAACTGCTTGTGATACACAATGTGGCGGCCTCAGCCAAGACTGTCGCCGTCTCCGACGATATGTCAAAACCCATAGCCCTTCTCGGCAATGCCTCAGTCAAAGGCAATGCCCTCACCATCGGCGGCAACTCTTCTGTTGTATTCGAACTCAAATAACCTGCATCTATGAAAAAACTGGTATTGATGCTTGCAGCCGTCGTCCTGATGTCTTCAATGTGTGAACGTGTTCCCAGCCCCGAGCCGGAACCGGAGCCTGACCCCACGCCGGCAGAAGTAACTTTCGCCAAAGGCGCTGACATCAGCTGGGCATCCGAAATGGAAAAGGACGGCAAGGCCTTCAGGAAAAAAGACGGATCTGCTGCCGACATATTCAGTGTGCTTGCAGACTGCGGCATCAACTCCATAAGGCTTCGCGTATGGGTGGACCCCTACAAAGGGTGGAGCGGAAAAGATGACGTCGTCGCCCTTGCAAAGAGGGCAGCGAAAGCGGGGATGGCCGTAATGGTCGATTTCCACTACAGCGATTTCTTTGCGGACCCTTCAAGACAGAGAATGCCTGCCGCGTGGGATGCCGACAAGGGCAGTCTGGACAAACTGTGCACCCACATAGCCCAGCATACCACCGACGTGCTCAATGCTTTGAAGGCTGCAGGTGTCACACCCAAATGGATTCAGATCGGCAACGAGACCCGTAATGGAATGATGTGGCCTGCCGGACAACTCTGGACCAGCTCCGGCGACATTGCAAACGGTTACTCCAACTTCGCAAAACTCTTCAATGCCGGTTCTCACGCCGCCAAGGAAATATTCCCCGACGCATTGGTGATGCCCCATCTGAACAATGCATATGAAGACAATGACTGGTGGTTCCAGAGAGTCAAGGCCGCCGGTGCAGGATTCGACGCCATCGCACTGTCGCACTATCCTCAGGCAGAGAGCGGAATGACTGCGGCTCAGTATAATCAGAAGGCCCTGTCCAACATCAGGAGCCTTTACAACAAATACAAAGTGCCGGTCATCGTTTCGGAGGTCGGCGTCAAGCCTGCCAAGAGCGATGCTGCGAGTATCCTCAAAGCATTCATAGACGGCCTCAAGGACATCGAGGGCTGCGAAGGCGTCTTCTACTGGGAGCCCGAAGTCTATGGAGGATGGAAGCCTGAAATCTACAGCAAGGCCGACGAAATCTATAAATATACCGGCAAACGTGAAACCTGGGGCAGCTATGACCAGGGGGCCTTCAGCTCCGACGGCAGTCCCTCCGCAATAATGGATGCATTTAAAGATTAAACGACGAGATATGAGATATAGAGGATTGATTGTCTTAGCTGTGCTTGCCGCAGCGGTTGCCTGCAACAGGGTGGATTATTCTTCCGTTCCCGAGGCTGACGAAAACCAGGTGCAGAGAGTCGAGCCGCTCAGCTGGTGGACCGGTATGACTACGGACCTGCAGATTATGGTGCAGGGTCCCGCGATTTCTGAATATGACGTGGCAGTGGAAGGCAAGGGACTCAGCGTGAAAGCCGTACACAAAGCCGACAGCCCCAACTTCCTGTTCATCGATATGGCAGTCAAGACCGCCGGAGAGTACAACCTGGTGTTCACCCGCGGTGATGACAGTTTCAAATACCCCTATATAATACGTGAACGCGAGAAAGGCAGCCGCGAGCGCGAAAGTTTCACAACCGCTGGTATGATCTACCTCATTATGCCGGACCGCTTCTCCTCTGCCTTTATGGACAACGACGAGCAGTGGCAGGGAGGTGAATATTTCGACGGCTCCGCCCGCCCCTGGAAAGTTCCTGAGACTCCGGACGAGGTGAACCGGGCTGACGCCGTGGCCCGCCACGGCGGCGACATCCAGGGCATGATGAACCATCTGGACTATATCGCAGGCCTCGGAGCCACCGCCATCTGGTGCACTCCGCTGCTGCTCGACAACCAGCCGCGGGAATCATACCACGGCTATGCCTGCGCGGACTATTATCATATAGATCCCCGTTTCGGAGACAACGAGCTCTACAAGAGCTTTGTCCAGGCCGCCCACGAACACGGCCTGAAAATCATTATGGACATCGTGACGAACCACTGCGGCACCGCACACTGGTGGATGGATGACGCCCCTTTCAAGGACTGGTATCACAGTGCAGAACCCTACGTCCAGATGAATGCACTCTTCTCGGTCTATATGGACCCCAATGCTTCCATCCGCGACCGCGAACGTCAGGAGAGCGGCTGGTTCGTGCCTTCTATGCCCGATATGAACCTCGACAACCCCTACGTGCTGAAATATTTCCAGCAGTGGGCTATCTGGTGGATAGAATATGCCGGACTGGACGGACTGCGCGTCGACACCTACCCTTACAACGAGCCGGAGCCTATGTCCCGCTGGTGCAAGGCCGTGACCGACGAGTATCCCAATATGAACATCGTCGGCGAGTGCTGGGATTCCAAGATTCCCCAGCTGGCTTATTGGCAGAAAGACAATCCCAATGCAGACGGCTTCAACTCCAACCTGCCTTCCATCATGGACTTCCCCCTTGAAAGCGCCATCAAGCAGGCCCTCAATGAGGACTATGTCAACTGGGACGAGGGGATGACACGCATCTACACAGTCATCGCCCAGGATTTCGCCTACAAGGATCTCAGCCATATGATGACCTTCTTCGCCAACCACGACCACGCCCGCACCGGCGACGTGCTGCGCGAGGATCCCGCAAGGATGAAACTTGCCATCACGCTGCTTGCCACCCTGCGAGGCATTCCCCAGCTATACTATGGCGACGAGATGATGTTCCTCGAGCGCAAGGACGTACCGAGCCACGACGGCGCGAAGCGCATCGACTTCCCGGGAGGCTGGGAGGATGACGTAATCGACCTGTTCGACAAGGACGGACGCGAACTTGCGCCGCGCATCTATGAGCATGCCGAAGAGCTTCACGACTATACTGCCAACCTGTTCAACTGGCGCAAGGGCAACAAGGCCGTCCAGGACGGCAAGACCCTGCACTTCCTGTCACGCGCAAACATCGGATCCAGCAACATAACAGACAACACCTACGCATATTTCCGCTACACGGACACTGACGCCGTGTTCGTTTATATCAACAACAGCTTCGAGCCTCACGCCCTTGACTGGGACCATTACCGCGAGTTCGTTGAAGGCCCCGTAAACGGCCGCAACGTCCTCACGGGAGAAGACATCACGCTGCGCAACGGCATCACCATCGAGCCCAAGAGCGCTCTCGTAGTAGAATTCAAACGCTGATGAAAAGATTCTTAGCAATACTGGCCATTGCTTTCGTCTCCACAGGAGCCTTGGCCCAGAGAAATGAGACTCTCCTTCGGGACTGGACATTCAACGGAACCCAGCAGGTCCGCATTCCCCACGACTGGGCGATTGCAGGACCTTTCGACCGCAGCATCGACTTGCAGGTGGTGGCAATCCGGCAGAACGGCGAGACCGAAGCAAGCGAGAAAACCGCCCGCAGCGGCGGCCTGCCTTGGATTGGAAAGGGCTTCTACGAGTGCAACGTCGATATTGACAAAACTCCAGAGACTAAATGTACACTTCTTTTCGACGGAGCCATGTCAAATGCCAAGGTATATGTCAACGGACAATTCGCAGGAGAATGGCCTTACGGCTACAACTCTTTCCATCTCGATGTCACTGAGTTTGTGAAAAACGGAAGCAACGCCATCCGCGTCGAACTCGAGAACCGCCCGGGTAGTTCACGCTGGTACCCTGGCGCCGGACTGTACCGCAACGTGCACCTTATCCAGACCGGAGAGACCAGAGTCCCCGTCTGGGGCACGCAGATCACGACTCCCGTAGTTTCGTCTGAACAGGCTGTCGTTTCTGTAAAGACAGAAGTCGAAGGTCCGCTTGAGGGAGTGACTGTGTTCACCGAAATCGTATTTGATGGTCAGGTGGTTGCGAAATCTGCCGAATCCCCGGCCGCCAGCCTTCTTGAGCAGCAGATCGAACTCGGACATCCGGCTCTCTGGAGTCCTGAGGACCCGAATCTGTACAAGGCAGTGACCGTCCTTCGCAAAGGTCTGCAGGAAATCGACCGTTACGAAACCGTATTCGGAGTAAGGAGCATTTCCGTGACCGCCGAGGGTGGATTCCAGCTTAACGGGCAGCGCCGTCAGTTCAAGGGGGTATGCCTGCACCACGACCTCGGACCGCTCGGTTCTGCAGTTAACGAATCTGCGATACGCCGACAGCTGAGCATCCTCAAGGATATGGGCTGCGATGCAATCCGCACTTCTCACAATATGCCTGCCCCCGAACTTGTACAGCTCTGCAATGAGATGGGCTTCATGATGATGCTGGAGCCTTTTGACGAGTGGGACATAGCCAAGTGTGAAAACGGCTATCATCTCTTCTTCGAAGAGTGGGCTGAGCGCGATATGGTCAATATGCTTCGCCACTATCGCAATGACCCGTGTGTTGTGATGTGGAGCATCGGCAACGAGGTTCCTTCGCAGGGAACGCCGGGAGGCATCGAGACAGCCCGCTTCCTGCAGGACATCTGCCACCGCGAAGACCCCACCCGCCCTGTCACCTGCGGAATGGACCAGGTCTGGACGGTAAACCGAAACGGCTTTGCCGCGGCCATAGATGTCCCGGGCTACAACTACCGCACTTATTACTTTCTTGAAGGCATCGAAATGCTTCCTCAGGGATATCTCCTCGGCAGCGAAACTGCATCTTGCGTAAGCTCCCGCGGAGTGTACCATTTCCCTGCAGAAAAGGTCTTCAGCGCAACCACGCCAGACCTTCAGAGTTCGTCATACGATGAAGATGCCTGCAATTGGAGCAACATCCCTGACGTCGACTTCGCCCTTGCCGACGACTATCCCTGGTATCTCGGACAGTTCGTGTGGACAGGCTTCGACTATCTGGGCGAACCCCACCCCTACGATACCGACGCCTGGCCCAGCCACAGTTCTTACTTTGGCATAGTGGACCTTGCCGGCATTCCCAAGGACCGTTTCTGGCTTTACCGCAGCGTGTGGAACACCGCCTCTCCCACCCTTCACATCCTTCCTCACTGGACCTGGCCTGGTAGAGAGGGCGAAACAACCCCTGTTTACGTATATACTTCCTGGCCTTCGGCAGAACTCTTCGTCAACGGCGTCTCCCAAGGTGTGCGGACGAAACGTACCGACGCTCCCCCTGCAGACGGCAGTCAGAGGGCCGATGTGGAAGACCGTTACCGCCTGATGTGGAAAGATGTCAGCTACGAACCAGGAACCGTCCTGGTGGTGGCGTATGACGAGAACGGCAAGGAAGCCGGTCGCGACAGCGTGGTCACCGCAGGAACTCCTGCCAAGCTTGCATCAGAGGCTTCATTCGTTTCAGACGACCTTTCTTTCATAACAGTATCCGTATTGGATAAAGCTGGCATTCCGGTTCCTACGGCCGACAATCCCATAAGCGTGCGCGTGCGCGGCCGCGGGCTGAGATTCAAGGCCATCGCCAACGGCGATGCGACCTGTCTGGAATCTTTCCTGCAGCCTCAGATGCATCTGTTCAGCGGAAAGCTCACAGTCATAGTCGAACGCACCGGGAAGCCTGGGAAGGGCGTGGTCGTTCTCAGCAGCAAAGGACTCAAGAAAACAAAAATCAGAATCATATGAAAAGAATAATCATCGTTGCTCTGGCAGCGCTAACCCTCATTCCCGTAGCGTGCAGCCGCAAGCTCGCCGAGACTCCGCAGCACCCCGACTGGACCTACAACACCGTGATGTATGAGGTCAACATACGCCAGTTCTCTCCCGAGGGGACTTTCAAGGGCGTCGAAGCCCAGCTTCCCAGACTCAAGGACCTCGGAGTCGACATTCTATGGCTTATGCCTATGTACCAGATAGGTGAGGTTGAACGCAAAGGCTCCCTCGGTTCCTATTATGCCATATCTGACTATACTGCAGTCAACCCTGAGTTCGGCACGATGGAGGACTTTGAAGACCTGCTGGCGGCAGCCCACAAGGCAGGATTCAAGGTAATCCTCGACTGGGTCGCCAACCAGACTGCACCCGACAACGTGTGGATGACCACAAAGCCTGCAGACTTCTATGAGAGAGACGCCGAAGGCAACGCCATCTGGGAATATGACTGGACAGACACCCGCAGCCTCAACTACGAGAACGAGGCCGTTTGGGACGCCCAGGACGAATGCATGCGTTTCTGGCTGGAAAAGGGCGTCGACGGCTTCCGCTGCGACGCTGCAGCCGAAGTTCCTGCCAAGTTCTGGAAAGGCATCCTCCCGGGCATCAAGAAGGACTATCCGGACATCTACCTCCTCGCAGAGGCTGAAAGCCCCGATCTGACCGATCCAAAGGAGACTTTCGACGCTTCCTATGCCTGGACGCTCCACCATATGATGAACGATGTGGCCCAGGGAACGAAGACCGTAAAGGACATAAAGAAATACCTGGCGAAGGACAACTCCTGGATGGGTCCTGCCAACTTCCGCCTGATGTTCACCTCGAACCACGACGAGAACTCGTGGTCAGGCACTGAATTCGAAAGGATGGGCGATGCCGCCAAGGTGATGGAAGTGCTCTGCTTCACCCTTCCCAAGGGTCAGCCGCTCGTCTACACCGGACAGGAGATCGGCCTCAGCCGCCGTCTCGAATTCTTCGAGAAGGACCCCATCACAGACTGGTCTGCAAACGAGTACACCTCGTTCATCCGTGACCTTGTGGCCTTCCGACACGCACACCCCTGCCTTGCCGCAGGCGAAAAGGGCGCTCCGGCGAAGATTATAAAGAAAGTTCCTGCCGGCGTTCTTGCCTTCACGCGTGAGAGCGGAAACGATTCCGTAACAGTATATGCAAATCTGACAGCCGAGCCTGCCGAGGTCATCATTGGCAAAGATCACGTGACCCTCGAGCCCTGGGGCTGGAAATTGTTCTGACTATGAAAAAAAGGACTAAGTCACTTATGGCGGCCGCCATGCTTATCGCAGCCTGCACTCCAGCTCCCAAGCTGAACCCCCAGGCTGAGCTGGCTTCACCCGACGGCAAGTTGAAAATGACCTTCAGCATCGATGCCGAAGGCTCTCCATACTATGAACTTGAATGCGACGGCACTGCCGTGATTCTTCCTTCTAGGCTCGGATTCGAGATGAGGGGAACCGTGAAGGCCGAAGAACTTACTTATGACGGCGAACGGCCGGGCAAGGTCGACGCCCGTCCGCCTTTCTCCCTTTTTGACGGATTCACCGTCACCGGAATTGACACGGACTCATTCGACGAGACCTGGGAGCCCGTCTGGGGCGAAGAGGCGCAGATACGCAACCATTACAACGAACTCCTCGTCCATCTCTCAAAAGATGAAGGCCAGAGACTGCTCGACATCCGCTTCCGCCTTTTCGACGACGGTCTCGGATTACGCTATGAATTCCCGAGTGGACAGAAAGACTCATACCTCTGCATCAAGGAGGAACTCACCGAGTTCGCAATGGCCGATGACGCCACCTGCTGGTGGATACCCGGCGACTACGACACCCAGGAATATGAATACACGGAATGCCGCATCTCAGAGATAGGGAAGCACTTCCGCGACAAGATGCGCGGCAACTCTTCTCAGACCCTCTTCAGCCATACCGGCATCCAGACTTCAGTCCAGATGCATCTTCAGAACGGCCTGTGGGTCAACATCCACGAAGCCGCACTGGTGGACTTCCCCTGCATGCACCTGGAGGCTGACTGCGCACGCCACTCGTTCCGTGCCTGGCTTACTCCCGACGCACAAGGGTACAAGGGCAATGTCCAGACTCCGGCAGTTTCGCCCTGGAGGACCGTGCAGGTGGCCCGCAGCGCCACTGACCAGCTCGCCAGCCGCCTGGTGCTCAACCTCAACGAGCCCTGTGCAATCGAAGACGTCAGCTGGATCCACCCCGTAAAATATATGGGAGTGTGGTGGGAGATGATTGCCGGCGCTTCAAGCTGGAACTACACCGACGACTTCCAGTCGGTCAAGCTGGGCGTCACTGATTACTCTTCAGCCAAGCCCAACGGCCGCCACGGCGCCAACAACGAGAAGGTTCGCAGTTACATCGACTTCGCGGCAGCCAACGGCTTTGACGCAGTACTCGTAGAAGGCTGGAACATCGGCTGGGAAGACTGGGCCAACTGCGACAAGGACTATGTGTTCGACTTCCAGACCCCCTACCCCGACTTTGACATCCAAGCCCTCAACGACTATGCTCATTCAAAGGGCATAAGGCTCGTGATGCACCACGAAACTTCGTCCAGCCCCCGCAACTACGAGAGGCATCTGGAAGCCGCCTACAGCCTGATGAACCGATACGGCTACGATGCCGTCAAGTCAGGTTATGTGGGTGACATCCTCCCGCAGGGAATGTTCCACTACAACCAGTGGATGGTCAACCACTACCTCTACTGCATCACCGAAGCAGCGCGCCACCACATAATGGTAAACGCCCACGAAGCGGTCCGTCCGACCGGTCTCAGCCGTACCTGGCCGAACCTCATCGGCAACGAATCTGCGATGGGCACCGAGTACCAGGCCTTCGGAGGCATCACTCCCGGCCATACGGCCATCCTGCCCTTCACCCGTCTCAACGGCGGCCCGATGGACTACACGCCCGGCATCTTCGAGCCGAACCTCAAGGAATGGTGCGGCAACGACTCCTGGGTCAACTCCACCATCTGCGGCCAGCTGGCCCTTTATGTGACGATGTATTCACCCCTGCAGATGGCTGCCGACACCCCTGAGCATTACAGTCGCTTCCCCGATGCTTTCCAGTTCATCAAGGATGTTGCCGTCGACTGGGAGCAGAGCCGCTATCTGTTCGCAGAGCCGATGCACTACCTGATTGCAGCCCGCAAGTCAAAGGGCGACGGCCAGTGGTTCTGCGGAGGCGTGACCGACGGTGAGCAGCGTACTTTCAACGTTCCGCTCAATTTCCTCGAGCCCGGCCGTTATGAAGCTACCGTTTACGCTGACGCTCCCGACGCACATTTCAAGAACAACCCCCAGGCATACGAAATTAAAACCATAGAAGTCTCCGCCACCGACAGCATTGAAGTCACGATGGCTCCCGGCGGTGGATTCGCAATAAGTTTCAAAAAGATATAATCCGCAATGAAAGTAACATTCAAGATAGAGTACCGCACGCAGTGGGGAGAAAGCCTCGCCCTCGTGCTTCAGGACCGCAAATACCCTATGAAATGGGGTGACGGCGCCATCTGGAACGTCACTGTGGACTGTCCTGCCGCAGCGCTCAAAGACTATTGCTACGTTGTAATGCGCGACGGGCTCGTGACCCGTCCCGAATGGTCGCATCATCAGGCAAAGGCCCCCAAAGGAGCCAAGACGCTCGAAATCACAGACAAATGGATTGACTGCCCCATTCACGGCTGTCCTTTCATTCTCAGGCATCAAGCCGAACGCTTCGACCGACCGGGCTTCCGCGGAGCCGGCACTGCCATTCCAATCTTCTCGCTTCGCACCGACGACGACTTCGGCATCGGCGAGTTCCGCGACCTGCGTCCGCTAGTGGACTGGGCGGCAGCCACCGGACAGTGCATCATCCAGCTGCTTCCGGTCAACGACACCACCCGCAAGGGTGGCTGGCAGGATTCATATCCCTACAGTCCCGTGTCGACCTTTGCGCTGCACCCGCTCTATATGCGTCTGCAGGAAATCGGAGTGCCCGTCGACAAGGCCTTCCTGAAGGAGCAGGCCGCTCTCAACGCGCTGCCCGAGCTGGACTATCCCAAAGTCTTCAAGGCAAAGATGAAACGCATCCGCAAGGCTTTCGAGGACCACGGAGCAAAAGACCTCGCCACAGCAGCCTGCAAGCGCTTCGTCAAGGACAATGCCGCCTGGCTGCCCGAATATGCCGAGTTCTGCTCAAAGAGGGACAACCTCGAGCCCGAATACTATGTATGGATGCAGTATCATCTGGACCGTCAGTTCTCGGAGGAAGTTGCCTACGCCCGCAGCAAGGACGTACACTTCAAGGGTGACCTTCCCATCGGCGTCAGCTCCGACAGTGCCGAGGCCTACTGGCATCCCGAACTGTTCAACCTGGATTCATCCACTGGTGCTCCCCCGGACTACTTCTCTACCGACGGCCAGAACTGGGGCTTCCCGACCTACAACTGGGAAGAGATGGCCAAGGACGACTATGCCTGGTGGAAAGCCCGCCTGCGCAAGATGAGCCAGTATTTCGACGCATTCCGCATCGACCATATCCTCGGCTTCTTCCGTATCTGGGAGATACCCG
>JAEEGJ010013199.1_pt1 | contig 20148 bp, 17 predicted proteins | sample 8958761 | NCBI WGS metagenome assembly JAEEGJ01 (sample SAMN16246546, study PRJNA631951) | gut metagenome | biome: gut microbiome; feature: rumen; material: RS-attached | host: Bos | place: Iran: Karaj | collected 2018-10 | reverse complement strand
AAAGGATACTCTCAGTAAGAGTGGTTTTTCCTGATCCGGCTCCGCCAAGAATGGCGATATTCCGGATGTCTTCTGTTTTATAATTCTTCATATTAGTAATATAGTTTGTCAATTAGGTCTGGCCTCCAATCCGAAGGCTCGCAAATTTATCTAATTAAGGTGGAAATACCAAATAAATCAGCGGAAAAGGGAGCTGATTATGGAGTCACTGACAAACAACTTTTGCTCAGGGATGCTAAGACGGTCATGAGCCAACTTAAGAGACCCGTTGGAGATGAGACTTTGGGCAGATTCCAGGACCGCCAGACGGTCTGACGGGGTGAGCGTAGAGAGGTCCAGACCCTGGGCGGTGCGAAGACGAAGCATGAGACATTCGTTGTAGAGATCAGTTACAGAGAGGCGCTCTACCTCAAATTGCGGGTTATTCTGCTCTACGCCCAGCATATATGCATCGAGGTTGGAGGGATTCCATTGGCGGGAAGCGCCGTTGTAAGAATGTGCACCGGCACCGAGGCCGAGATAGGGAGTTCCGTCCCAATAACTGCTGTTATGGCGTGAGTGGAAGCCGGGAAGGCAGAAGTTGGATATTTCGTAGTGTTCAAAGCCTCCTTCACGGAGGGTGTCACACATCAGGGTGTACATTCGGGAGCAGAGGTCGTCATCGGCCGGAATCAGTCTGCCCTGATCACGGAGCGCCTTCAGCGGGGTGTTCTCCTCATAGGAGAGGCAGTAGGATGAGATGTGCTGCACCTGGGTGGAAAGGGCAGTATGGAGGTCGGCACGGAACATATCCAAGGTCTGGCCGGGAAGGCCGTACATGAGGTCTATACTGATGTTGGTTATGCCCGATTCACGGCAGATGCGGACTGCGTCAAGAGCCTGGGTTGCGGTGTGACGGCGATGCAGGAAACTCAGCATCTCCTCATTAAATGTCTGCACGCCCATGCTTATGCGGTTGACCCCGATGGCATGCAGTGCGGTTACGAACTGCGGCGTTATGTCATCGGGATTACACTCTACGGTGAGTTCCTGAAGGTTTTTAAGGCCGATGACCGAGTCTATGGTTGAGATGATCTGGCCCAGTTGCTGAGGTGTAAGACGCGACGGCGTACCACCTCCGAAATAGAGGGTGGCGACGGGGGCATCGGCCAGGTATCCGGCGCGAAGTTCAAGTTCGCGGCAGACAGCCTTTACATAACGTGCGGCTTCATCCTGACGCACAGTCGAGAAGAAGCCGCAGTATATACAGCGTTTGGCACAGAAAGGTATATGTATGTATATACCGGCCAAGGTGTCAGATCATAGAGTTGATGACTTTCATGACATCCTCACCTATGGCGTTGGCCGCTTCCATAGTGGAGGCCTCGGAATAGACGCGGATGATGGGCTCGGTATTGCTCTTGCGCAGGTGCACCCACTTGTCGGGGAAGTCAATCTTTACACCGTCGATGTCATTGATCTCCTCTTTGGCATAGATGCCCTTGACCTTGGTCAGGATGGCATCAACATCTGTACCGGGCTTGAGATCGATACGGTTCTTGGCTATGAAATACGGAGGATATATCTTACGCAACTCGCTAACCTTCATATTCATATGTGCCAGATGGCTCAGGAAAAGAGCGATACCTACCAGTGCGTCGCGGCCGTAGTGAAGTGCAGGGTAGATGACTCCGCCATTGCCCTCACCTCCTATGACAGCGCCTGTCTCTTTCATCTTGGTGGTGACATTGACCTCACCTACAGCGGCAGCATTGTACTGGCCGCCGTACTGACGGGTTACGTCACGCAGGGCGCGGGTTGAACTGAGGTTGGAGACGGTATTGCCGGGGGTATGTCTGAGAACGTAATCAGCTACGGTTACGAGGGTGTACTCCTCACCGTACATGGCGCCGTTCTCATCGATGAATGCCAGACGGTCTACATCGGGATCTACGACGAAAGCCACGTCGCGGCCGCCCTTCTTCATGAGATTCATTATGTCGCCGAGGTTCTTTTCAAGAGGTTCGGGATTATGCTGGAAATCACCGGTAGGCTCACAGTAGAGTTTGTCAACGCTCTTGACGCCAAGTGCCTCAAGAAGGTCGGGCAGGATTACGCCGCCCACTGAGTTGACGCAGTCAATGGCCACCTTGAAGCCGGCCTTGCGGATGGCATCGACGTCTACCAGATCAAGTGCCAGAACAGACTCGATATGACGACGGTTCATGGTGTTGTCTGTTGAGTAATGCCCCAGATGATCGACATCGGCATATGTAAACTCTTCCTTATCGGCAAGTTCAAGAACGCGGTTGCCATCGGCGGCACTCAGGAACTCACCTTCACGGTTCAGGAGTTTGAGGGCGTTCCAATGACGCGGGTTGTGACTGGCTGTGAGGATGATACCGCCATCGGCCTTGAGCCATGTGACTGCAAGTTCAGTGGTGGGTGTTGTTGCCAGGCCGATGTCCGTTACGTCAAAGCCCATTCCCATGAGCGTTCCGCATACGACCTGACGGACCATCTCGCCAGACAGGCGTGCGTCACGGCCCACTACGATACGGCTTGCGGAAGGATTGCCTTCACGTACCCATGCAGCATAGGCCGATACGAACTTTACAATATCAAGAGGAGTCAGGCCATTACCGGCGGGGCCTCCTATTTCTCCGCGAATACCGGAGATGGATTTTACCATTGCCATTTTTGAGCAGTTATTGTGATTTCGTAAAATGTAGGATAAACACTCTGAGCCGCGTTCCGGGTTCCCTGATTATGGGGAGCGATGATACGAACCTTGGCTCCGTCACCGTTCAGAATGCCCGGAGTGATGAACGGCATTGTCATTATCCAAGAATTGGGAACGGAATTGCCGTATGCCCTTGACATGATGCCGGTTTTGAATGATGCGGTGTATTTATCACCTGTACGTATGACGCTGAAGACATCAGGATCCTGCTGATACCTGTTCATAGTCAGGGTATCACCGGTGCCGATATATACCTCGGCGTAGCGGGCGTTCATGATCCAAGTCTCTCCGGCATTAATCTTACGGCCGTTTCCGCGACGTACAATCTGCATGTAAACGCCATTATCCTCAAAGAGGACATATTCGTTACGTGTGGAATCGGGACCTGTATCGGGGTTGTTGGTTACGGTATCCTCAAGAAACTCCCTGATGCTGATTACGTCTATGTCATGTTTGTCCAACCAGTTGCGTACCTGCTGGGCTTCACGTTCTTTCTGTTCGGCATAGGTCATCTCTTTTTCCTTGCATGAAGAGAGGACCGATGATATAACCACAAGGCCTAAAACTGCTGAAATCAGTTTCTTCATATTAATTTTTGAATAATTGTCTTATACAATCCTCCTGAGAGTGAGACCATTCGTCAAGTCCCTGATGGAAACGCTCCACCGCTTCTTCAAGAGTACCGCGGAATTCACCTCCGGCTGCATTCTGATGACCGCCGCCATTAAAGAAATCACTGCTGAAACGATTGCATGGCACGGTACCTACCGAACGGAACGAGAGTTTGATGATACCCTGTTCCTTGTCCTCACGGAAGAATGCGCTCAACAGCACTCCGTTTATCTGGAGCGGCATATTGACAAAGCCCTCGGTATCGCCCTTCTTGTACTTGTATTTGTGCAGTTCCTTATCGGTGAGGGTTATGAGGGAGGTTGATTTCTCCGGAAACACCTGCATCTTGTTATTCAGGACAAAGCCCTGCAGACGAAGGCGTGACTCGGAATAGTTGTTGTAGACGAGACGGTAAATCTCATCCTTGTCAATACCCTTGTCAAGAAGATGAGAGACAACCTGGAAAAGGTTGCTGTTATTGCTGTTGTATGACAAGGCGCCGGTATCGGTCATGATTCCGGTATAGATGCACTGGGCCATCTCCTTGTCTATCATATTGAAGTCACCGAGGGCACAGATGAGATGGAACACAAGCTCAGATGTGGAAGATGCCTCGGGATGTGACAGTGTTACGGTATAGTTGGCACCCGGGAAGGGATGATGGTCAAGCAGGAACTTCTTGGCTTTTGAATAGAGGAAGCTGGCTGCAACCTTTCCGATACGGCCCACGACGTTGAAATCAAGGCAACACAGGACATCGGCCTTATAGACCAGGTCCTCACTGGCATCGGGATCATCGGAGAAGACTTTGATATCCTGGGCGCCGGGAAGCCATGAAAGGAAATCAGGAGCAGAATCAGGCACCAGTACCACGGCCTCCTTACCCTTGCTCTTGAGATAACGGCAGAGAGCCAGCGACGAACCGATGGCATCACCGTCAGGGCCCATGTGGGTCAGTATCACGTAACGGTCAGCCCACCCCATCCAGATGCGAAACTCAGCTACGTCAATACCGGATAACATGTTTTTTATCATAGCACCGCAAAGGTACTCAATATGATTCAAATCACAAAGTTTTGGACGGCTGCCAAAATGCTGGCGGCCGCGATGCAGGCAAGAGCCTCGACAAGGTGGCGGGCACGCTTCTCACGATACCACACACATAGAAGTATGACGACGGCGTATATGACGAAAATGACCCAGCCGCGGTGCAGCGAGAGTTCAAGACGGGAGTACGGAAGGGCCGATATGCGCGTAAGCAGAACGGTCATGGTGTCAATGAGCCAGGTGAGCGAAGTCACGGCAAGCCCCCTGAGCACAGGAAACCAGCCGATAATCCAGAGCGACATGGAGAGCGACACAATCACGAACATGACCGGTACCACAAAGAGGTTGGCCAGCATCACGTAGGTGGAGAAGCCGGAGAAATGGTACATCACAATAGGTACAGTGCCTATCTGCGCCGCAAGCGAGAGCACCGACACACGCCATACGTATCGGCCCAAAGGGTTGCGGGGTTCATAAATCTCAAGCATTATGGGCGTGATGATGACGATGAAGAGCACCGCGCTGAAGGAGAGTTGGAAACTCATGTCAAACAGAGCCGACGGGTTGGCCGCAAGCATGATGAGGGCGGCGATGCCAAGGGAATTCAGGGCCGATGTCTCTCTCTCAATCGCCCGGCAGACAGCCACGATGGAGAACATGATGAGCGTACGGGTTATGGAGACAGGAAGGCCGATGGCGAAGGCGTAGCCCCACAGTATACCCATGACCAACAACTGACGCATCCATTCTGCACGGCGAAAAAGAAATGCCGGAAAGATGAGATAGAGAAACCAGCACATGATACCCACATGAAGGCCCGAAACAGCCAGCACATGACTGACTCCCGATGTGGAGTAGACCTCACGCAGCCGGTCACTCAGAGCACGTTTCTCACCCAACGACACAGCCGATACCACCGCCAGGGCATTGCCGTCAAGCCCCCACTCCCTATACTTGCGGATGACGGCGCGGCGGAACCTCACGGCACGTATGCGCAGTCCCTCGGTCCCATCCGGCGGAAGCGAGTGCCAATCCTTGGCTTGGACACGCAGTGTTCCCGAGATGCCATGACTGAGAAGATAAGAGGCATAGTCAAATCCCGCGCCCTCACTGGAGGGTTTGTTGACCTTGCCGTCAAAGACAATCATGCAGCCCGGTTCAAGAGAGGCAGCCGCACTGTCCTTGGGCAGGTAGAGATAAATATTATGACCTCCGTACAGGCTGTCCCGGAGCATTACTTCAAGCCTGTAACTGCGTTCACGCTCCAACGGATAAGAGGTGAGTACGCCATTATAGACGGCATAGTGAGAAGGCCACTCCACCCTGACCCTGTTCATCTGTATGGCATAGGACGAGGCGCCGGCGAACACAAAAGAAAGCGACAGACAAAACCCTGAAAAACGGGGATGTCTGCCGCTGAATATCAGTGCAATCAATGCTATCAAAAGGGTTGTGCCGATGAGACACCAGACCGGCATCTCTGCCCGGGTGTTCTCAATGGTATCCGATATGTATATCCCAACTATAAGGGGGATGACCAGCCTTAGAGAGGGCCAGTCCGAAAGTTTCACTTGCTATCCTAGAGTTTCTTAAGTTCCATGATTGCCTTTTCCGGATCTGGTGAGGAGAAGATGGTGTTGCCCGATACAAGGATATCAACACCAGCCTTGACCAGACGGGGAGCAGTCTCAAAGGTGACGCCGCCATCAACCTCAATGAGAGCCTTGGAGCCGGTCTCATCAATGAGCTTGCGCAGTTCCTTAACCTTATCAATGGAGTGTTCAATGAATTTCTGACCTCCGAAACCGGGGTTGACTGTCATGAGCAGAACCATATCGACATCACGGATCACATCATTAAGCATGCTTACCGGCGTGGAGGGATTCAGGGTAACTGCAGCCTTCATGCCACGGTTCTTAATCTCGAATATGGTGCGGTTGAGATGACGGCATGCCTCAAAATGGACATTATAGGTAGATACACCCAATTCCTGGAAACGGTCCATGAACTTCTCAGGCTCCACAATCATCAGGTGGAGGTCAAGAGGCTTGGTGCAGTACTTGGCCACATATTTCAAAACAGGAAAACCGAACGAAATGTTCGGTACAAATACTCCGTCCATGATATCAAGATGGAGCATATCCGCCTGGCTGCGGTTGATCATCTCAAGATCCTTGCGCAAGTCACCGAAATCGGCCGACAGAAGCGAGGGGGCTACAATTGTGCTCATAGTTCTAAATTAAGAATTGAATCCAACCCGGATTCAGCCACAAAAGTAGTCAATATTATGCCACATTACACATCTCTGCCGCGAATTTGCGGAGAAAATCAAGTGTCTTATGTGCCGGCTGACCGTAAGAACCGCTTCTGACGGCTGCGCGGATGAGGTTTTCAGAAAGATAAGAAGAAGTAGTAGAAGTCTGATCCATAGGCGTCCTTAATTACGTTCACCTATAAAACGCAAACCTCTGAAAAATAGTATGTAATGAGGAAAGATTTTTCAGAAAACTTTCCCGATGGGCCGTCAGTTATACTGCAAGCGACAGAGCAATGCCGTTATCGACCGACATCTTGCGGATGTTGATGAGGGCATAACGCATACGACCCAGTGCGGTATTGATGGATACGCCGGTGATATCGGCTATCTCCTTGAAACTGAGATCCTGATAGTAGCGCATGAAAACAACCTCACGCTGATTGTCGGGCAGAGCATCGACCAGACGGCGCACGTCACGCAGTGTCTGCTCGTTGATCATTGTGTCCTCTACGTTGGATTCGGCCAGACTGGCATCGTTCAGCAGGTCATACTCCTGAGCATCGTTGCTGACGGTGTTCTCATTCTTATCCTGGCGGAAATAGTCAATGATGAGGTTATGGGCTATACGGGTAAGCCATGCGCCGAATTTGCCGGTGCTGGTGTAACTGCCCTTCTGGAGAGTTACTATAGCTTTTACGAATGTATCCTGGAAGATGTCATCGGCAAGATCGCGATTGCGTACAACAAAGTTGATGTACGAATACAACTTGTCCTGATAACGTGATAAAAGGGTATCGAACGCCTTTGTGTTTCCGTTAGAATAGAGCGCTACCAACTGGTCGTCGGTGAGCTGAATTAAATTCTGCATTACTTCTTCTTTACTTGGTTTCTAGGAGTAAAGTTCAGTCTATAGGCAGTTCGGTTTTAGTTGATAATTGTGTTATTGTGGGGACAAAGATAATGTGAATATTTCTTAATTCGCAAACAAAATGTCATTTTTAACACTTTCTAGGCGAAAAAACAGCCGTCTGAAAGGTCATTTCCGCAAAGAAATGAGCACACCGGCATACGTTTCTTTCCGGCCACCTGAACCTCATCCAGACGTATTGCGCCATCGGCGGTATAAACCTCAAGGAAGCGTTTTCCGTCACAACGGATGGTACCGGGTTTCTCAGTCATATCGACCGATACGGGAGTGGCTGAATAGATCTTGAAATCCTGTTCACGGCCATCAGCCGAGCGGAGTACGGTCCATGCGGCGGGATACGGGGAAAGGCCGCGGATAAAATCGTTGACCTTAGCAGTAGGCTGGTTCCAGTCTATGCGGCAGGTCTCCTTGAAGATCTTGGGTGCAGGGCGCAGTTCACTGGTCGGGATGGAATCCTGCGGGATGGGCTTGACGCGGTCTGCGATGATATCATCAAGGGTGCGCACGGTAAGACTGGCCCCCAGTTCCATGAGTTTGTCATGGACGGTACCGGCATTGTCGGTGGGCAGAATGGGAATACTCTCCTTATATATAATATCACCCGTATCTATTTCATGCTTGAGGAAGAAGGTGGTTACGCCGGTCTCCTTGTCACCGTTGATGATGGCCCAGTTAATGGGGGCGGCACCACGGTACTGAGGCAGCAACGAGCCGTGAAGGTTGAAAGTTCCCAGACGGGGCATATTCCAGACAATTTCGGGAAGCATACGGAAGGCCACTACAATCTGCAGGTCAGCCTTCAGGGCCGATAACTGCTCAATGAAAGCGGGATCCTTAAGTTTCTCGGGCTGCAGAACGGGTATACCCTGTTCTACCGCATACTTTTTAACGGGACTGCTCTGAAGTACACTGCCGTGACGTCCCATGGGTTTGTCGGGCATGGTTACCACACCTATTATATTATAACCGTCCTCAACGAGTCGGCGCAGGGTGAACTCCGCAAACTCGGGAGTACCCATAAATACTATTCTGAGGTCTTTATTATCCATTACAATAAACTACTCTTCGGAGAGTTCCAGCAATACGTTACGGTATGAGTTGAAGATCTTGGACTTGGAAACAAAGCCCACATAACGGCCATCCTCATCCTCGACAGGAAGATTCCAGGCTCCGGTCTCATCAAACTTCTTCATCACTGTCTCCATTGGGTCCTTGACCGACAGGCGGGCAGGCGGCAGTTCCATGAGTTTCTGTACATTGAACCGATGATACAACTCCTGACGGAACATGATATTACGGATGCTCTCCATGTTGACCACTCCCACCAGGCAGTCATTCTCATCGACCACGGGGAAGAGGTTGCGTTTGGATCGTGCAATAACGTTTACCAGCTGACCCAGGTCCATATCGGGACGTACCTTAAGGAACTCTTTCTCAATGAGGTTATCCATACTCATGAGCAGCAGTACTGACTGGTCCTTATGGTGGGTCATGAGTTCTCCCTTCTGTGCCAGACGCATGGAGTAGATTGAGTGTGACTGGAAGAGTTTGATCGTGAGGTATGACATGACCGATACCATCATGAGCGGCAGGAACATGGAGTAGCCGCCGGTGAGTTCGGCTATCAGGAACACACCCGTAAGCGGAGCGAACATGACACCCGACATAAGTCCGGCCATGCCCAACAGGGCAAAGTTCTGGACGGAGATATCGGCCCCGGGTGACAGACGGTTGATAATGGTGCCGTAGATGAATCCGGTCAGACAGCCCAGGAACAGGCTGGGTGCAAATATACCGCCGCATCCGCCTCCCGCGTTGGTAGCGGTTGATGCAAACACCTTCATGAGTAACACTAATCCCAGATAGAGAAGTATGTTACCGCCGTAGAACAGAGAGCCTTCCATGACCTTCTCAGGATTCTCATTAACATTGAGCAGCATGCCGATGGTATCATAACCCTCACCGAACAGTGACGGGAAGAGGAATATGAGTACGCTCAGCACAATGGCTCCTATGATGAACTTGACCCACGGGTTGAGGAATCTCTTGAACCAGGTTTCAAACCAGTGCATGGTCTGCGAGAAATAGAGCGATACCAATCCGCAGGCTATTCCCAGCAGCAGGGCATGGGGTATGCGCGACAGATCGAATCCGTGTTCAGATACGAAATGGAACATGGAATCGGTCCCCGTAAAGACATATGATATGGTAGCGGCGGTAACCGATGATACCAGCAGCGGCAGCAGCGAGCCCATGCTCAGGTCAAACATCAGCACCTCAAGCACAAACACCAGGCCTGCAATAGGAGCCTTGAAGATACCCGCAATGGCGCCGGCCGAACCGCAGCCCACCAGCAGCATCAACGTGCGGTGCTCCATCTTGAACATACGTCCTATGTTGGAGCCGATGGCCGATCCGGTAAGCACGATAGGAGACTCGGCACCGACCGATCCGCCCATTCCGATGGTGATGGCACTGGCAATGACCGATGAGTACATGTTGTGCGGTTTGATGCGGCCGTTCTTCTTGGAGAGTGCATAGAGTATCTTGGTTACGCCGTGGCCTATGTCATCACGTACAATATACCTGATGAACAAACCCGACAGCAGGATACCGATGACCGGATACAACAGAAGGGAGTAGTTCTCCTGACTGATAAAAAGATGTCCGGATATAAATCCGTGGATAACAGAAATAAGGTACTTGAGCAACAGAGCCGCAAAGGCGGTGAACACACCTACCACAAGACTGAGCAGCAGAATGAACTGACGCTCACTGATATGATCCTTGCGCCACAGGTTGAACTTGTTGAGCAGGGACTCAGTCTGTCTTTCCATTTCATCAGTTTTCTCTTTCATTACTCTCTGATTACTTTAACCAATCCGCCCGAACCCAGTTTGATTATGCCCGATGCAACCGAACGGGTCTGTTCTGTCTGGCGGTATTCAACAATATAATCCACTCCGGCACGGATCTCGGCAGAAATCTCACTGAAGTTGGCAGGCGAAGGCTGGCCACTGATATTGGCCGATGTGGACACCACTGCCCCACCCATACGGCGACACAGTTCCTGTGAGAACTCCTCTCTGGTAACGCGGATACCCGCACTTCCATCCTCTGCAATCAGTTCCGGAGCCATGTGACGTACGTTGTCATAAATGATGGTAAGAGGTTTCTCAGCCAGATCCATCAGGTCATACGCCACGTCGGGGATGTCAGGGACATAATAGCCAAGCTTGGCATCGGAGTCAATGAGCGACAGCATGGATTTGCTGTCAGAGCGGCGTTTGAGTTCAAAGATACGGCGTACGGCAGCAGAATTGGAGGCATCACACCCAATTCCCCAGATGGTATCCGTTGGATAAAGGATTATTCCGCCTTCACGCATCACCTGCACGGCACGCTTGACATCTTCAATATACTCTTTCATCAGAACTCACTTGTAAAGTGGAACTTAATATGCTTAAAGTCTATCTGGGCCATCTGCAGTACATAACCGCTGTCGGCCAGGAACACGTCACGGCCCTCCATATCGGTAGCCATGAACTGGTACTTGCGTTTCTTGAACGCCTCCAGCTCAGCCTCATCGTCGCTCTCAATCCAGCAGGCCTTGTAAAGACTTGCGGGCTCCCAGCGGCACAGGGCGTTGTACTCATGCTCCAGACGGTACTGGATGACCTCAAACTGAAGCTGACCTACGGTGCCGATGAGTTTACGGCCGTTGAACTGGTTGATGAACATCTGAGCCACGCCCTCACCCATCAACTGGTCAATACCCTTGGCAAGTTGCTTGGCGCGCATGGGATCAGCATTCTCTATATACTTGAACATCTCGGGCGAGAAACTGGGCAGACCCTTGAAGTGAAGTTTCTCACCCTGAGTCAGGGTATCACCGATCTTGAAGTTTCCGGTATCGGGAAGGCCGATGATATCGCCCGGCCAGGCCTCCTCGATGGTGCTCTTGCGCTGCGCCATGAACTGGGTTGGCGATGAGAATCGGAATGTCTTGTCCAACCTTACATGATAGTAGGGCTCGTTACGCTGGAACTTACCGGAGCAGACCTTGCAGAACGCCACCGATGAGCGGTGGTTGGGATCAATGTTTGCGGTTATCTTGAATATGAATCCGGTGAACTTGCTATCCTCAGGCTCCACCATACGCTCCAGGGCCTGAGTGGGACGCGGACTGGGTGCAATCTGTACAAAGCAGTTAAGCAGTTCCTGCACACCGAAATTGTTGAGGGCTGAACCAAAGAATACAGGTGCCAACTCACCGCTCAGATACTGGCTGCGGTCAAAAGGCTCGTATACGCCGTCTATCAGTTCCAGGTCGGAGCGCAATTTGGCAGCCTCACGCTCACCTACGTGAGCCTCAAGGTCAGCGCTGTTGATATCGACATTAACCTTCTCTGTCACCTTCTGCTTATCGGGGGTAAAGAGGTCAAGTTTCTGTTCGTAAATGTTGTACACACCCTTGAAACGGGCGCCCTTCTCAATAGGCCAGCTCAGGGGGCGTACATGTATCTGGAGTTCCTCCTCAAGTTCGTCAAGAAGGTCAAAGGGGTCATTACCCTCACGGTCCAACTTGTTTACGAACACAATCACCGGAGTCTTGCGCATACGGCACACCTCCATGAGGCGGCGGGTCTGCAGCTCAACACCCTTGGCGCTGTCAATCACGATGATGACACTGTCTACGGCAGTGAGCGTACGGAACGTATCCTCGGCAAAATCCTGGTGACCCGGGGTGTCCAAAATGTTTATCTTGTAACCTTCATAATCAAACTCCATTACCGATGTGGTGACCGAGATACCACGCTGTTTCTCTATATCCATCCAGTCCGATGTGGCTGTCTTGCGTATCTTGTTGGACTTGACGGCTCCGGCAACCTGAATCTGGCCGCCGAACAGCAGGAATTTCTCGGTAAGTGTGGTCTTACCGGCATCAGGGTGCGATACAATCGCGAACGTACGTCTTCTGTTTATCTCTTCAATCATAATTACTCAATTTCAAGTGTGCCTTCCTTATCCTCACGGTATAATACTGCCAGTTTCCCGATGAAAGCCGATACCGCCTTCACCGCCTGGGCTGTCGATGCGCTTACCTCCCTGCCCTGCACACGGAGCAGCCATACCCCGTAGAGCATATTGAAGCAGTCACGCAACTCCTCGTTCTCAGTGCTGTGGTTCTTTGCGCGGAACTCGACGATGAACGGAAGCGCCTTGTAATACAGGTCTCTGTACTCCGGCTGTTTATGTGATTCCAGCAGTCGCTGATGCAGGTCATTAAGCAGAATGAGTACGTTCTCATTGATCTGCAGATGACCTCTCTCTGTCTTACCCTCAGAACGCATCATCTCTATAAGGTCATCATACCACTGTTTCCACTCACGGCATTCATCCTGGGAACGTCCGCTAACCTTTATGACAGCATCGTACAGCCGGTCACTGTCCAGTCCGGCGGCACGGATCATATCCTCGACCTGCCACATGTAGAGCAGGTACTCGGCAATATTCTTCTCTCTCAGTTCTTTCTGAACGAACATCTTACAATTTGATAAGTATTGATGTGCACCACGCTGCCGCGGCCACTATCAGTATGGTTCCCAGAACCCTGTTGATCATCCAAAGTCCACGCAAATCAAAACGGTTGCGCAACTTGTTGATAAGGGTTGACAGGGTAAACCACCAGCAAACATCGCCCAAAAGGACGAACAGGTATGTCTGCATCTTCAGCGCCGTATCAAAATCATCGACCGGAAGTGAGAAGAAGGCAAACAGTCCCATGTAGAAAAAGACCACCAGAGGATTCACTATCGCTACCGCGAAGCCTGTGACCATTATCTGCCACAGCGAATCCTTGCGGACCTTAACCTCCTTTGATGCCGCAAGGGGGTTGTTCCTTACTGTCGTGATGCCGAATATAAGCAGCAGAGCGCAGCCCAGCAACTTGACCGCCAGGGATATCGTAGGGTCCTCAAGATAACCGAGAACCAACGACAGGCACATCATGGTGATTATGATGTATACAGCATCACTTATTGACACTCCAAGGCCGGTAAGAAATCCTTTCCACCGGCCCTTGTTAAGTGTTCTCTGTATGACAAGCACCCCCGACGGTCCTGTCGGGGCTGCTGCCAGAAATCCTATTGCCATGCCTTTGAGGACTATCTCAAAGACGGATATGTCAATCATCAAGTTTATCGCGTTTCTTTCCGAATGCAAAGTTAAGACCTAAACTGAAATTAAGACCAAAATCATGCAACGGAATGAACTGCGGATTGAAATCAGCCTTAAGTCGATCAACGGCTACAAAGAAGTTTATGCCTCCGGGATGCAGATTGACAAGTAATCCCATTGATGATCCCATACTTGAGACAGAAGCGTTACCGCTCAAGTCAAACCACCCGCAAGGTGACAGGGTGATAGATGTACGGGACTCGGTGTAAGGCCACAGGCCTGCACGGTATGTGAGCAGTTCACCGAATGAAATCCACTGGGCAAAAGGCAGTGCATACTCTGCACCCAGCCTGAGGGTAGTGTTAAGTGTAACCTTCTCCTTCTGGTTGGCTGCACCGGACTGGTGCATCTTGACCATATCGTTGAAATCATCAGAAATCTGATCCATTGTCTCATCCTCATTGTCTCCGCTGACATCGTAGTTATTGAATCCCTCGAACTCAACATACTCGTTGTTGTTGGTGGCAAAGGTATTCATGTTGGCCCAGCCAATGAAACCAAGGTCTGTGATGGCGGCCGATACCTTCAGTCCGTCAACGATGTCCTTGAAATCATACTCGGCACCAAGGTCAACGGCAAAGCCGTGACTCTGTGGAACCTTGAAACTGAATCCGTCAATGCCGTCAAAGGTATTATCCTCAGGATCAAGCTTGTACTCTGCGCCGGGAACGGATGCCTTGATGGTACCGTTGGACTTTACAAGCCACTCATCATCGTGCAGCTTGGCATCGATCTCATTTACGGTGACATCGGCATAAGCGATACCCTCCAGGAACTTGAGGCCCAGACCTACGGTGAGGCGGTCACCTATCTTGTGTGAATGGGTTAGTGAAGCCTCAAGGTAAGAGATGGTATTGATATTGATGTTCTCAATCAGATAATCACCTTCAGCAAGACTGGCCTTCATGAAACCGAACAGTTCCTTGGGAAGATTAATCTGTTCGTTGTTCCTGAGTTTGAGGTTGAATGTGGTGAAACCGTTCTTGCCGCCCACACCCAGAGCCAGAATATCCATGTTGAGACCGACGTTGAACTGGGCTGCCTTGGGCATACCGTCCAGGAATGTCTGGGCGTCAATGTCAGGGCTCATGAACGTGGTCAGCATGCCGGGTTTGGACGTTGACTCAAAGAGGAAGTTTGAAAGACCTACCGAACTGGAGGCATCGACCTGAATGTTACTCAAACCCGGGATAGCCAGGAATACGGGTCGGTCAGGAGCGAATGCCGGGTTCAACTGGTAACGCTGGCTGAATCCCTCAAGGAAATAAGAGGAACTTGCACTCTGTGCAGATGCTGCTATAGTCATCAGCAGCATTGATGCTGCCAAGAATGATTTTTTGATGATATTCTTTTTCATAACGTTATCTGTTTAGAGTGTTAATGCTTGTCTTTGTCATCCTTGGCCATATCGGTCAGGTCTACCTTCAAGCCCTGCGGGAACTTGATACGAAGTCGGTTTATGTGCAGCCACTGGCCCTTGTGAATGCTTGAGCCTTCCTCACCTGACTCACATGAAGCGGTGAAGATGATGGACTCAAGTTTCTGCAGTCCGCTTCTGCTCGCCTCAACGTCAAGAACCATAGGAGCCTTGGTTACGGTATCATTACCGGCCTTGATCTCAAATGAAGAGAAGCGTACGTCATTCAGTTCATTCCAGTTCTTGTCATATGCTTTTGCAGTCAGTGTGACGCCCAGAGGAATTGTGCTGCTTATCTCACCGAGCAACTGGAGTTGGGCTGTCTCTATCTTATCGGCCACATCCTCAAGGCTCTTGCTGAGATCCTTGATGGTATCGGCATACTCTATGTAGAGGCTGTCAAATGCCAGAGGTATGGAAACCTTGTATTCACCTTCTACTGCAAGAGGACGGGTCAGGTCAATGAAGTGGTCAACTGACTGGTTGGCTCCTGCCTTAAGGTTGAACAGTATCTTGTCAGGAATGGTGGACATGAGTTCCGGAAGACGGCTCATGCGTACAAATATGGTGTCATCAGACTGGGTGACGGGCCTTTCGTTCTTGTAGATCACCAGAGTGGTGGTACGGCTGACGGCGTTTGTGTCACATGCAGGCAGATGAATTGTACCCATATCCGGTTTGATATCCTTGCCTATGTAACCTCCGTCAGCATTCAGTGATGTAAGATTGAGGTCGATGTCGATAGGCAGGGTGATGGTGCTGGTAAGGCTGATGGTCAGTTGGGGATTGCTCAGTGAGAGGTTGTTCTTGTCACTCTTGAAGAAATCACCTGCATCGCCCAGAGAGAGATCTATTGACTCGTCAACTGGATCGATCTTGGGATTAACCTTGCCGTATACTGACTTGACCTGAATAGGCTCAAAGTTTACGGTAGGTGTTACTTTGATTACATCCAGTTCACTGTTGTTGATCTTCTGGTTGTTAACCGTAACCGCACCCTCAATGCGAACCTTGTTACCCGGGAGGATCAGACGGCCGTCAACGGTCTCAAGAGGTTCGGCAAAGCTCATGCCGGTGATCTGGAGTCCGCTTACGGAGAAGCCTTCTGATGAGTGGAGTTCATCAGTCAGCGCTCCGTTGATGACCAGCTTGGAGCCGGTAACCTTGATGCGGCTGTCACCGCCAACGTATGCAATCTTGATGAATTCGGGGAACTCAACTGTAAATCTTGAGAAGCTCAGTTCCTCAACAGTCTGCGGAACACCCTCAAACAGCAGGTTGATTGAAGCCTCTGCCGGGTTGACCAGGTCGATGCGCTGAATCATTACGAGTGCGGGATCAACCATTTGGTCTATGTCGATAACCGTTGAATCCTTGAAATCAGTCCTAAGTTCACCGGTTTCAACCTCGGCGTTATTGACTGAGAACGTACCCCAGAACCTTACGGTGAGTTCCTTGTCGGTGAAGGCATCGAGAGAAGAAAGGGTTACGTCATTATTCTCAGCAACTACTACAACACCTGAATAAGTGATGTCTGAAGATATCTCGATTGACTTGTCCTCACCCTCAACGTTCTCGTTGACGTAGAGTGACTGAACCTTAAGGCTTACGGTGTGACCGAATACCTTGGTGGCGTCAAGTGTAAGGCGGGTGCCTGACCATGAGCCCACATCGGTACCGTTCTCATCCTTTACCCAATCAGTATCAAATGTGAAGTCTGAGGGGAATCTGATCTGGATCTTGCTTGAACCGTTACCCTTGAACTCAAACGGGTCGATGCCCAGGTCTGAGATGGAAAGGTAAAGTTTGCTCTTATCCGGATCAAAGTCAATGGTGTTAACCTTGGATATACCGTCCAGGCCCTGGATCTTACAGCTTGAAGAGATCTCCTTCTCCTCTACCTCGATCTCGCGGCTGCGTGTCTCGGCCTCGATCTCGGACATCTGCAACTGAGCGTTCAGTCCTACACCCACCTTGAAGTTACGGGTGCCGGTATGACCTGCATTACCGGATACGCCAAGAAGCAGCTGATACTTGACCTGCTCGTTGTAATCAATCTCATAGGTGTACTCTGAGAAATCGGCATTCTTGATGAAGAAGGTTACATGAAGCATTCCGTCAGCGCCCACATTTGAGATAGTCTCAGTGGTCATGGCGATTGAGAATACGTTGCCTGATGCTGTAACGCAGCTTGAAGGAATGTATGCATCCAGACCCGGATCCTTGGCAACGGTAAAGTTGCTTGGGAATGTGATTGTCAGGTTGGTAACACTGATTGAAACATCTGACAGGAGGTCATAGATACCCTTCAGGTTAACGTCAAGTGACAGTTTCTGGCCGTCCTTGGAGCCCTGCTCGGGGCCGAACCAGATCTTGTTGAGTTTCTTGACGTCATCGGGGAAGGTATAAGTGAACTTGCAGTTAACCTTCTGCTCAGCGATCTCAATAGGCACGTTAACCGGAACGGTGTTACCTGTGCCGAATACCGGGAACTCCGGTGTCTCAAAACTGCTGCCCAGTGAGGGGAGTTTGGAGTTGATGGCCGATACGTCAATCTTGTCAATCTTGATAGTATTGGTGTTCTCCTTTACAGGTATGTCCACGTCATTGACCTGAGGTTTCTCAAAACTGGTCTCAAGCGGGTCGATTGAAGGGGGAACGATATCAATCGTAACGGGCTGGATCTTGTCCAGGTCAACTTTCACGGAATCTTTCATGGAGAAACCGAAAAGGCCGCCGTCAAGTGTGTCCAGCATAGAGTTGTCACCGTCTAACTTGATCAGGGAATCAAGATAAATAGTGTCCAGGCTTCCAAGAGGTATTGAAAGACCTCCCGGTCCTATCTGCATGTCCAGACTGATTTCCTTGTTAAGGTCAAGGTCATCAGTAAAGGTAAGACAGGAACCAAGGCAAAATGCTGCAATGATGCCGCATAGAACCAATGATCTTTTGCTTTTCTTCATAAACTTGTATTGGTTTTGTTGTTGTGCTGATTAAAAAAAGACTACCAGTTCCGGCAAAGATACGAAAATACAAGTACACACGCGCGTGCATACGGAGAAAATTTTAAAAAATGTGAAAAATTTATTCTTCCTTACCGGTTTTGGAATCACGGCGGACGGTGACGCGGATGCCTGAGAGGCGGCGCTCCTTCTTTTCCATCACCTTGAGTATCAGATCCTTGCAGACAAGTTCCTCATCTTTCTTGGGGAAATCGCCCTTGAGTTCAAGCAGGAAGCCTGCCAGGGTATCGGCCTCACCCACATACTGGGCATAGTCATCCTCGTCAAGGTCTACTATCCTGAAGAAGTCCGACAGAAGGGTCTTGCCCTCAAAAATGTAAGTGTCGGGACCTGTCTTGCGGTAACTTACGGAGTCATCGTCAAACTCATCGTTTATCTCGCCGAGTATCTCCTCAATGACATCCTCAAGGGTTACAAGGCCCGATGTCCCTCCGAACTCATCGACCACGATGGCCATATGGATGCGACCGGTCTGGAAGTCATGCAGAAGGTCATCGATCTTACGGGTCTCGGGGACAAAGAAGGCGGGACGTATGAGCGACTGCCAACGGAAACCGTCACCTTTCTCAAGGTATGGCAGAAGATCCTTAATGTAAAGAATTCCCTTAATATTATCCGATGTGCCAGAATAGACGGGAACACGTGAATAGAAGTTCTCGCGGATGCAGCGGATAACATCGCCGTAACCGGCTTTGATATCCAGCATTATCATGTCGATTCTGGACGTCATGATATCCACGACGGTCTCATCACCGAAACGGATGACACCCTCCAGAAGCTGGTGCTCATCCTGTATGTCCTCTGAGTCGGTGAGTTCCAGAGCATGCTCCAGCTGATCGACTGAAATGTTGATATTTTTCTTAGATTGAATGCGGTCCGAGAGAACCTTGGAACGCATCAGTATGGATGACACCGGACGGAGTATCACAGTGAGTACGGAGAGCAGCCCGGTGGCCCTCAGGCTGAACGAGAGGGAGTTGTGTGCGGAATAGAGTTTGGGTATTATCTCTCCAAAGAGAAGCAGTATGAATGTCAGTATAACCGTGAGTACCAGGAACTCCATCCACTCTGCACCGAACACCAGCATCTGCGAGAACGCCAGGTCCAGGAGCAGGATTATCGCCACGTTGACCAGGTTGTTGGCCGTGAGTATGGTAGCCAGAAGACGCTCAGAGTCCGAAAGCAGCGCAGATGCCCTGCGGCAGCGGGGAGAATCGTCCTCAGAGATACGCTTGAGTTCATCGGGCGAAAGTGAAAAGAAAGATGTCTCGGATGCCGATACGAATCCGGACAATATCAAAAGAAGCAGGGCCGTCACCATTGCAATGACGGACCCCGCTGTCGGATTATTGAAACCTATCGTTTCTATAAGGCTTGCGATTTAAGTTAGAAAGGCATTCCGTTGTCTCCGGGTTCCGGTGCTGCGGGTGCCTGGGGCTGCTGTGCGCCATCCGCCTTCTGCTGAGGACGGGTAAGCATTTCCATGGAATCAACAAAAATCTCTGTAACGTAACGCTTCACGCCGTTCTGGTCATCGTAACTGCGGTTACGGATGTTGCCCTCGACATAGAGCTTGTCACCCTTATGAACGTATTTTTCAACGGTCTCGGCCAAACCTCTCCAGAATACGAGGTTGTGCCATTCTGTACGGTCAGGCACCTGTGTGCCGTTCTGAGCTGTGTAACCACGTTCTGTCGTGGCCAGGGTAAGGTTAGCTACACAAACATGGTTGTCCAGATATCTCACATCCGGATCCTTACCCACATTTCCAATCAAAATAACTTTGTTAACTGACATAATAATTAGGTATTAATATTTCAATGCAAATATACAAAAGATTTTTTTAGAACAAATTAGGATTAAATGTTTTCTGTATCACCAAAAAGAACTACATTTGCAACT
>JAEEGJ010013198.1_pt1 | contig 20150 bp, 23 predicted proteins | sample 8958761 | NCBI WGS metagenome assembly JAEEGJ01 (sample SAMN16246546, study PRJNA631951) | gut metagenome | biome: gut microbiome; feature: rumen; material: RS-attached | host: Bos | place: Iran: Karaj | collected 2018-10 | reverse complement strand
CATCGCCTGTGCAGACAGGTGTGCGGAGCTTCTCAGGGAGGAAATGCAGGGCGTTTACGATATGAGAGTTCCGCTTGCAGTTGATGTTCATCATGGCAAGAGCTGGTATGATGCAAAGGGCTGATAATAATGTGTAAATTTAATTTGAAGAGGATCACAGAAGACTTTCCACTTTGTATTTTTGAAGAGTTATCCGAGCTGGATCACGAGTGCTTCGACTCTGAAAACTGGTCGGCACAGGATTTTATCTCGGAAGCCGCTATGCCAACAGGTGTAGTTATTGCAGTATACTGTATGTCAGAGCCAGCAGGTGTTCTGGCAGGTTTCAATTCGTCAGATACTGGCGAGATACTGACTCTTGCGATTGCTAAGAAGTACCGCAGAAAAGGTGTCGCTACAATGCTTCTTGAGAACTTTTTCTCATATCTTCCGAAAGAGGTTGAGACTATTGCTCTTGAGGTAAGACATTCAAATGAAGCCGCTATATCCCTGTATAAGAATTTCGGATTTGAAAAATCAGGGATAAGGAAGCGCTTTTACAACAATCCTATTGAGGATGCGGACATAATGGTACGCAAGATCAGCTAAAACAGAAAAAGAAGGAATCAATATATGCTTATACTCGGAATAGAAAGCTCCTGTGATGAGACTGCTGCAAGCGTGGTAAAGGACTGCCGCGAGATATGCTCGTCAGTCATATCTACTCAGATAGAGGAACACAGGAAATACGGTGGAGTTGTGCCTGAAATAGCTTCGCGTCGACATTGTGAGAACATTCTCGGTGTGGTAAGGCAGGCTCTCGACGAGGCGCAGGTGACCCTTGCGGACCTCGATGGTATTGCCGTTACCTATGCCCCAGGTCTTATCGGAGCTCTTCTGGTCGGAGTAAGTTTTGCGAAGGCACTTGCCATGTCCTCGGGGAAACCGCTTATACCAGTTCATCATATAGCAGGTCATATAGCTACAAACTATTTGTCCTTCGGTGAGCTTGAGCCCCCCTATCTTTGCCTTGTGGCAAGCGGCGGTCATAGTCATATCATTGAAGTGCTGAGCTATACAAAGTTCCGTGTAGTTGGCAGGACTCATGATGATGCGGCAGGAGAGTGCTTTGATAAGTGCGCCCGTGCTATGGGATTTCCATATCCTGGAGGAGTGCATATCGACAATGCCGCTCAGTCCGGTGACAAGAACGCTTTTAAGCTCCCTCACCCTGCGGTGGCGGGAAGTGAGTTCGATTTTAGCTTTTCGGGGCTGAAGACTAATGTTATAAATCTGCTACACAATGCAGAGCAGAAGGGTAATGATATTAACAGGAATGACCTTGCTGCAAGCTTGCAGGCTACTATCGCGGATATCCTTACGGATAAAACTATTCGTGCCGCAGATGCTCTGGGCTATAAGAAAGTTGCTCTTGCCGGTGGAGTTTCTGCAAATACGGGAGTTCGCGCAACTCTTTCGGAAGCCTGTAAAAAGCGTGGTTTTGAGTTCTATATGCCTGAAAAAAAGCTCTGTGGTGATAACGGAGCTATGATAGCCTGCCAGGGCAGCTATAATCTACTAGCAGGCATTACAGCTGACGAAAGTCTTAATGCAGTTGCAACACTTTCAATGGAAGATATCTGAAAAAAGGAGAAACTGTTATGGGATTCCATTTCAAAAAAAGCTTTAAGATAGGCAAACTATTAAAGTTTAATAAGAATAAGAAGGGCGGCAGCATTACTGTGGACGGTCCAACTATTGCGGGAAAAAAGGTGAAGCTGACTGTTAATGACAAGAAAAAAGCAACTGTCAGCTTGCAAGGAACGGGTATTTCATATGATACAAACTTGGGTGGAAAAAAGAAAAAGTGACGGTATAATATGAAAAATCTTCTTTTTATCGGTGATGTCGTTGGAAAAACAGGGTGTGATTTTCTTACTGAGAAACTTGGAGCACTCAAAAAAGCTCATGATATTGACATAACTATCGTTAACGGTGAAAATTCTGCTCAGGGGAACGGTATCACACGCGTTTCGGCGGATATGCTCGTAAGAGCGGGCTCTGACGTAATAACAACAGGTAACCATGCTTTCCGTCATAAAGACGCAATGGAGCTTTTTGAGTATGATTACATCGTGCGTCCGGCTAATTACCCCGAAGGAGGATGTGTAGGCAGCGGAGTACGTATCATGGATATGGGAGCTTACTCTGTGGCGGTGGTAAATCTTTTGGGAACTGTCTACATGGATCCCCTCGACAATCCGTTCAGTACTATGGACAAGATACTTAGTGAAATAGATACGCCGAATATCTTCGTGGATTTTCACGCTGAGGCAACTTCTGAAAAAAAGGCCATGGGCCACTATCTAGCAGGAAAAGTGAGTGGAGTTTTCGGAACTCATACTCATGTTCAGACGGCGGACGAGTGCATACTCGGAGGTCATACGGCATATATTACTGATGTCGGAATGGTGGGACCAGAGCTTTCTTGTCTAGGTGTAGATATAGATTCTGCAGTAGACAGGCTCAGGTTCAGAATACCTGTAAAATTCCAGGTTGCAGAGACTGAATGTTTCCTTTGTGGAACTATAGTTAATTTTGATGAAAAATGTGGCAAAACGCACAAAATGGAAAGAATAATTATAAGATAGTCTACAAAGTTTGCTAAAAACTATTGCATTTTTTATAATAATAAGTTATAATACAATTGTACAATAGCCTAAAGGCATTTGACAATAAACGTACAAATATTTTTATCAGGAGGGTTATTTGTAATGGAAATTCTGAAAGTATCATCACACTCATCACCGAATTCTGTAGCTGGTGCTATTGCCGGCGTTATAAGAGAACAGAAGGCTGTTGAGGTTCAGGCAGTCGGTGCTGGTGCAGCAAATCAGGCAGTAAAGGCGATAGCTATTGCAAGAGGTTATCTTGCGCCTATCGGTATTGACCTTATCTGTATCCCTGCTTTTGCTAATATTCAGATCGACGGTGAGGAGCGAACCGCTATCAAGCTTATCTGCGAGCAGAGATAATCGGTAAAACACACTGGGCGGACATATTGTCCGCCTATTTTAATGTCTGAAAAAATAAGAACTGAAAACTCATAGCTCAGCAGTCTTGAATTAACGACTTTCATGATTACTGAGCTCTGAGTTTTCGGTTCTTCGTAGCAAGGAGTATTTATGGCAACAACACTTTTCAGCGATATTGAATACCTTAAAGGAGTTGGCAAGGCTCGCGGCGAGAAATATCGCAAACTTGGCGTGACAACTCCATATGAGTTGATATACCACATTCCTCGTGATTACCTTGATTTTCGTACCCATGTGCCGATTCAGCAGGCTGTACTCAACGATTACAATGTACTTAAATTGACGGTATTCAAAAAAATGCCGCCGCAGCGTATAAAGGGCGGTCTTGTTATTTGTAAGGCGGCTGCTACAGATGGAATGGACGATATTCTTATTGTTGTATATAACAATGTCTATTATTTTCAGGCAATGAAAGAGAGTTCGACCTACTATATGTATGGAAAGGTTACAGGTTCTTTTCTGCGTAAAGAGATAAGCTCTCCTGTTTATATAAGTGCAGATGAAACAGTGCTCATTCAGCCCAAATATCACCTTACTCAGGGTCTTTCCGTTAACATGATACGCACAAATATGCGTCAGGCACTGGAAATAATGAGAAACGAGCCATTTGAGACACTTTCTGATGATATAATGCGGAGATACGATCTCTGTCCTCTCATGTGGGCTCTCGAGAATATTCACTTTCCTGAAAGCGAGCTTGCAGCAGAAACTGCAAGGCGCAGGCTTGCATTTGACGAGCTTTTGAAACTGCAAATAGGTATGTCTGTTATGAAATCGAGAAGCCGACGCAGTACTGCCTTTAAAATGAGAGATCCTTCAAAGGTGGAGGAGTTCATAAAGGGACTACCATTTGAACTTACCGATGACCAGAAAAAGGCGGTTGGAGAGATAATCGCTGATTTGTGCATGGGAGTTCCCATGAATAGGCTTCTGCAGGGTGACGTTGGAAGCGGAAAGACGGCTGTTGCAGCTGCGGCTTGTTATTTTGCTGCAAAAAATGGTGTTCAGTCGGCACTTATGGCACCTACTGAGATACTTGCTTCTCAGCATTTCCATACACTCAGCGGTTTTCTGGAACCTTTTGGTGTGAAAGTTTGTCTGTTGACGGGTTCCACCACTGCAAGGAAAAAAGCTCAGATACGTGAAAAAATAGCTGCTGGAGAGATAGACGTGATAGTAGGGACCCACGCTATAATACAGAAGGACGTGGAGTATCATTCACTCGGGCTAGTTATAACAGATGAGCAGCACCGCTTCGGCGTTGCCCAGCGTGCTGCTCTTGCAGAAAAGGGGGATTCTCCCCATAAGCTTGTAATGTCCGCGACCCCAATACCGAGGACACTTGCGCTTATAATTTATGGTGACCTTGACATATCGGCTATAACTCAACTACCAAAAGGAAGAAAGCCTGTAAAGACCTATGCGGTTACTGGAAAGCTGCGAAGCCGTGCATTCGGCTTTGTCAGGGATCGTCTTGACGAGGGGAGACAGGCTTATGTGGTTTGTCCCATGATAGAGGAAAGCGAGAGTGAGCTTTTTGCTGTCAAGACTTATGCAGAAAATGCTGAAAATGGTGACCTGAAAGGCTATACCACAGCACTGCTTCACGGAAAGATGAGAGCTTCTGAAAAGGACAAGGTTATGGAAAAATTTCGTGACGGTGAGATACAGGTGCTTATCTGTACTACCGTTGTTGAAGTTGGCGTTGACGTCCCGAATGCTGCTGTTATGGTCATCGAGAATGCCGAGCGCTTCGGACTTTCACAGCTCCATCAGCTTCGCGGACGAGTAGGCAGAGGAAGTTTTGAGAGTACATGTATACTGATAACGGACAATACGTCTGACGAATGTATAAAGAGAATGAAGATAATGTCCTCTACTACCGACGGTTTCAAAATATCAGAAGAGGACCTGAAAATGCGCGGCCCCGGAGACTTCTTCGGCAATGCACAGCATGGTCTGCCGCCGCTGAAAATAGCGGATATTGCCTGCAATATGGAGCTCATGAACCGCGCTCAGAACTGTGCAAGGGAGCTCCTTGCGGATGATCCGATGCTGGAAAAGCCGCAGAACCGTGCGCTGAAAATGGATGTAATGCGGCTTTTCAGCAGGGATATCATAGGTTAGCCGTTTTCGCCGTCGTCGATGAATTCCAGTATATCTCCCGGCTGACAGCCGAGAGCCTTGCATATGGCATTCAGCGTTGAAAAGCGTATAGCGCTCACCTTGCCTGTTTTGAGCTTTGAAAGATTAACATTGCTTACCCCAACACGTTCGCTAAGCTCGTTCAGGCTCATTTTTCTGTCCGCCATTACGCGGTCAAGTCTGAGGATTATTGACATAGGCGCTCACCTCACAGTGTCTCGTCGGACTCAGTCTGAAGGAGGTTTCCGTAGCGCATTATCTCTGCAAAGAAAAAGAACAGTACAGCATTGAACAGCGCACCCGCTCCGATAATGCTTGTTTTTGCAAATCCCAGCGCAGCTCCCACCACCAATGACGGAACTGCCGAGTTGAGCAGAAAAAGCACTGCTATAGCTCTAACAGCCATTATATTGCCGTGGGTGAACGGTCTGCCGCTAATGAATATCCTGTAAAAGATCACCGCTGCCACAGCAAGTATGACAGCTCCGATAAAATTTGAGACAGCCGTCTTGATCATCATCTTTTTTGAGAAATCATCCTCTAATTTCCCCAGCCCCATAAGATCAGCTGCACCTACTACCGCCGAAAGCAGCGCACCTAAAGCGGATATTACCATTATGGCAAGGCTGCTGCTCTTTATTTTTTCTTCTACAGTTGATTTTATCATATTTATCTCTCCCTTGTCCTTTCTTTTTATAAAGTCTCATCGGACTGTTTCTGCAAACGTTTCCCGTGGCGGAATACCAGCGAAAATGCGTAGAGTACAAGTCCCGTAAACCAAAACAGCTCTATCCTTATCTCTCTGCTCACTATAAATATGAATACTGCCTTTGCTATCTCGATAATAATGAAGTATACACCTAAATTACGCAGTAAATTGCATATCCTCAGCGTAAAGGGAGTGCGCTTTTTACTAAGATCGTTCAGCAGCATGAAGGCTGTTACGAATCCTGCTACCGCACAGAAAAATACAGCTGCCAGTGAAATAGCGCCGGTAATATTCCCCGGAAGCGAGTGTTCTTTGAAGTTCAGCATATATGAGCGCTTTTCGGGGAAAAATCCGATAATATTCAGCACAACATATACTACCATAGCGATCAGGCTTATATGACTTATGCGCTTTATTTTTCGTGTAAGCTGTTTTTTATCCATACACTTGCCCCCTTTCTGCTCAAAGCGTTTCATCAGACTCTTTCTGTAAAACCGTACCGTAGCGGAACACCAGCGAAAATGCGTAGAGCACAAGTCCCGCGAGCCACATCATACTGACTGACAAAACATCGTACATCATATAATTTATCAGTACCAGCGTACATTCAAATACTATCAGCGCTGCGCCCATATTTTTTATCGCACGGCTCGTCTTTTCGGTAAACGGGGAATTTCCCCTGCTCATGCCGAACAAAAGCTGCAAACCCGCAACTATTGTGATGACAAGAGCTGTTATCGTTGCTATACAGCATGGAAAAGCAAGCAGTATCTTCCACACGGCAGGATCACTCATTACCTCTTCGCCGCTTTCGTAAGCGTTCCGACCTTCATTAAAGCTTGCCTTTACGTCGGGGAAATAACGATATATCGTAACTGCTAAGTAAACTATTACTCCGACTGCGGATATTCTGCTGATTGTTTTGATCTTTGATGTTAATTTTGTGTTTCCCATGATCCTTCTCCTATTCATGTTTTTTTCGGAGCTGTTCTCCGTCTGTGAGTATATGATACCACGGCAATTAATGTTTGTCAATAGCTTTTTATCGTTTATCATTAAATATTGTATGTTTAAACATAAATCGACTATGAATACGGACTGTGGGCTGTGCAGATTTTACGATAAAAATTTATCGTTTATCATTAAACAGTGAAAGGTAAATTGTGGGCTTCGGTCATTTTTCACAGTTTTATTGTAGACAATGACGCGGAAATGTGCTATAATATATGCAGGGAATGCCGCCCTCGGCGTTCTCTGTATATCGTTCAAATTCAGCAGAGCCGGATTTGAAAAGGAGGAAACCACATGAAAATGACTTTTATCGGCGCTACCCACGAAGTAACGGGCAGCTGTACCTATATAGAAGCTTGCGGCAAAAAGTTCCTTGTGGACTTCGGTATGCAGCAGGGCGAGGACATCTTCGAGAATGTTCAGATACCTGTTTCCCCTTCAAATATAGATTTTGTTCTTTTGACTCACGCTCATATAGACCATTCGGGACTTCTTCCGCTGCTGTATTCGGGAGGTTTCCAGGGGGAGATACACGCTACGGAGGCAACTTCAAACCTCTGTTCGGTAATGCTCCGAGACAGTGCCCATATTCAGGAGTTTGAAGCGGAATGGCGCAACCGTAAGGCTGCACGTCGTGGAGAGCCTGACTATGAGCCGCTTTATACAATGGATGATGCTATAGGCGCTATCGAGTTATTTGTACCTCACAGATACGAACAGGAATTTGAAATATGCGATGGTATAAAGGTTCTCTTCCGCGATGCAGGCCATCTTCTCGGTTCGTCAAGTATACTTCTCACTATCACTGAGAATGGAATTTCAAAAACTATCGCTTTTTCAGGCGATATAGGCAACACAGAGCAGCCTCTTATACGTAATCCACAGAGTATCGCTTCTGCCGATTATGTTGTTATGGAGTCCACCTATGGAAATCGTGTTCACGATCGACCTACGGATTATACTTCGTCCCTTGCAAGAGTTCTTCAGGAGACCTTTGACCGTGGCGGCAGTGTTATAATTCCTTCTTTTGCAGTCGGCAGAACCCAAGAAATGCTGTATTTCATACGCCATATTAAGTCTGAGGGCCTTGTAAAAGGGCATGATGGTTTTCCTGTTTATGTTGACAGCCCTCTTGCAAATGAGGCTACGGATATATTTATCAGCAACCGTGAAAGCTGCTATGACGAGGAAGCTCTTTCATTTGTACGTCAGGGCATAAATCCTATTAGTTTCACAGACCTTATTAGGACTGTAAGTAGCGATGATTCTCGTGCTATTAATGAGGATACGCGTCCCAAGGTCATCATTTCTGCTAGCGGTATGTGCGAGGCAGGACGTATCAAGCATCATCTAAAGCATAACCTCTGGAAAAAGGAGAATACCATTCTTTTTGTCGGTTATCAGGCGAGCAATACACTGGGTAGAGCACTTGTTGATGGTGCAAAGCGCGTAAAGCTTTTTGGTGAGACTGTCAGGGTTGCAGCCAGTATAACTCAGCTTCCAGGTATAAGCGGCCACGCTGATGTCAATGGACTTCTTGCCTGGGCTAAGTCAGTATCAGGAGTTCAGAGATTTTTTATAAACCATGGCGAGGCAACCTCTTCTGAGAGCTTTGCTCAGCGTCTGCGCGATGAGCTTGGTGCTGAGGTGTATGTTCCGTATAGCGGTGCAGAGTTCGATATAGCAGAGAATGTTATTACTGTTGATGCAGAGCCTATACCGATACCAAAGCGTAAGAATACAGCGAACTTCAACATCGCCTACAGTGATCTTATTGCTGCTGCGGAGCGCCTTTCGGCTCTTATCAAAGATTCAGATGGCCGGACAAATGCGGATATGAGGCAGCTCACAGAGGCTATCCATAAGCTCTGTGATGACTGGAAGCTGTAATGCGCGTCTGCCCGAAATGCGGAAACAGAATAGAGAATAATAAAGAAAAATGTCCTGTTTGTGAGTCGAGCAGCGAATCAGTACGCCGATCCTACAAACACTCAAGCAAAACATTATATTATGTATCAATTATATTGACTTCTTTATATGCAGTTATCTGTGCAGTAAACGGCTTAGTAAATATTCACGATATAAAATCAAATATTAACTTGTTTGACGACAGTTATTTCGGAATGGTAGAGAACAACCATATATTAACCGTGATATACACTGTCTTAGCAGGTCTGTTGCCGCTTATCTTCGTTTTTTTCATTGGCGTTATTATGGTCAGTGAACGTTCTTATCTGCTGATTTTATTTCCTGTTGCAGGAATATTGGTAGAGGTTGCTCAGATAATTAAAGAGTACAGAAACTATCTGTATGTTTTCAGAGAGAAGCAGTCATATTTTTATGGTATTATAGCAATGGATATCTTTTCGGCTCTGCTTGTTATAGCATTTTTTGTGATGGTGATACGTATGATATTGAATGACTTCACTATCTCGCAGAGCCGAATGTTAGTGGTTTTTGGTTTTATACTTGTAGCTTCGAGAACACTACTAAAAATCAACATGGCGGAGGAACCTGAAATACTAAGGTTCGTATCAAATACTAAGGCTTATATTATGCTTTCGGCGATACTTTTGAACGTAAGAAAAAGGTATTCCAACAGTAAAAAAATGTAAAGCCCTGAGTCAGTCATCAGTTTGACTGTATCAGGGCTTTGGTTTTGCTACGAATTAAATTCCTTTTTGAGAATGGCATAAATATAAAAATCGTTGAATATATCTTTGTTTTCCTTACGCGGAAAGAGTTCCTTGTGCTCGGCTTCACGACGCATTCCTAGTCTTTCTGCGAGCCTGTATGAGCGCGAATTTCTTGTATCTATCTCAGCAATAATGCGGCGGGCTCCGAGATTCTCAAATGCGTAGCTCATAAAGCCTCGGATACTTTCGCAGGCGTAACCCTTGCCCTGATATGAGCTGTTGAAGGTATAGCCAAGTTCGTATGTACCTGCACCTTTTTTCGAGAAATATATCTTTCCGATGACCTTTTGATTGAGAATTACCGCGAAAAATTCGTCACTTTCAGAGAGGTTTATAGCTTCCTGTATGCATGCTTCTCTTGTAAATGTAGGGTATGGCTCAAAGTATGTGACCTCTGGGTCTGCGATTATATCTGCAAGATCACTATAATCCTCTGGATGAAATTTCCTTATTGAAAGTCTTTCGGTTGTAAATAGTGGCTCCATTGCTTTCTCCCTTAGCTAATTGAACTTTTTGGGGCGGTTATCATCCGTCCTGTTAATGTAATTATAATTATACAGCTGATATTGCAGGGTGTCAATATAGGTTTAAGCCCCTGTGACCATTTGTGGTCACAGGGGCTTTCGGGATGATTGTATATTGGAAATTTATCCTGAGTTATGATGCTTTTCCGAGAAGTAGCTTCTGAAGCATTACAGCATCTGCAATGCCTGTTTCGCTGTCTCCGTTGACGTCAGCGTTTGAAAGGGAAAGACCTGTGAGTTTTAAATTGCTGGTGAGGACTTTTCTGTAACGTATCATGTCGAATACGTCAACGCGCCTGTCACCGTTGATATCACCCTTTATGCCATAGAACTCAAACTCACCTACGTTAAAAAGATAGCCGTCACCGCCCTTGAATATAAGGTAAACGTCGTGAGTTCCTGTGCAATTATTGGTACTGCAGCTCATTTCCTGATACTCATTCCAATCGTCCGTTCCTGAAATATCACATTTGCCTATTAGAGTTCCATCGGAACCTCCTATGCGTATCTCGATAGTACCGCCATCTGTAGCGCTTGCTGCGCTGACGCGGAAGCCTTCCGCGCCGCTTTCGAAGTCTAGATTGCGGAAAACTATGTACGAACCGTCGGTAATGTAGCCTATTGCATTGCCGAAATCTTCGTCTTTGCGTATGCCGCCATACATGAAGTTATATCCGCTTCCATTGTATTTTTTGTAAGCAGAGCGTGGAACAGGCGGCTTGTCGTCTTTGCCCCATATCTCCAGTTCATAGACTGAAGCTCCTCCATCATTTGTCTGAGTTGAGGTTATCATTTCCAGTTTGATGTACCTTGCCGAAACTCCGCTGACATTACGTCCGCAGGAGCTCTTTGTGTTACCGTATACAACGGCAATATCGTTCCAGCTCTTGCCGTCTGAGCTGGCTTGCAGCCTGAAATCGCGTGGATTGTACTTGATATCGTCTTTAATGCCTGCAAATTTAGCGTTCCAGCGCTGAATATCGTAATTTTCTCCAAGATCTATCTGAACCCATTCTCCGCTGAGCCCGTCATTATGACTCCACTTTGTACTGTCGTTTCCGTCTGCGATAAGCGAAGCGTCAGCGTTCTGCTCGGAACCTGAGGCTGTTACTTCCTTGTTCAGTGCAAGATTTTGAAGTTCGATAGTGGAACTTTCAAGCTGTAATTCTCCGCTGAGTTTGTATTCTTTACCCGCCTCTGTGTCAAAGCTTATCACTGTGCCGCCGTATCGCACAGTGCAGGTGCCGCCTGACTTTGAGAGTATTGTCACTTTTTCTAGTATACCGTTTTCCCAGCTCATTTCGGTTATCTCAAAGTTTCCGCGGGCACAGAGACCGTTTGCGTGACCGTTTGCCCACTGCTTTGGAAGAGCTGGGAGAAGTGTGATGACGTCATTCTGACTTTGCAGGAGCATTTCTGCTACGCCTGATGTGAAACCAAAATTTCCGTCTATCTGGAAAGGTGGATGTGCGTCCCACAGATTATCATAAAGTCTGCCATAATTGTTTACGGGTGAAATAAGAAGCTTTATGAGGTTGTAAGCATGAGCTCCGTCTTCGAGCCTTGCCCAGCAGTTGAGCTTCCACGCTTCGGACCAGCCAGTACCGTCGTCGCCTCTGCCATTAAGAGAGGCAGCAGCTGCTTTTGCAGTAGTAGGATTGTCCTCAGGAGTTATTTCGAATCCGGGATAAAGAGCGTACATATGCGAGATATGACGATGCTTTTCATTAGGATTGTCCCAGTCTTGTGCCCATTCCTGTATCTGTCCCCATTTGCCTATAGTTTCAGGGCGTATCATTGTAAGCTTTGAGTTAAGAGCATCGCGAAGAGCCGAGTCTTTACCCAATATCTCAGAGGCTTCCGCAACGTCTTTGAAGAGCTCACGGGCAATGCCATTGTCCATAGTAACGCTTTGGTCTATGCAGGCGTCAGGAAAAGCTGGAAGATTTATTTCCGGAGAAGTGCTCGGGCTTATTACTGCATACTCTTGACCATTGATTTTTGCAGTTGTCATGAGCTCATTTAGAAACTCTGCGCTGCCTTTGATAACAGGATATATATCCGCAAGGTATTCCTCATCCTGATTGAAACGGTAAGCATCGTAGAGCATATTTGATACCCATGCTCCGCCTGTTGGCCACTGTCCCCATGCACCGTCGATAGGACCTGTTCTATTCCAAAGGTCGGTATTGTGGTGGAGCACCCAGCCTTTGCTTATGCCATAGTTTACTTTTGCTGTCTCACTGCCTGCCTCTGCCAGTCCCTTTGCTTTCTCTGCAAATGGAGCGAAGCATTCTGCAAGATTCGTGGTGAAAGCAGGCCAGTAATTCATTTCGTAATTTATATTTGTAGTTGCCTTGCTGCCCCATGCGGGGGAGGAGTATTTATTCCATATGCCCTGTAAGTTCATCGGCTGAGCGTCACGGGAGGCGCTTATCATAAGGTATCTGCCATACTGGAAGAGGGTCTTGACCATTTTTGGGTCGTCAGAACGGCTAAAGACTGCGATACGCTGCGGAGTAGTCATTTTGCGTACTGTATCAGTATTTCCGCCAAGATCAACGTCCACGCGTTTGAATAGCTCCTGATAGTCAGCCTTGTGGTTTTGGTAGAGAATGTCATATGAGAGCTTTGAGGCTCTATCTATATCTGTAGTAGCATCACCTTTTTCATCACCATTGCAGGTCTTGTAGTCTACATAATTGGTGCGGACGGACGTGAGTATGAGGAGCGAATCTGCATCGGCGACTGTTATCTTGCCGTTACCTGCACTTACTCTTCCTCCGTCAGGTATGAACTTGCTGCGTGAGGAGAAATAAACAGCACCTTGAATCCAAAGATCTTCGCTGCCGTGACCGTTAGCTATGAGAGTGTCATTCCCGTCGGTTGTGACGCCACCGTTGAGAACTCCATCATAGCCTGCTGAAAGCGATACCGATCCTGGAGTATCACATGTTATACGAGTAACTATTACCTGATCGGGGTGACTTACGAAAGATTCACGGGTATATTTTTTTCCATTAAAGGTATAGACTGTTCTTGATACAGCATCGTTCATGTCGAGTTCTCGAGAATAATTGCTGACTCTTTCGTGTCCGAAGCTGAGCTTTAAAGCACCTACTTTCTGATATTTTGCTTCGCCACCACCAATCATATACTTAGCGACGATGCCATTTGCGTCATTGTATCTGCCGTTTTTCAGAAGATCCTGCACCTCTTTGATATGAGATGCAGCTCCTTCTCTGTTGTTCGTACCGGGACCTGAGCTCCATACGGTACATTCATTGATGTCGATTAGCTCGTCGGGGCAATTACCGTAGACCATTGCACCGATACGTCCGTTTCCAAGCGGAAGTGCTTTGTAGAATGACTCGTCGTTATTGAAGGCGTTGTCAGTGTTGACAAAGCCAGCCATGCTGTCATAGCGTAGAACGAGATCGTCATCGTGCGAGTATTCCGCAGCTGCCGCTGTACCGGTGATTATCTGCCGTGAGGCAGGATTACCGCCATTTACAAGTGGCAGCGCCATGCAGGCTGTAAGGAAAACGGAAATGAGCTTTTTTGTCTTTTTAAGTTTCATTCCTTACCAACTCCCTGATGGATGCCCTGTCTGTATATCCCCTAACAGACAGGTACTGTTGTTTCTCTGTATATTAAATATTACCATCATAGTAACAAAAAGTCAATAAAATATATACAGAATCTACAAAGTAAATACATTTTAGGTGAAGATTTTGCGAAAACAATACATAATATGGCAAGATTTAAGTAAAGTTTAAGAAGTAGTGTAAGAAAACAAACATCATCGAAATGTTACGCTGCTTTCAAGTGGTTAGTAAATTACATGAGATAATCAAATACTTCTATTTGGTGCCAAAGGCATTGCCCTCTTCAGTCAACAATTGAATCCAAACAATAAAGGGCACACACTGCGCCCTTTTACTAATACTATTTCCTATGAAAAATAGCGGTGCTCGAAAGAGCACCGCCATTAGTTACTGAATGCCATTTTTCTTGTTGTCATTGGTTAAGCCTGCAGAAACTGCGCTGCCAAGCTTGCTTTTTACGACTTTTATGCTTTGTAGGTTTCTGGAGTAGTAACTCTCAGTTTCATTGAGCATTTTTGCTACAGAAGTTGCAGCATTTTGCTGTAGGTTCTTTGAAGCTGTCTGAGCCTTGTTGAGCATATCGAGAGCTTTTTTCTTAGCCTCTGTAACGATAGCCTCTCTTGAAACTATCTGAGCTGCACGCTCCTCAGCCTTTCTAATAATTGATTCGGCATTGAGCTTTGCTTCATTGAGGATACGCTGGCAGTCAAATTCAATCTTCTTAGCCTCTTTGAGTTCGTGAGGCATATTAAGACGGACGTCGTTGATGAGTTCTCTCATGCGCTCGCCATCAATGACTTTCTTATGTGCTACAAAAGGAACGGAACCTGCTTTATCAAGAAGTTCGTCCATTTCTTCTAAAATCTCATCAATGCTCATAGTGATTACCTCTCCTTAATTAGTCTTTGTTTTATATCATCGAGAATCTCGTTGGGAACAAAATGGCTTATATCTCCACCAAAGTAAGCAATTTGCTTTACAAGGCTCGAACTGAGATACATATTTTCGGTAGCTGTTGTTAGAAAGACCGTTTCAGCACCTGCATACAACTTTTTATTTGCAAGAGCCATCTGAAATTCATATTCAAAGTCGCTGACGGCTCTCAGTCCCTTTACTATAGCAACAGCACCCACATCTCTGACGTAATCTGCAAGAAGACCGTCGAGAATGTCAATAACGACATTATCAAGGTCACGTGTTACTTGTTCTATCATAAGCATACGCTCTGTGGCCGTGAAGCTCGGCTGTGCCTTGCCAGCATTCCTGGAAATAAGGACTATCACCTTGTCAAAGAGCTTTGAAGCTCTGGTAATGATGTCGAGATGCCCAAGAGTAACAGGGTCGAAGCTGCCGGGACAAACGGCAATTCTTCTCATTCTTCAGCCACCTCCTCAGACGGTTTGCAGAATATAGTCACATTGATCTTGCCGTAGTGATAGGTCTTTCTCAGCGTCATTCCATCAGGAGCTGTTGGCTCTTCAGCCTCGCTTTCATACTCGCAGATGATAGAACCACCCTCGTTGAGCTTTTTGGCTGCAAAGGGGAGGATATTTGCGATATGGTTATATCGGTATGGCGGGTCGAGTATAATGATGTCGAAGGTCTGTGCTGTGAGTTTTATATAATCGTAGCTGTCGCGGTTTATAACCTCTGACTGACGTTCAAATCCTGTATTTCTCAGGTTTTCGTTTACACACCTTATAGAACGCAGGGAATTGTCGATAAAAACCGCGTGACCTGCGCCTCTGCTGAGTGCTTCGATACCCATTTGACCGCTTCCTGCGAATAGATCTAATACTCTTGCGCCATTAAGCTCAAACTGAACGGCTGAAAAGATGCCTTCCTTGACTTTATCTGCTGTAGGCCTTACATCAAGACCATCGGGCGCGACAAGCCTGCGGCCTCTTGCAATGCCTGTGATAACTCTCATGTTTTTAGTGCTCCGAAGCCGCAGAATCAACTGCGGTTTCCGCATTTACGGTATACGGATACCGGATTATACCTGCTGACTCGTTTTTTGCCGCATTACCGTAAAAAAACAGTGGTAAAATGCTTATGAAGATCTGGTCATACAAGTTTTTATATACATTATATTATATATTATTTTTTGCGACTTGTCTATATTATTTTTTAAAAATAGGCGATTTTGACTAAAAAGGGTTGTTTTTATTTGTTTATCATATACGAATATTCAAAATCAAGAGCTTTGCGGTTGATGTTGAAGTATTGACCAATGTAAGTGCGTTGTGGTCGGTAGTCACATTAGGATTATATTTATTTGTAGAATTTGCAGAGCAAATTTTAAAAAGGGTATTGACAAGTGTGTATATAAATGCTATAATGTGTATAACGTATATATACATTATGAGGTGAACTATGGATATTATTATCAGTAACTCATCAGGTGAGCCTATCTATCAGCAGATATCTTCGCAGATCAAAGGGCTCATCCTTAATGGTACGCTGAAAGCAGGGGACGCTCTGCCTTCCATGCGTACACTTGCACAGCAGCTACGCATAAGCGTTATTACTACTAAACGCGCCTATGAGGATCTCGAAAGAGATGGTTTTATCGAATCGTATACAGGCAAGGGCAGCTTTGTCAAGGGGCAGAATACCGAGCTTCTTCGCGAGGAATATCTGCGCCAGACTGAAGCTTTGCTCACTCAGGTATGTGATAAAGCAAGACAGTGCGAGCTTAGCCTTGATGAGCTCAAGGAAATGCTTGAACTGATTTATGGAGGGGTAGAAAATGAATGACTATGAAAATGCTATAGAGATCAAGGGATTAACCAAGAGATATGACGGCTTTACGCTGGACAATGTGAGCTTTAATGTGCCAAAGGGCGGTATTATGGGATTTATCGGTCAGAATGGTGCGGGAAAGACCACTACTATCAACGCTCTGCTCAATATTGTCAGGAAGGACGAGGGAGAGATAAAGCTCCTTGGACTTGACAATGAAAAGGAAGAATACGAGGTAAAAAGGCGTATAGCAGCTGTTTTTGACGAGCTTCCATTTGACGACAGACTCAACGCAATAGCTATGGACAAGATACTCCGCGAGATATTCGACGAGTGGAGCACCGATACATTTTTTGGCTATATGGATCGCTTTGCTTTGCCGAGGAAAAAGAAGTTAGGTAAGTTCTCAAAAGGTATGAAGATGAAGCTCCAGATAGCGGCAGCTCTCTCTCATAATGCGAAACTGCTCATCATGGACGAGGCTACAACTGGACTCGATCCTGTTGTACGTAACGAAATACTTGATATTTTTCTCGAGTATCTGCAGAATGAGGAGAATACTATCCTCATGTCCTCACATATTACATCAGACCTTGATAAAATTGCCGATTGTGTTACATTTATCGATAAGGGAAAGGTGCTTGTAAGCGGATACAAGGACGACATCCTTGATAGCCACGGCATACTAAAGTGTACTAAGGATGACTATAAGGACATTGCTGCCGAGGATATAGTCAGCGCAAGACTTTCCGACTTTGGCGCGGAGGTAATGGTAGCCGATAGGGCTGAATGCAGCCGCAAATACTCGGGAGCGGTCATAGATCCTGCAACTCTCGAGGATATAATGATATATTATGTAAACCGTGACAAAAAGGAGTGGAGATAAATGAAAGGTCTTATTTACCGTGAGTTTTATCTTACCCGTAAAACGATAGCTCTTACGCTGCTTGTTTATTTCGTTTTTGTTGCGATGCTGTCGTTGGTTTTCATAAGCACATATGCAGGCAATCTCAGAGGAGAAGAGGGCGTTATTGAAGCTTTCTATCCGCAGGCATATTTCTACGCGGCATTTATCGCCATTTTGGGCATGTGCTATGGACATAATGACGTCATTCAGAAGGACTATCAGTCTCATTGGCAGCTTTATTCATATACTCTGCCCGTGAGCGAAAAGAAGATAGTTGCTTCAAAGTTCATAATGCGCGGCATACTGCTGCTTTCGGGACTTGTTCTGGCTGTGATTGCTGAGGTGATATTGTCTGCTGCAGCAAGAATGCCCATAAGCTTTCCTCATATCAAAGTTATTTTTATTATCTGTGCTTTTATGACAATAGGCTTTTCGGAAATACCTCTTATGCTGCGCTTTAAAAGTCAGAATAAAGCAGCAATCATCACATTGCTTGCGTGCGCACCTTTTATAGCGGCTATGTTCTATTTCGGATATAAATTCTTGAAGTTTTGCATGGCTGAAGCAACAAGAATTTACGGCGAGACTACAGATGAAACTTTGGCGAAAATTTTTGAGCCTTATTTTGAAAAAGTACGCGATATAGGCTTTATTGTTGCTCCGCTTTTTGCTGCTGGAATGCTTCTTCTGCTCTTCTGGTGGAGTGTTAAGGAACTCAAAAGGAGGCGCTACTGATGACTGGATATCTTTATAAAGAATTCAAACTCAATATTCGCCTTGTACTTCTTTTTCTTCTGACATATCTGTTCTTTTCTGCATGCCCGATCTTTGCGGTAGTAATATCGAAAGATGAGGATACTATCGGCAAAGCGGTGACAATGATACTGGGAATGTTCTGCGTTTTTGTGTTTATTACGGCAGGCTGCATGCAGAGCGGAGTTTTCAACGGTGACGACAGAAAGAAGTGGGCTTACTTCGTGACCTCCACACCCTCGGGGATAAAGGGACAGATAGGCGCGAAATATCTGTTCACAATGCTGTTCACCATGTTTGTTGTGACCCTCGAAACGCTGAAATTAGCACTTATTGAGCAGATATCGGGACAGTCCAGCGGACTTTCCGTGTTTATTGCGGCAATGTTCTATGTGCAGCTCCTTATGAGAGCTGTGGAGTATCCGCTGATAGTGCGCTTCGGTGTGAAAATGGGAAGCATGGTAAAGATAACGGCGGTATGCGTTGCCATCCTCGGATTTATAGTTTATATGCTTTTCGGCGATACCTCCGCCTTTGCAAGCATGGATACTTTCTGGGAGAGATTTTTCGCCTTTGTGGGCGACACGGACAAGCTGAAAAAGCTGCTGCTGTGGATAGGAATATGCGCACTGGCTGTACTGCCAATATACTATATTTCCTACAGGATATCCGTGAAGCTGTATCTGAAAGGAGCTGAGAATTATGCCAAGTAAGAAGAAAACACTCCTTCGTATATTCATATACCTTGTACTGGCTTTCGCTCCCGCTTTTGCGATAGAGCTGATATTCTCAGACAAGAATGGCGGTGTGAACAATTTGTTCCTGGGAGCTACCCTCATGCTCTATCCGGCGATAGCTTCCGTCATCACAAGACTTGTCACGAAAGAGGGCTTCCGTGACGCAATGCTGGGCTTCGGAAAAAGAGGCAGCGGCAAATACTACGCGGCGGCGGTCATATATCCGGTAGTGCTGCCATTTGTCAGCGCTCTGATACTTCATCTTTTTATAGTAGAGAACGGAAGAATTTCCGACAGCGCCTTCGGCAGTGATATCGTAATGGGCGCGGCTTCGCTGCTGATAGCTGTAATATCAGGTATCGCAACTGCCTTTCACGGTCTCGGGGAGGAGCTGGGATGGAGAGGATATCTCACACCCAGGCTGGAACAGCTCGTGCCTACTCCTGTGGCAATAGTCGTTACTGGAGTGATATGGGCTTTGTGGCACGGTCCTCTCCTTGCTTACGGCTACAATTTCGGCAGGGATTATGATTTCTTCCCTTACGGCGGCTTCATAGCCATGATAGTTATGTGCATATTCTGGTCGGCTGTACTTACATGGCTGACAAAGCGGACGGGCTCAGTATATCCGGCGGCGCTGTGCCATATGCTAATAGACACTGTACTTACCACTGTATTTATGCCGTTTGCTTATAATGCGGACGGTGAAAAGTTCGCGTACAGGACAAACGAGTTCTGGATGCTGATACTATCAGTATTTCCGATGATAATAGTATGCGGAACTGTAAGCATGGTGATGATTTGCAAAAAGAAAAAACAGGCGACAACAGCATGATGGTTTTAATATAAAATGGGGTAAGCAATATTGAGTTTAACTGAGCGGCGTTAGTCGCTCAGTTTTTGTTATGTCAAATGGCTGTTTACTGCGGATTTCAAAACAAAATAAAAAAAACTCAAAAAAATTTTTGAAAAGTGCTTGACAAACCTGAGATACTGTGATATAATTATTTTCGTCGCCGAGGATACGGCGTCTGCAAAGTGGGGGTTTAGCTCAGCTGGGAGAGCATCTGCCTTACAAGCAGAGGGTCACAGGTTCGAGCCCTGTAGTCCCCACCACACATGGCCTCGTAGTTCAGTTGGTTAGAACGCCTGCCTGTCACGCAGGAGGTCGACAGTTCGAATCTGTTCGGGGTCGCCATGCGCTTCTGTAGCTCAGTCGGTAGAGCAGGGGACTGAAAATC
>JAEEGJ010013197.1_pt1 | contig 20150 bp, 11 predicted proteins | sample 8958761 | NCBI WGS metagenome assembly JAEEGJ01 (sample SAMN16246546, study PRJNA631951) | gut metagenome | biome: gut microbiome; feature: rumen; material: RS-attached | host: Bos | place: Iran: Karaj | collected 2018-10 | reverse complement strand
TTTACGAAAAAAACGAATACCCCGCACTTGCGGCGCTTGAAAGCGAATGGACACATACCCGTCCGTTCGATGGCCTCCGCGTGCTGGTGGCAACCCCGATTTACCGCAACACCATGACCGAATACCGCGCTCTTGTGGCGGGCGGTGCCGACCTTCTCGTGGGTTTTTCGGAATTTAACGACCCCGATGTCGTGGACTTTATGAGGGAATGGGGTGTACCCGTCGTAACGCCTGCCGAAATGCTCGAAGCCGAATCTCGCGGCGAGTTTGTGGACTTGGTGCTCGACTGTGCGGGGCCTTTTGCGGTGCTCCACCCGAAAATTGGCTTTGTGGAACTCACTCGCTCGGGTGTACACTATTATAAAAATGCCGAAAAACCGGTTTACGTTGCCGATAGCGGTATCGTCAAGCGGATCGAGACCTCCTTGGGCACGGGTGATGGCTATTTCCGCGGTCTCGAAAAGTTGGGCCTTGGAGGCGATTTCGAAGGCAAGAAGTTATTGGTTTTTGGTAGTGGCAAAGTTGGTTCGGGGATTGCGCTCCAGGGCGTTCGCCGTGGCTGCAATGTGACCGTCGTGACGGACTTAAAACGTGGCCAGTCCCAAAATTCCGCAACTTCTGAAACAATGCCCGCAGGTGATTTTTCGGCCGTTCTTGAGCAAAATGGCGTGGATGTTGTCGACTGCCATGACTACGCGGCGGTTGCCACATTGATTGAAAATTCGGCTTTCGTGGTGACGGCCACGGGTGTCAAAAATGCTCTTGCAGCCCCGGAATTGGCTCCTGCTCTTCTCTCGACCAAGGCAATTCTTGCCAATATGGGTGTCGAAGATGAATACGGCGAGGCTGTTCCCACGGAAAAAGTGCTCAATGATAAAGGTCCGCTGAACTTCATTCTCGAAGAACCTACGCATTTGAAGTACATCGATACGTCGCTCGCGCTCCATGCCGCCCTTGCTGAACGCTTGGTTCAAGAAACCGCGACTCTTGATGAAACGCCCGATGTGGCTTCCGATGCTGCTTCTGCTGAAAATTCCGCCGGACTTCGCTTCCCGCCGCAAGAAATTGAACAGCGCTTGCTCACTATTGCCATCCAAAATGGCGTCATTGGCCCTGAAATTTGCAGCATGCTTGGTGGCATTCCCACCGAAATGGACTAGGTGCGACAATGACTCCCGAGAACATGAAAAAGGTCGTGGACCTCTGCAACCAGATTTCGAACATTACCTACGAGAACTTGACGAAAATCATCCGTCTGGAACAGACGGGGAGCGCCACTGGCGCCCGCAAGCTTGACGATAGCGACCAGAATGATATTGATTCTTGGATGGGCGGCGGCACCTGCTTTAGCATGACGTGGCACCTTTACCAGGCGCTCACAGACATGGGCTTCAAGCCGCGTCTTGTCATGGGCCATAAGCGCAAAGAGCGCAACATCCACTGCGCCCTCATCTTGCCCGACCCCGACGACCTCTCGTCTCTAGTCTCTAGTCTCTCGTCTAATTCCTACCTCTTGGACCCCGGTTACTTGATTTTCGACCCGCTCCAGATGCCGCTCCCGCAGCCGTTTGGCACCGGCGAAGCGTTTTTCCCGCTTTCCCCGAACTGCGTGCGTCTTGTTCGCCCGACGCTTGAATCGATGGAACTCTGGACAGGTGGCGCAGGCGCGCCGATGAAGCTCCGTTTCGAGTACCCCGTCGAAGGCGTTTCCGTCGAAGAATTTAAGCACCATTGGAACGAGAGCTTCTACCGCGAAATGATGACCTACCCGGTCTTGAACCGTCTTGACCGCGAAAAGGGCATCCAGTATTACTACCAGAAGGGGAACCTCGTCGTCCGCAATGCTACAGGCTCAAAAATGACGAAAATTGAGCCCGCCGATCGCGTGCAGACGCTCAGCGATATCTTTAAACTGTCGCCCTCCATCATTGAGCAGGCGCTCCAGATTCTTGAGAAAAAGCACTAGAAGGCGTTTTTCTTATCTAAATTAAAAGCTTGGCAATTGCCTATAAAATTTCTATCTTTGCGCGCGAAAAACGAGGTTTTTGCGACGTTTTCCGCATTTTGCGGTTATTTTGAGCGGCTCCGCGCATCTAGTCCAACCATTTGCGTCTTGCGGGCCTCACGGGTGTGTTTATGGAAGATGTAATAAACAATAAAAAACTTAACGCGATGGGGACGGCGAGTATCCCGAAGATTGTCATGCAGTTTTCGGTCCCTGCCATCATCAGCATGCTGGTTGAAGCGCTCTACAACATCGTGGACCGCTATTTCGTGGGTCAGGGCGTCGGTAGCCTTGGTATCGGCGGCATCACCATCTGCTTCCCGATAGCCCTTTTCATTATGGCGATGTCCATGATGGTTGGCGTGGGCGGCAACACGCTTTTTGCCATCCGCCTCGGCGAACGCAAGTACCAGCAGGCAGCCATTATCCTCAACAACTCCTTTGTATTGCTCATCATTATGGCGGTGAGCTCCTTTACGCTTGGCCAGATTTTCATGGTGCCGCTCCTCAAGCTCTTTGGCGCAAGTGACCAGCTTTTGCCTGTAGCGTCTAGCTACATGCGCATTATCTTGTGCGGTGCGATTTTCCAGACGATTGTCCCCGGCATGAACCACTTTATCCGCAGCATGGGCCACCCGAAAACGGCCATGACCCGCGTGATGATTGGCGCTGGCAGTAACGTGATTCTCGACTGGCTTTTCATCATGAAGTTCAATTGGGGCATTGAGGGCGCTGCTTGGGCGACTGTCTTGAGCCAGTTCATCGGCGGCCTTGCCGTGATGCAGTTCTTCGTGAAAAAGACGACGCCTATCAAGGTCAACCGCCGTTACATGAAGCTCCGCCTCCCGTACGTGCGCAAAATCTTCATTCTTGGCCTTCCGCCGAGCATCATGCAGATTAGCAACAGCCTTGTGAACGCCATTTTGGCCCGCAGCCTCACATCGTATGGTACTCGTGACTTGCCGATAGTGAACGGTATGACGGGTGGAGACCAGGCAATTGCCGCATTTGGAATCCTGATGAGCATCGTTTCCATGGTTGTTTTGCCACTCATGGGCTTTGTGACGGGTTCTCAACCGATTATCGGGTACAATTACGGCGCAAAGTACAATAACCGTGTCCGCGACACGCTCAAGTTCACCATGCTCTATGCTACAGCTTTCATCGTGATTGCGTGGATTCTCGTGATGACGAATACGCTTGCGTTTGTGGCGCCTTTTGTGCCGAACGACCAGAACATGCAACAGCTCACGTGCAAGGCGCTCCGCACCTTCATTTGCATGATGCCGTTTGTACCGCTAGGTATGGTGTCGGGTAACTTTTTCCAGGGAACGGGCAAGGCTTGGCGTTCGATGTTCCTGAACGCTTGCCGTCAGCTCATTTTGCTGATTCCGTTCCTGTTTATTATGCCGCGTTTCTTCGGGCTTCGTGGCGTGTTCATGGCGCAGCCTATCGCTGACTTTGTGACGGCCTTCATCGCCATTATCATGCTCCGTGCCGAACTCAAGAACATCCCGCGCATCTAGCCCTGTCATTCCCGCCTCCGAGCGGGAATCTCCATCTTGCCGCGTTTATCCCGCAGTGTTGAGCAATCCATCGCTTTCGGCGATGAGCTCTTTCGTCTGCGTGACTTCGGCGCTCTGGCGCGACACAAGCCCGACTGAAATCGTCACCGGAATTCTCGAATCCATCCACGAGAATATGTGGCGCTCGATGGCAAGGCGCAACTTCTCGATGCGTTTCTTTGCGTCTTCGGGGGAAATCCCGATCATGAGGAGCAAAAACTTTTCGCCGTCGTATCGTGCGAGCAGGTCGGAATCGCGCTTCTCATCGTTCAAGAGCCTCGCGACTTCCTTTAAAATCAGGTTACCGCACATTTCACCGCAAGAATCCGTGAAACGTTTGAAGTCGTCCACGCGGATCAATGCCACATGGATAAATGCGCCCACACGGCGGGCGCAAACGAGTTCACCTGCCGAGCGGTCCATGAACGCCTGGTGGTTCAGAATTCCCGTCAGCGAGTCCATCGTTGCCGCTTCGTAAAGTTCGCGGCTAAAAGCCTCCTCGTTCGGATCCTTGTAGGCAATCTTCAGCACCATCTTGCCAATCTGGAGCCTGTTGTCCGAATCGAGAATCTGCTTGTGGATGTAGTTGCCGTCGACGAATGTTCCGTTCGTGCTGCCGAGGTCTTCGACAGTCACGCTCTGGCCGTCGAACGTGAGCGCGCAATGCCTGCGGCTTACCAGTTCGTCCTCAAAGCGGATGTCGGCGTCTTGCCCACGACCGAGCACCACGGTCCCTAATTCGAGCGGAAGCTCTGCGAACTCGCTTTGAGGGTATAGCACGATCAAGTGCGGATGAACGGTCATCGGTTTTAAAATTTCCATAAAATCCCTTGTTAATCCCTGTCCAAATATAGGACCTTTTGACAATGTCGTCCTCGCCTTCGGTGCTGTCGTTCCCCCTTCTAAAATCAAAAACAGCTAACTATATATAATACGCTTATGATACGGCATATGCTACGTTGATTGTAAAGTTTTCGTTACTAAATTTTTATTTGTAAAATATTTAATACAAACATTGTTGAAATAATGTGATTAAGTCTGTGGATTTCTTTATATAAATTTTTTTTCACATTTCTTTAATAGAAAAAATTTCCTTTTTTCCTTAAAAAAAGTAGATTTCGCATGGTGTGGTCTATCAAGAAGGCTGGTCTTTTTGATATTCCGCGTGGTCGGAGAGAACCGAAATGGATAGAAATACAATGAAGAACAGAATCAAATCCTTAAGATTGTGGGTGTTGAGCTGTGCAATGCTCATTGCCGGTGTCCAAAGTGCATCGGCATCCTTGACTGGGTGCGAGGGAACCGTTTATCTCAAGCTCCCTGAAGGCTGGACGACCGCTTATTCCGTTGCTGGAGGTCAGTTCATTGGGTTCAAAAAGAGTACGCAATACCCAAGTTGGTATGAAATTTCTTCTGCTTTAATTGGTGGCGCGAATCCGCAAAATGAGTTCTTTATTTCAAAGGCTCTAAATGATTACGGCCAAACTGGAGGCATGACTAAGACTCTAATTGGGGCTAACATTCAATTTAAGGACGGTTCGGGCTTTTCTTGTAAGGATTTCGGGAAGAATACAAATGAACTTTGGATTCAGCCTGATTTTGACGATCCAACCAAGCCTTATGTCAAAGGAGAACCTCCTGACGTAAAGTATTTCTATGTGTTCTTGCCGAATAACGAAACTTGGAAGAGCGCCGTGCCGTTGCTTGTCGAAGATGGCAAGGACCACGAAATGAATATCGACCCGGACAACTGCGGTTGGTATTTCAGGCGCTATGTGGATGAAGCTCTCCCGTCCAGCATTTTTATCCGTCGTGATGATGATGAAGATAAAATCGATATGATGGGCATGGATGGTGATGCTCAAACTGGTGCGGCCGGGGCCCTGACTCCTATTGCATTGGGGACTATTTACAAGGCTTTCGAAAAGGATGCAAAATTTCAAGGTGGCGTTTTCTTTGTCGCTGATGGTGCAAAAGCCCAAGACAATCCTAGTGATGTGCCCGGTTGGTATGTCGAGCGCCCCCTTGTTACGGGAACTTGTAGCTATCCTTTGGCTGCTTTCATTTACGATACTGATGCTTCGCTCCACGGTGCATTTACCTGTAGCCATTATGAACAGCAGTGCGATGGCAATCCTGATGTTTGTAAGAACAACGCCTGCTTCTATAGCACTGCTAAGTATAATGTTGTTCCGAATGCTTCGGAAGTCGTGCCTTGTATTGGCGTGAAAAAGGGCATGGTCGAAGATACGCTTTACCGTGATGGAAATGGCAAAAAATACATGAAGCTTACCGCTAAAGGTAAGACGTGCTTCGGTTCAGATGCCGAAAACGCTTTCAAGGCCATGTTCAACTATACGCCGGGCGTGAACGAAAAGTACTGCTTTAACATGACCTTTGAACAGACTCCTGATGGCAAGTACGAATTTGAATCAGATACTTATAGGAGTCCTGGTGCACCCGCTGTCGGTGGTTTCTACCCTGCGGAAGAACCTCCTCTCGAAAAGGGAATGAATAGCAATGTAAAGCCGGTGATGCTCTCGGATCGCCTGCCTGCAGCCGAAAACAAGCGTCGAGCTGAAGGCCCCGTATTCTTCTGCCCTGATTATAACAATTCAAAAACGACGACTCCAGAAGGTCTCCGTACGATTCACCCGACGGAAGGTGTTGCTTTGAGCGACTTGATTTGCAATGGCCCGGGTTGGGAAGGCGGTATTGACTGTGATGGTCTCTTTGCTGCTGGTGGAGAATTTAAGGAAACGGAACAGGCTGGTGTTCAAATTCGTAAGAATCTTAAAGTGAGCTTTGAAGGTGACGGCTGGGGTTGGGGATGCCAGCAGATGGCTCCGATCGGTTGGACGTTCTATACTGAAAACTCTGAAGATTCTGTTGGTGTAATGGCTGTAAAGAATCAGCCGCCTGCTAAGGGGCAATACCGTTGGACTTCTGGTACGGATGATTCCAAGGTCCTTACAACGGAAGGCCGTAACCAGCACTTCTGCTTTGAATCTCATGCGACATTCCGTTTCAAAAAGGGATTGAAGTTCAGCTTCCGTGGAGACGACGATATTTGGGTGTTCATCAACAACAAGCTTGCTGTGGACCTTGGTGGTACCCATCTTGCTGCTCCGGGCTATGTTGATTTGGACAAGTTTATGGGTAGCTATGCTGTAGTTGGTACTTCTTACCCGATCGATATCTTCTTCTGCGACCGCCGTACTACGATGAGTAACGTCCACATCAAGACGAACATGTTCATTGAACAGAAGTCTGGTATTACTACTACTGAAAGAGCGGACCGCAAGGACTGGAATTCCACTGGTACGAACCACGTGAAACTTTGCTATAATGAATCCAGCAATGGATCCTGCGCTTCTGAAGCCGATCCGGATGCTAAGGATATCGAAAAATGTGGTGATGAAATCAAGGATTTGAAGTCGAGCTTTGTGCTTACGACGGATAAGTCCAATACCGATCCGACGGCTGTGAAAATCACTGCTGAAGAATTTGCTCAGAAACCGGTGCAGTTTGATGGATACATCAATGTTACCAATCCTGGCGAACCGACGTTTAACGCAGACTCGTTGCGCAACTACTTGAAGCCAGGTGTTTACTACCTTATTGTTACTATTGAAAAGCAGAGTTATCCTCTCGTGATTACGATCAAGGGGTCTGTCAACGTGGCCAATCGCGATGCCGTCTTTGTTGATGGCAATAACAACAAGAGCCTGGTTTACAAGCATATTTCGAGCAAGATGGCTTCTACTTTGAAGGACGATGGTACTCCAGACCCGGACCAGATGATTCCGCTCTATATTGCATCTATTACGGATCCTTGTAACAATGTTCCTACCTGCACGGATCCTCTTGAAATGTCTGAATCAGGTGATCAGTATTCTTTGAAATCCACAAATCAGAATGTTCTTTTCTATGAAATGAAGAATGGTGTCTTGAACAGCATTGATCCGGCCGCAAAGCGTACCCCGAGTGCTTCAGGTATCGATACGGTCTACGTTACGATTCCGTTTGACGGTATGACGAAAGCTGTCGAAAAGGCTGAAATCTCTGTTGTGGGCGGTAACCGCAAGGCTGAACTCTCGTTCTTCGTTCCGAGACTTAAGTTTGTCGCTTCTGCAACGTCGATGGATGAAGTCAAGGGCGATAAGGATACTGACAAGCGCTTGAAGGGCACTGCTTATGAATTCTATGTTGTCGCTGTTGATGATCGCGATAGCCTTTGCACCACCTGCTCGCACATTAAGCTCAAGCAGGGCCAAGGCTCTGATCCTGGCGTTGACATGATTTCCGATGCCGAATTGATTAACGGCCGTGTGACGATTACCATTAGATCTTCTAAGGTCTACGAAAGAAAGGCTGATGGTTCTGGTACTGCTACATTTGAAATTCGTGGCCCGAGCAAGAACCTCATGGTCGCTACTTACAACAACATGCAGTTCCAGGAACCGCCGGTTCCGACTCCGCAGTTTGCTGACATCTTCGACGTCTATGGTGCTCCGGTTGGCGAAATGAATATGCCTCTCGAGTACTTCGACAAGAATAAGGACTATCTCGACGGTATCGGTGACTCCATTGTCGTCTACTACCATCGTGAATTCAATAAGGACTCTCTCCCGGAAAAGATCGAAATTTCCTGGAGTACGGATACGACTGTAGTCTTTGATGCTGCTGCAATTGCTGCCGGTTCTGCTTGCGGTGTTGCTAAGGGCGCCTCTGCTGATACCCTCTGCTTGCCCAGAATTACACTCGGCGGTAAGGATATCAAGCTCTCTAAGAAAATAAAGACTTCTGGTATGGGCAAGCTCAAGTCCTGGGCTACATACTGCCCGAGACGTAAGGATGATGGTACTTGCGGTACGACTCCTGTAACTCAGGATTACGATGGCGTCATCTACGACCGTATTGCTCCGGTTATTATCTCTGCTAGAGCAATGACGGATACTGATGAGGATAAGGCTCAGTTGAAGATCACGTTCTCTGAAGAAGTTCAGAAGACGGCTCAGGGTGTTGGCGAAGGTGATAAGGTGTTCTCCTTCTATATCAACAACACCAAGACCCCGACATTCCATGAAAGCCTTCCGCTTCTCACGGGTATTGCTTTCCCGCAGATCCTTGGTGAAAACTTGATCTTGACCTATGATAAGAAGAACGTATTCCCGCAGTCTGGTGACTACATTCACTTTAGAAGCATTGGTGGTGTTGGCCTTGTGCAGGATAGGTCTATGTACGATTCTATTCCGGGCGCTGATTCTATTCGTGCTGAAACGAATCACCTGTGGAATACCGCTCCTGGTTTCGATGCTACTGATCGCGTACCGTCTCCGTGGGCACTCGTCTCTGGTGACGTGAATGCATACATTGTAAGACTTGTCCCGGATGCAAAGGATGGTGTTCCGTCTGATCTCACAGATCCGGCTGCACTCCCGATCACGGAAGTATTCACCTTTGATGCATTCAAGGATGAAAATGACTTCAAGAATGCCATCATCGACAAGAATACCGATTTTGATCCGGAATTCCGTAAGTATGGGTTCTTCCCGCATGGTTGGTTCGCTAAGGTTGATTTGGGCGCAATGGTTGAATCTAAGGAAGATTCTGTCATCTACCAGCTCGACAAGGTTTATTTCGACTATGAAATTCAGGTCTTTACGAACCTGGGTTCCCATGTCTTGACGAATCACAAGCGCATTTACTGCGAAGATAACAAGAACTTCAAGGAACACGGAAAGTACTTCTATGGTGGTGCGAATGCAAACTGCGTTGAAAACCGTAAGAACTTCTTTATCGTGTGGAACATGAAGGGTGCCAAGAACCGCCTTGTGGGTACTGGTGCTTATGTTTCCAAGATCAAGGCTTACGCAAATATCGGTTCTCGCGGCAAGACATTCAAGTCCAATAAGACTGAAATGTGGGGCGTTCGCCACAACTCCCATATCAAGGGTACTATTCCTGAATCGAAAAAGTAGTCTTACGCATTTGTAAAAACTTTAGAAAGCCTCCCTTTGGGGAGGCTTTTTTCTATATTTCCTTGCATGCGAAAGATTATAATTGCAGCTTCCTTGTGCGCTATGGCTTGGGCCGGATCGCCGACTGATATGGATTCTCTTTTCCGTGGTAACGAGTACAAGCCAAAGCTTAGTGCTTCGCTTCGCGATACGACAAGCAACGCCGCTGTTCCTGCGAAGGTCTCGGGCAAGAATGAAAAATCCGATGGATTTTATATGCTCCAGTTCGAAGCTGTAGGCGATTTTGATGCTGCACAGAGACGCAAGGCGCAGCTTTCTGCTAGCACGGGCTATACCATTCAGGTTGTCTTTGACCCCCCGTTCTATAAGTTACGTGGTGGTGGCTGGACAAAGCGTAAGGTTGCAGAAGATAAAGCTCGCGAGCTTTCTGCATACAACATTAACGCATTTGTTGTAAAGCTTCGATAAAGTTTGTTAAAACTCTTAAGACACAAAGAGCAGGCATATCGCCTGCTCTTTGTCATTTTTCGAAATAAGAAGGAGGTGCCCCATCAAGTGGGGCATGACATCATAATACACTGCTTACTGTCAACTGCCTACTTCCTACTACCTACAGCACACCAAGCATCTGCTTGAGGCTGTGGTCATCGAGCTTGAGCAGGGCGCGTTCCTCAGGGGGCACGTAAGCCATCTTGCGTTCGCTGTCGGGCCTCTTGGAGCGGTCTCGGAGCACTACGCTCTTGTTTGTGAGGGAATAAAAGAATGGCCCGGTCTTGATGAACTGCTTCTGGTGCAGCGCCTGCTTGATGGCGTTGCTTAATATCGCGTTGATCTTGGCGCTCGTGTGTTCGAAATGATGCAGTTCCAGGAGCCTTTGCAAAAGGAGTTCTCCGTGAATAGGCGATTCGCTATCCACATAGAATTTGAGCTGCTCGATGAGCGCTTCTGCCGGAAGCTCCGCTATTGGTTTGTCGATTGTGCTTGCGGGGTGCTTTACGCTGTATGGTTCGACTTTTGCCGCTGCGACGTGCTCTGCCTCGTCGAGCGGAATGTCTTCTTGCGGTGGTGGTGCGACACTTTGTTCAATGGCGATTGTTGCGATGAGATTTTCCTTTTCATCGGCGTTCGAAATGTTCCAAAGCGGAAGCCACATGTTTAGGACTTTCCAGCCGCGACTTGAAAGCGCTTTCGGTCGGATGTATTCTCGATCTTCAATGGATTCCTTGTAGGGCGAGGTGCTGCAGTCGCTCTCGACGACCGCTAGGAACCGCTTGGAGTTGTTGGCATCGATGACGACTGGCCCTATAGGAATGTTGCCCGTGGTGATGCTCTCCTTGAAGGCTATCGATTCCTTTGTGAAAACATCCTTAATTTGTGCGTCAAGAACGGATTCGGCGGCGTTGTTTTGAGGTACTGCAATCTCTGAATTTTTGAGCGAACCGATCCATTCCTGGAACAGGTTGGGCTTGGCGCTTGCAAGTTTCTCGGCGTCTTCGTTTGTCATGAACAGGCTGAGGCTAAGTTTTGCAAGTGTTGTACAAATTGAAATTTTGCGAATTCCGGAAATGCTTGTGGCGTGGTCGATGTCGGCACATATGAAAATCACGTCACGGTACAAATCAACGGCCCGCTCTGCGGTCTTGATGTAGAACTTATTTGTAATGCTTTTTTGCGCAAAGAACTTTGCTGCGCCTGGATTCTTTTCCAGGAGCTTTTGCATCGCGTCTTCAATTTCGTTGATGTGCGACTGGTTGAACACGACAATTCCTAGAGTCTGGCTTGGATTCCTTGTCGCATGCTGAACGGCTTTTTCTGCAATTGACGAAATCTTGTCGCGAACGATCTTGAGCGTTTGCGGTTTGCTTGTTGCTAATGCCGGATTTGGAAATTGCGATATGGCGTTATTGTATATCTTGCTGTTTGCAAAACTGAATAAAGCAGGGTCCGCATATTGCACTGTATAGCCGATGATTTGGGTCGGGATTCCTTTGCGGAGTGCTGCCGAGAGCACGTTGTCCTTGAAGAATATCGACTGCGTTGATATTTCCGTGTTGCATGCGTCCATCGGGAGCATTTCGAGCGCGGGTGCGCAGGGATTACCGAATAGGATGGCTTTTCTGGAATTGAAAATCGCGGACATGGCTTCGGCAATCGACATGCAGTCGGCATCCAGAATCAATGCTGCATCAAACGAATCGAAATCCTGTTCGTAGGTGTTTGCCAATGTGACAACCTGGAGCAGGTCGGGATTCTTTTCTATAGCCTCATGTGCGATGCGGAAATTCGCATTGCTGAATGGATCCAATAGTGTTCGGTACTGCTTGCCTTGCTGCTTTCTGTTTTTTGCAGATGGACTGAAGAGGTCTGGGCAGTCTGCTGTTGCCGCCTGCATCTGTTGATTTGTCCAGGCGCGGGCAAACGCCATCGCGATATCTTTGTTGGCGTTCTTTGTATCTTTTACAAACTGGGCGAGATTTTCACATGGCGAATCGCTGATATTTTCCATGTGCTCAGAGAGTTGCAGGTAAATGTCCTGCTTGTTCCAGTGCTTGGACCAGCTTTCTATTTTCCCAATCCACGAGTCCACATTCTGTGTATCCATGGATTCGCTCAAGTTGAGTGCCTTGCTTATGCTCTGGAGCTTCTTTTGCAGCTTTTCGGCGCTTTCCTGGATGTTGTCGAAATTCTCGGCGAACGGCTTGAACAAGTGCCATTTGGCGAGTAGCTGTAGCAGGTAGTCGTGCTGGTCGCTGTTTTTGATGCGGGCACGGAATACATAGTAATGGCGGATTTTTTCGGCCAGATCCTTCCAGTCGGTCTTTTCGTATTTCCAGTCTTTACCGAACAAACGTGCGGCAAGCACGGAGGAATCTTTGTATTTGCGTCTGTAATCCTGGATTTCAATGAGCTTGTCGATTTGCTCAAGGAGCATGTCGTCCGAGGTGATGCTCTTGGGATCCTTGAAAACGCTCAGTAAGAGTCGCTTGGGTCTGCGGTAGTGATCCGACAGGGCCTTGAGTGCTGAACTTAGGCTCTCGTCAAATTCATTGCGCGCGGCAAGGATGTTTTCGTCAATGGCGTCTTCTGTAAAGATGTCGGAGCCTTTGCGGCGATAGCTTGACCAGCGGGCGCCTGCATTCGGTAAATCGTTCAGGTCGTCTTGATAGGCGATCCATCCGTTTGAATGGAGATCCCATTCTTCAAAGCCGGGCATTTCGTTGTCGAAATTTTTCTTAAGGACGTTTGCCAGGGCTATGACGTCTGAAAGTTTTATACCATCGAGATAAAGCTTGGATTTGCCGATGCTTTCGATAAACGGCTTGATGGTTTCGAACAAACTTGCCGCTTGTTCCAGGTCTTTGCCGATGGAGTTCTTGCGCTCTTGTGAAACGGCGGGCAGCGTGATTCCCTGGAAAGAATTGTAAATGTCGATGCCATTTTCGTTGAAGAAAAGATGCGCCATCTGTTCCAGGCTGTAGTGCATGGACTTGAATTTTTTGTAGCGCACGTCTTCGATATTCTTGAAAAGGCTGCTTGGAAACTTTGTCTTGACGGGCTTTAACTTTGCTATTTCATCAAGTAAATCCGTGAGCTTTGCGCCGCTTGGCTTAAGCGGATTGTTGACCGCATCGTAATACGAGACAAGCTTTGCTCGGGTATCGCAGAGAGTAGTCTTGAGCGTATCGCGGTCAGGACCTTGGAATGAACGGAACGGCGGGTTCCAGGCGTTCTCGAAATTGAACTTGGTGATGGCCCTACGGCATACTACACAGACCTTTTTCTTTTGCTGGATCAAGTCGGCGGCTATGTTTACAGCGGCTTTGGCCTTCTCCGATCCGGGGAGAGTCTGTATCGCATAGACCGAAGATTTCTCGTGAAGGGCGTCAATGACAGCCTTGTTTGTCTGTGAATCGGTTATGTAGGGGAAATAGTGGTCTGCTGGGTTGTAAACGTGGTCATAGGGGACATCGTCAAAAAGCGAAGACTGCGGCAGGAATCCTTCGTTACCAATTGTCGCGATGAAAAAATCGTTGTTTGCGGCTTTGGCTGTTGTCCAGCATTCACTTGTCAGCTTCTTTTTGAGAAGAATCCTGTTGGTGCTGTAAAACGTGATGCAAAAGCCGTTGCGTGTAAATTTCCAGTCCGCCTTCGATTCAATTTTTTTTTCGAGCGTGTCGAAAAACTTTTGGATTCCAAAGGTGCCGTTCTTAACAAAGTCTAAAGCCTTTGGAAACTTGATGTTCTTATCCAGCGTCGGAAGAGCAATGTTTTCGATGGGGGCGCGAACCGAAATGGAGACGGTGTCGCTTTCGGAATTGTAATCGAGCGGGATGAGGAGCGCGGGGGCAAGCGATTTTTCGCCCCACTTGATAAAGCCTGTGACCAGGTACAAGTCCTGATTGCAGAAATCTTCGGTCTTGGTATTGAGGACTTTGCGGAATTTTTCGAGGTCGGCCTTTTGTTTTTCTTCGTCGTATTTGGCAGTGACTGGGAAAAACTGCGCAAGAGCGCGAGGCTTTGGATCGTTTTGCCAGATATCAAAAAACTGGTCGCCGTTACCTAAAAGCAGCGGGGATTGAAACTTGTTTTTTTGAGAAAAGCTCAGTAAGCGGTCTTTGCTATCAAAGGCTGCTGCTGCTTCGCGGATTTTTTCAATGGTTGCGGACATTGACGTTGATGCCATGTCCCGAATATAAATTTTTTTAACGAAATGGACGCTATAGATGTTCCATAATTATGGATATTGCGTCAATGATGGATCTTGGTGCGTCATTTTCGGTCAGGTGCGCCTTGTAGCAGACGCGTCCAAAGAGCGTTTCGGGAGAAATGCCGGCTTCTTTGTCTTGGCGCAGGCTGTGGGCGAGTTCGCGCTTGGAAAGTTTCTTGTTGTTTGCATCCACGATGAGCGGGTGGTGCAGGTAGACGGGGCGTTCTTTGCGGCCTAGTGCTTCCATGAGTGCAATCTGGCGGGCCGTGGAGTTGCGGATGTCCTCGCCACGGACGATATGCGTGATGCCCTCGTCAATGTCGTCAACGCAGACGGCGAACTGATAGGTCCATTGGTTGTCGCGGTCGCGGATGGGGAAGTCCCCGCACTGAAGCTTGGGATTTTCGTGAAAGTCTCCGAGGCGCAGGTCGTGCCAGTCGATGAACTTGTTTGGAACGATAAACCGCAAGTTGTGCGGTGCGGAATTGTCAAACAAAACTTTACTGGGTCCTTCGCTTTCGCTCAGGATGACGAGATGTTTGCATTTTCCCTGATAAATGATTTCTCCGGTTTCGCTTTGCGGGTTTTCGGCGAGGAGCTGCTTGCGGCTGCAATAGCACGGATAAACGAGCGATTTTGCGACAAGCTTTTGGAGTGCTGCTTCGTAGATCGGTCCGCGTGAACTTTGTATGCTCTCGGAATCGTATTTAAAACCAAGCCAGGCCAGATCTTCCCGAATGCCTGCGATATAGGCGGGACGCGCACGGCTCTGGTCATGGTCTTCAATTCGCAGATGGACTTTTAAATTCCATTTTTTTGCGGCGGCCCACACATAAAGTGCCGAAAGCAGATGGCCTTCGTGAAGGTAACCCGTGGGGCTAGGTGCGAATCGAATTTTTCCAGACATGGTGCAAATGTAGTTACGGAGTAAATATAAGTTGTAAAATTATTACTAAAGTCACATAATTTCTATGAAAAAACATATTTATTTCACTTTTTGCTTCTAAAACGCATTTCTTATAATATATTATTGAGGTAATGGGATGTAACACTGGAGTAATTATGGGTGGAATGAGACTTTCGAGGGCCTGCGTGGCTCTTTTCTTTGCGTTTGCAGCAAATGCTTTCGCTAATGATGTTGTCGCTACGGCTTCGAACGGCGCAACAGTAATATTACACGACAATGGTCGCTGGGAGTACCATCAGAACAACAGCAAGATTCGCGATGTGCGTGAAAGTGCCATTCCCGAAGATGCCAGGTTCAATGTAATGGTCGAATACGAAAGACCTGAGCAGGTGCGTAAAAATTTGCGCCTTGCGATGGAGGCCGCTTATGCGACTGAAGAAGAAATTCGCGACAGCCTGAGAACGGTCCCGAAGGGCGGCTATATCTATTTTCAGGTGAAAACATCTCAAATCAAGAAGGGAATGCCTCGCAAGTTGACGTACTCGTTGTACGATGGCAGCAAGAAACCTATATTTACGAAAACAGCTTACGATACCGAAGCGGTTCCGAGTGAACAGAGAGGCGTTTCTAACCTGCTCGTCGTCCCTGTTTACGGACACCCCAAGTCCAATGTGATGCTTGCAAGAGTGCAAACACGAGACGGGATGGAAACGCTCGATATCGATATTCCCGTAAGGTAATTTGCATTGCTAAAATTTGCGGTAGTCGATCTCGAAACGACCGGCGGACATGGTGAAGATAATCGTATAATGGAAATCGGAATCGCCCTGATGGACGGTTCCGAAATTGTTGAAACGTACCACGCACTTGTGGACCCAGGTAAGCCTATTACGCCATTTGTGCGCGAACTGACGGGTATCACTGACGAAATGGTGAATGGACAACCGCAATTTGGCATAGTTGCAGAGCATGTGGCTGCGCTTTTGCAAGACCGCATTTTTGTAGCGCATAATGTCCAGTTTGACTGCAAGTACATGACGGCGGAACTGAAGCGCTGCTGCATCAAGTTCAACCCAGCGAGACTTTGTACGGTAAAGCTTGCGCGGCGCGTGTTCCCGGGGCAGCCGAGCTACAGTTTGCACAAGCTCACGGAATCGCTGGGGCTTCCAGACTTTAACCATCACCGTGCCTTGGACGATACGCTTGCTGCGGCTGCTATTTTGAAGTCGGCGCTGGAGAAGGTCGGCGAGGCCGGCGTGATGAAAAATGTTGTGAATTTATCTGTTGCCAAGAAGCAGGCGTTTTGCAAGTAGTTGTTGGTTGGTAGTCGATAGCCATTAGTCAATGGCTATTGCGAGATGCGCCGGCTTTTATAACTTCAACAATCCCATTTTATATTTGAGCTTCAAGATGCGGGCAGCGGATTCTTCGATGCGCTTCTTGTATTTTGAGCTTTTGTCTGAAAGGTCCATCATGATGTCGAGCATGTCCTTGGCTTTGGACGTGTAAGAAATCATGAGGATGTCATTGCCTGCGTCAATGATGGCGGTGACGAGACGCTTGAAGTCTTTGTCCGGGTAGGTCTTGCGTGGTGCAATTTGCGTTTTGCCGCTTGCCCATGTGCGAAGGGATGTTCCCCAGAGGTCGTCGGTGAGCATGACCATGTCCGGGAATCCGCGACGGGCCATTTTTACAATGTTGGCGTCGAAGACGGCGGGGCGGCTTGAAATACGCAGAAAATGGACGCTCGACATCATCGTTACTGGAATGTCGTTTGCAAGAGTCTTGAAAAAGGAGATGTTCTGGTCGATTTTTTCCTTGGGAGAGGCGCTGATGGCAATTTGCAAATCGCTGTTGGTCCAGGAATCGTAGCCGGGGAAGTGCTTTGAAACGCAGATGATGCCGTTGTCGCGCATACCGTTGACGAACGCTCTCACTTTATAGGCGTTTGAAGTGTCGTTGCCCCAGGAGCGGCGACTTTCTTCCATGAACGAATTAGAGCCACGGTGGTCCTTGGATGGATCCAAAACGGGGGCCAGATTCATATTGATTCTGATGTTCTTGAGTGTGCTCCCGATTTTTTTTGCGAGTGTGTGAATTTGCGTAGAGTCCATGTGGCGCATTTCGCGGGCACTCGGGAGGTTATCCCATTGCTTGGAATACGATACTAAGCGGTTAACGAGACCGCCTTCTTGGTCGAGCGCTGTGAAAAGTGGAATTTTCAGGTTGCTGTCGATATCGGTCATTCGCTCCTTGTAACTGTCGATGTTACGGAGATGCTTGCCGGTGAGGAGAATTCCGCCGAGTTCGTTTTCAATCACGAATTGCGACGAGGTGAGGAACACCATGATCATTTGGCCTGCCTTTTGGCGCATGGACATGGAATTCCACAAAGGCATGAGTTCGTCAGGCAAGTTGTATGGATTCGGCTTGCTTTTTGCCGAATGCTTGACTGAAGTTTCGGACGAACTCTCGGCTGCGAGATTTGTTGAGTCTTTTGCGAGAGTCGCGGATGAACTGCTCACAGCGGGCGTCATCTGCTGTACGCTTGACGAGGACATCATCACGCACATCGAAACTTCGGAAGAACTCGATTCCGGTATATACCGGTCGATTTGATAATCTTGCGCAAAGAGAGAACAAGCCGCGAAAAGAGCGAGTGTATATAAAAGTCTTAAGGTCATGTATTAACATTCATTGTGTCATCCTGACACTGAAAGTGGAAGGATCCAGTGAAATTTAACTGGATTCTTCGTCCTTACGGACTCAGAATGACGTGCTTGGAGTATTACTCTTCACTTTTCTTTTTCACGAATCGGCGGGGCTTGAATTCACGTGGCGGGAACTCGAATTTGAGCTTGCCTTTGACGAGCGTGAGGTAGGCATCGAACAGGCGGCGAGTCTTGTTGCTGCGGAAACCCTTGATTAGCGAAGTCTTTTCGCCGGCGAGCAGTTTCTTGATGTCGTCGAGCGGAATTTCCTTGCCGAGGAGAATCTTCGGGAGCGTGATGCCGCTTGGTTCCTTCTTCACGTAGCTTTCGGAGACGTAGCCTGTGAGCGTCTCGTAAACGTCAGAACCGTCAACAGGCGACTTGCCGATGACTTCGCCGAGTTCGATTTCTTCGGGCTTTTCGTCAAAGACAAATTCAACTTTATTCTCGTCATTGATGATGAGGACGGCCGAGAATTCGGCGCCCTTCTTGCTGCGGAAACCGGTCAACGGGCCAATCTTGCGCTTGGTCAAGAGTTCTACGATTTCGCTTTCGGTGAGGTGCTTGCCACCAATAATCTTGCGGATGACGATGCCATCTTCGGTGGTGTAGCGGCTGACCGTTTCGAAAACCTTCTTGCCGTTCACGGGGCTGAAGCTTGCTTCGTCGGTCGTGCTTTCTTCCTTGAATCCCTTGATGTTTTTCACCATCGTCTTTGTCATTTCGACGATGCCGTTCATGAACGTTTCGCGAGATTCCTTGCCCTTCGAGATGAGGTCCATCTTGTATTCCCATTCGCCGGTGAGTTCCGGGCTGGTGAGGGCTTCGCAGTTCATGGCGGAGAGGACTCTGATGAGATCGAATGCCTTTGCGGTCGGAATCATTTCCTTGCCGTCGCGGACAACGTACTTGTCGCTGACGAGCTTTTCAATGATGGCGGCGCGTGTGGCTGGTGTTCCGAGGCCACGTTCCTTCATGGCGTCGCGGAGTTCGTCATCTTCGACGAGTTTACCTGCACTTTCCATCATCGAGAGAAGCGTACTTTCGGTGTAGTGTGCAGGCGGCTTGGTGAAGTCTTCCTTGGCGTCAATTTCGAGCGTCTTGGCGGTGTTGCCGTTCAGCTTCGGGATGTTTGATTCTTCGTCGGATTCCTTGCCGTAAATGGCCTTGAAGCCCGGATCCACAAGAATCTTACCTTCGGTGATGAACGTTTCGTTTTCGACGGTCGTGATGCGGGTCGTGTTCAAGTACTGCGCTGGCGGGAAGAATACAGCGATAAAGCGCTGGCAAATCATCGTGTAGATTTTTTCTTCAGCTTCGGAGAGACCCTTCGGAACAACGCCTGTCGGGATGATGGCGAAGTGGTCCGAGATTTTCGAGTTGTCAAAGACCTTCGGCGTGCGCTTCACGTAATTCTTGTCCAAAGCTTCCTGTGCGAACTTGGCGAGCGGACCTTCAATCTTGCCGAGTGTAGCTTTCACCGGGGCGACGTAATCTTCGGGCAAGCAACGGCTGTCGGTACGCGGGTACGTGGTCGCCTTGTAATGTTCATAGAGTGACTGGGCGATGGAAAGCGTTGTCTTTGCGCTGAATCCAAAGCGGTTGTTTGCTTCGCGCTGGAGCGTGGTGAGGTCATAGAGCTGGCCGCACTTCTGCTGGCTCGGGGCGGTGGTCTCTTCGATGGAGCCGGTCTTGCCCTTGCACTTGGCGAGAATTTCCTGAGCGCGGGCTTCGTCAAAAATCTGCTTGACGCGGTCCTTGTTGTTTTCTTTATCGACGGTGAACCACTTGCCTTGGTAGCCGGCACCTGCGTTGTCGAAATCGGCTTCGATCGTCCAGAACTTTTGCGGTACAAAGCGGTTGCGTTCTTCTTCGCGCTTCACGATAATAGCAAGCGTCGGAGTCTGCACACGTCCGCACGGCGTAATCTGGAACCCGCCCATGGAGCTGTTGTAGGCGGTGAGTCCGCGGCTTCCGTTCATGCCTACGAGCCAGTCGGCTTCGCTACGGCAGAGGGCGGCGTTCCTCAAGTTCACCATGTCTTCTTCGGTACGGAGGTGTTCAAAGGCGTCCTTGATGGCGGCAGGCGTCATGCTCTGCATCCAAAGTCTCTTGAACGTCTTGCCCTTGAAGTTTCCCTTGAGAATGTAGTCCACGATGTAATAGAAAATCAGTTCACCTTCGCGGCCCGCATCGCACGCGTTTATAATCGTCGTCACGTCCTTGCGCTTGATGAGCTTGCCGAGGGCGGAGAGATGGGCTTTAGTGGT